>ENA-OPXH01000885-OPXH01000885.1-human-gut-metagenome-genome-assembly--contig:-NODE-885-length-23761-cov-2.529233_pt1 | contig 23761 bp, 23 predicted proteins | sample MGYA00241521_ERZ502034 | MGnify/ENA primary metagenome ERZ502034 (study PRJEB25962, sample SAMEA2042103) | human gut metagenome | biome: human gut; feature: human-associated habitat; material: faeces... | reverse complement strand
TGAAGAAATCGGCGATCCGGATAACGGAGTTGAAGCAGGAACAAAATGGGAAGACGTTCCGGAAGATTTCCTCTGTCCGCTTTGCGGAGTAGGAAAAGATGAGTTTTCCGAAGTAGAGTAATCATAAACGGCAGAGACATAAAAACGAGGAAAGGCGGTTCTCGGAAAGTGATTCCCGGAGAACGGTCTTTCTTTTTGTGCTGTCGCGTATACGTCAAGTGATATTGAAAAATGTTTTTGCATATTTTGACCTCTGAATTTTAATAAAGAAACTAAAAAAGAGAAAAATAAAAACAATGAGAAAAACAACAAAAAAGAAAGGGAAAAGAAAATGAGCAGATATGATGTGATTATTATCGGCGCCGGACCGGGAGGAATCTTTGCGGCATATGAACTTGCAAAAAAAGCGCCGGAACTAAAAGTCGCTGTATTTGAAGCGGGGAATTCTCTTGAGAAAAGAAAATGCCCGATAGACGGAAAGAAGATAAAAAGCTGTATTAACTGTAAAACTTGTGCAATCATGAGCGGTTTTGGAGGCGCAGGGGCATTTTCAGACGGAAAATATAACATTACAAATGATTTCGGCGGTACACTGTATGAATATATCGGTAAAGATACTGCGATCGACCTTATGAAATACGTCGATGAGATCAATCTTGCCTACGGCGGAGAGGGAACAAAGATGTATTCTACTGCGGGAACGGATATTAAAAAACTTTGTATTCAAAATGAACTGAAGTTATTAGATGCTTCTGTGCGGCATTTGGGAACAGATATCAATTATATTGTATTGGAAAATCTATATAAAGAGCTGAAAGAAAAAGTAGAATTCCGGTTTAATTATCGTGTGGATGAACTGGAGGCGGTTGACGGCGGCTATCGTGTGATAAGCGGGGACAGTACAGACGAGTGTGAGGAGTGTATTATTTCCGTAGGAAGAAGCGGAAGCAAATGGATGGAGAAAGTGTGCGAAAGTCTTGATATCGAGACAAACTCAAACAGGGTGGATCTAGGTGTAAGAGTTGAACTTCCGGCAGTGATCTTCTCCCATCTGACAGATGAACTGTATGAAAGTAAAATTGTGTATCGTACGGAAAAGTTTGAAGATAAGGTAAGAACATTTTGCATGAATCCCTACGGTATTGTTGTAAATGAGAATACAAACGGAATTGTGACAGTAAACGGTCATAGTTATGAAGATCCGAAGAAGCAGACGGAAAATACAAATTTTGCTCTTCTTGTGGCGAAACATTTTTCGGAACCGTTTAAAGACAGCAATGGATATGGAGAAAGCATAGCACGCTTATCCAATATGCTCGGCGGAGGCGTGATCGTGCAGCGCTTCGGAGATCTGACAAGAGGAAGGCGAAGTACGGCAAAACGTATTGAAGAAGGATTCGTGCGCCCGACACTGTCAGCGGAGCCGGGAGATTTAAGTCTTGTTCTTCCGAAACGTATTTTAGACGGAATCATTGAGATGATCTATGCTCTTGATAAGATTGCGCCTGGTACGGCGAATGACGATACGCTTCTCTATGGTGTGGAAGTGAAGTTTTATAATATGGAAGTGAAGTTAGATGAGCATCTTGAGACAAATCACAAAGGATTATATGTGATCGGGGATGGAAGCGGAGTGACTCACTCTTTGTCCCATGCTTCTGCCAGCGGAGTTTACGTTGCGCGTAGTATCGCAAAAAGGAAGTAAGAGATTATGATAAAATTACTTGCAATCGATATGGACGGAACATGTTTAGATCAGAGAAGCCGTATGACGGACAGAACGCTGGATGTACTGCGAAAAGCTGCGAAAGCCGGGATTACGGTTGTTCCGTGTACGGGACGAAATTTAGGGTGTATTCCGCACAGGCTGGCGGCAGGTGTGCTAAGGGAGAGCAAAACCGAAGATGACGAAAAAAACAAAGATCTGTTTCGTTATGTGATCACTTCAAACGGAGCTATGGTGACAGATGTAAAAGAAAAGAAGACATTGTTCAGGGCTCTGATAAAAAAAGAAGATGCGCTTTCGATCCTTTCCGACTGCCGAAAAGAAAAATTCGGCATTGCGGCGCATGTAAGACACCGCTATTTTGCTCAGGGAAAGCTTTTTACTTCGGCAGGCCGCATTGTTTACGGGAAAGATGCAGCGGCGGTTTGCTGCGTGAGAAACATGGAAGAAATTCTTTCAAAAAGTGATTGTGATGTAGAAGAACTTCAGTTTTATTTTCCTACGTCAAAAGAAAAGGAAAAATTAAAAGAGATCCTTTCGGTGTATCCTCAGGTGAAAGCTGCGTATACCGGGATTTATGCCGAAATATTTTCAAAAGATGCGTCCAAGGGGAATGGCCTGAAAGCGCTTTCTGCTCATCTTGGCATAGAGAAAGAGGAGATTGCCTGCATCGGAGACGGGGAAAATGATTCATTCATGTTTGAAGAATCCGGTTTAAAAATTGCTATGGGAAATGCAGAGGAAATGTTGAAACAACGAGCAGATTATGTAACGTCGTCGAATCGCCATGACGGAGCTGCGGAGGCGATTGAAAAATATATCTTATGAAAAGTTGGTTCTATAGTTGGATCAGGGTTCAGGCGGCAGTTTTTTATCGCCTGAACCCTGAACTGGCTTATTTTACGTTTAAAATAGATTTGACATGTTCGATTTCCTGCATAGATGCTTTTTCGGCAGGAACATAATAACTTTTTTCCCGTGCGGCAGTGTACATTTTTTCCTGTGCCATCTCACACTGATTGCGGATCTGTTTTAAGCATTGTTTTAATTCTTTGTTTTCTGTCTGTGGGATCATATCTCCGAACATTTTCAGTTCACCGTTAATTCCTACAAGAGCATCTGAAACCATTGTCTTTTCATCCATTGTGTTCACCTCGTTCTGTAATGATTTTGATTGTTTGTCTCATGAAAATTGTGGAAGATTACAGGAATTTCATCAGTTCCTGTTTATTTTTCATAGCGGAATCAGCCGCTTCCTGAAAAAGCTTTTTGATTTCCGGATCTTCGGCTTTTGAAGCATAATCTGTCATTTTACAGTGGGTAGTGGAATATCCGCTGATAAGATGACGAAGGTTTTGAAGATCAAGGATTGATATTTCTGTCATGAATATAACCTCCTTTATAAATAATATTTCAGGAAATAGTATGTCCGGAATCTTTGCTGTTTATAAGTGAATGTGCAATAAATTCATGGAAAAGAGAACGCATTTCAGGCGAGGTGCGATACATGCACTCGGGATGCCATTGAACTCCGAGGGCGAAAGGATGTCCGGAAAGTTCGATTGCCTCAATGACGCCGTCCGGGGAACGGGCGCTGACACAGACGTTTCTCCCGGGTGTTTTGACAGATTGATGGTGGAAACTGTTCACATAAATGCACGAGCCTACAAATTGTTTGAGCTTTGAGCAACGTTCGATTTTGATGCGGTGGCTGACATCTCCTCTGGATGCGGACTGCTGTGTGTGGTGGAGAGTCGGCTGCGGGATAAGGGAAAGATCCTGCCAGATTGTTCCGCCACAGGAAACATTTAAAATCTGCATTCCTCTGCAGATTGCAAGGACAGGTTTTCGGGAAGCCAGAACGCGCTTCATGAGACGGATTTGAAAAAGGTCTACCGTAATGTCTGTTTTTCCGTTTCCGTTTTGCGGTTCTTCTCCGAATAAAAGAGGGGTGATATCTTCGCCTCCGCAAAAGAGAAATCCGTCGCATAAACTTACATAGTCATCGATCATCCTGTCGCTTCGCACAAGAGGGATGAGGAGAGGGATTCCTTTGGCGTAACGGACGGATTGAATATAAACATTTGGTACAAACTGCCGATTCTCATTGAATCCGCATATGATGATGCCGATTTTAGGATGCATATAGTCTCCTTTTGATGTATTATTTTGCAGAAGGCCGCCGATTGTACTGCGCTTGTGCTATAGTCAGAATATGTAAAAAGAGAACTGCTTATACATAAGAGAAGAAAATAAAAATTTGAAAAGAGGAAAAGCTATGAGATGGATCGATATGCACTGCGATACGGTGAGCGAGATTTATAAAAACAGAAAAGGAACGCTGATGAAAAATACATTGTGCGTAGATATGGAACGGCTTGAAAGAGTGGGAGCGCAGATGCAGTTTTTTGCGTGTTTTGTAAATTTAAAAGATTACAGAACAGATCTGCGGTATGCAGATGAAAAGAAAACAAAGAATCCGGGTATCTATATACAAAATGCAGATGGAACAGGTGAAGATAAGGAAAGTGAAGACAGAGCATATAAGGCGGTTCGCCGGATGATCTCATATGCTAAGGAAGAAATAGACAGATGTAATCAGGCGGATCGGAAAATAAAACAACAAAATACATGTTTTTTGAACCCTGTGCTGACGGTAGAAGAAGGCGGTGTCCTTGGAGGAAAAACAGAGCGGATCGATGAATTGTATGAAGAAGGCGTCCGTCTGATGACGTTGACATGGAATTATGAAAATTGTATCGGCAGTCCAAACAGTGCTAATAGAAAAGTGATGAGAAAAGGGCTGAAACCATTTGGAATAGAAACTGTCAGGAGAATGAATGAGCTTGGCATGATTGTGGATGTATCACATTTGTCGGACGGAGGTTTTTATGACTGCGTTAAGTACAGTGAATTTCCGATCGTGGCATCTCATTCAAACGCAAGATCTCTTTGCCTGCATCCGCGGAATCTGACAGATGAAATGCTCCGCCTTCTTGGAAACAAAGGAGGAGTGGCAGGAGTGAATTTTTATTCTGCATTTTTAAGAAAAGAAGGAAGAGCGGAAATTTCTGATATTGTAAAACATATTTTGTACATGATCGATAAAGCCGGAGAAGATGCGGTTGCGCTTGGGACGGATTTCGACGGGTTTTCAAAAGAAGCGCTTCCGGGAGAGATTCGGGATGTGGAAGATATGTGGAAATTGTGGGAAAGGCTGGAACGCGCGGGATTGACGGGGAGACAGATTGAAAAATTTGCATCCGGAAACATTTTGCGGGTTATGAATGACGTGTTGCGGAAAAAGTAAAATTAAAGAAAACTTAGGATTTTGTTTAAAGAAAAGAAAGCTGTTTGCGGATATACTTTACGCTGTGAAGAAAAAACAGTAAGAGGGCGATAAAATGCGGAAAGAAAGCTTTGACAGAAAGAATGAAAAGTACGGTGCAGACAGAAGATTCCGAACACATCCCGCAGACAGAACAAAACGGCGGAACGTCGACGGAAGATATGAAGAGCAAAAGCCTAAGAAACGAAATGCAGATCGGGGCAGAGTAAACGAAAGCAGAAGAATAAAAAAACTTCGGAAGAGGAAAAAAGCAAGATTTCTGAGAAAAGCAGTGGCAGCAGTATTTTGCGTAGCTGCGGTCATAGCGGCAGTACTTTTTCTGAAAGAACGATTTTTGGATGAAAATTACAGAGCAGGAGGCTTAGGTCAGGCAGTCAATGGATTTCTGAAAGAAGGAAAAGAAATGTATAAAGCAAAAGAGGCTTATCAGTCTATTGACAAAACCGATGAGAATGCGGATGCTCTCAAAGATCTCCTTGATAAAAATCCTGAAACTTGGGAATTTGTAAAAAATTATTCTAAAATGAAAGATGCTTCTCCGGCAGATACGATCGGGGAAGTGGCTGCAGGAGAGATTCCGCTCCTGTTACAGTGGGATGAAAGATGGGGATATTCTGTTTATGGAGATAATATGATCGCAGTCAACGGATGTGGATCGACGGCGGTCGCTATGGTTGTTTCCGGACTGCTTTGTGATCCGTCCGTCACACCGTATAAGGTGGCAAAGTTTGCAGAGGAACAAGGATATTATGCGGGAGAGTCGGGAACAAGCTGGACGCTTATGTCGGAAGGTGTTCAGTCGTTCGGAATATGGGGCGAAGAGCTTGGTCTAAGCCGGTCGGAAGTATTTTCGGCATTGGAAAGCGGCTGTCCGATCATATGTAGTATGCGGCCCGGAGACTTTACGACGACAGGACACTTTATTGTGCTTACGAAGGTCGAAAACGGAAAAATAAAAGTGAATGATCCGAACAGCAGGATCAGAAGCGGGCAGCTATGGGATTATGAAAGACTGGAACCGCAGATTCAGAACTTATGGGCATTCTCGAGGATGTAGAGAGAATGAATAGAAAGACAGCGTTTCGCTTTGAAAATATTAAAGCAAGACGCTGTCCGATTTTATGACATAAACAAATTGTCGTATGGATAAATTTTATTTTTCGAGTTCCTGCATTTTCATTGCACGGACTTTTAACGGAAGACCGAACAGGTTGATAAATCCTTCTGCATCGTGGTGATCGTACAATTCGCCTGTTGTAAAGCTTGCGAGGGATTCGCTGTACAGAGAGTACGGAGATGTTTCGCCTGCTTTGATGATGTTTCCTTTATATAATTTGAATTTTACTTCACCTGTCACATATTGCTGTGTAACATCGATAAATGCCTGAATTGCTTCACGAAGCGGTGTAAACCATTTTCCTTCGTATACAATCTGTGCAAATTTATTGCCGAGATCTTTTTTGACTTCGTATGTAGCACGATCGAGAACAAGTTCTTCGAGTTGTTCGTGAGCAGCCATAAGGATCGTTCCGCCCGGTGTCTCGTATACGCCGCGTGATTTCATTCCGACAACGCGGTTCTCGACAATATCAACGATGCCGACACCGTGTTTTCCGCCAAGTGCATTCAGTTCGGTAATGATTTCGGAAACTTTCATTTCCTTTCCGTTCAGAGTTTTCGGAACGCCGGCTTCAAATGTCATTGTCACGTACTCGCCTTCGTCAGGAGCTTTTTCCGGAGTTACGCCAAGAACGAGCAGATCATCGTAATTCGGTTCGTTTGCAGGATCTTCTAATTCCAGTCCTTCGTGGCTGATGTGCCATAAGTTTCGGTCGCGGCTATAACTGTGTTTTGCGTCAAACGGAAGATCGATTCCGTGCTGTTTACAGTATTCAATCTCTTCTTCACGAGACTGCATTGTCCAAACGTCAGTCATTCTCCACGGAGCAATGATCTTCAGATCCGGTGCGAGCGCTTTGATTCCGAGCTCAAAGCGGATCTGGTCGTTTCCTTTTCCTGTTGCACCGTGACAAATAGCTGTCGCGCCCTCTTTACGTGCTATTTCAACAAGTCTTTTTGCAATGACCGGACGTGCCATCGACGTACCGAGAAGATATTTATTCTCATAAACGGCGCCGGCTTTCACGCACGGCATTACATAATCGTCGCAAAATTCATCGATGATATTTTCAATATATAATTTGGAAGCGCCTGAAAGTTTAGCTCTTTCTTCCAGTCCGTCCAGTTCTTCGCCTTGTCCGCAGTCGATGCAGCAGCAAACTACATCATAGTCAAAATTTTCTTTCAGCCATGGAATGATTGCTGTCGTATCAAGACCTCCTGAATATGCAAGTATAACTTTTTCTTTGCTCATTTTAATTGCCTCCTGAAATATATTTTTCTTATTTAAAAGTTTGTTTTTGCTTTAACTATCCATACTATACACCTGATTTTATAAATATGCAATAGAAAAATGAAAAATTAAATAAAAATGCATAAAATATACAATAGATGCATAAAAATGCAAAAATGGAGTGGTAAATATACAAAAGATCACAAGTAGTATTATAAAAATGTAAAAATAGGGAGATTCAGAGGCGGAATTTGTGTTTCTTCTATATTAAATGTGAAAAAATGTAAAACAAAAGAGGTTGATTGTAACTTTTGTGATAAAAAAATAAAAAAAGCATAACTTTTTCATTAAAATTATCTAATGCAAAAATGCAAATGGATAAATAAAAAGTGCAAACTAATCAGGCGGGAATTTGGTATAATAAACTTCGTAAGCAGATTTACTCTTTAAGTGTTTTATTTTCTTAAAGAGAGCTTGTTGAAACGGCATGAGGAAAGGGGCTTTGACCTGTCCGATGAATGCTAATCTTAATAAGGAAGGAGGACACGAAAAATGCCAGATATTCGATTGACAAGAATTGACAATCGTCTGATTCATGGTCAGGTGGCAACACAGTGGTGTGGCGTTGTAGGCGCGAACTTGTTGCTTGTTGCGAATGATGCGGTTGCCGCGGATGAATTCCGTCAAGGTTTGATGAACATGGCTGCTCCGGCTTATGCGCAGACACGTTTCTTCACAATCGAGAAGACAATCAATATCATCCACAAAGCTTCTGCAAATCAGCATATTGCAATTATCTGCGAATCTCCGCAGGATGTGCTTAAGCTCGTAGAGGGCGGCGTACCGATCAAAAAATTAAATATCGGTAATATGCACATGGCTGAGGGTAAACGTCAGGTGGCAACTTCGGTTGCAGTTGATGACGACGATGTTGCAACATTTAGAAAGTTGCAGGATCTCGGTGTGGAACTGGAAATCAAACGAGTTCCTGATACACCGGCAGAAAGTACAGAAAAATTATTCAAATGATAATTAAGTTTTATCGGTTAATTGGAAAGGAGTAAACATGGGAGATATTTCAATCATCCAAGCTCTTCTGGTCTTCGTAGTAGCCTTTATCATGGGTATTGACCAGTTCAGCTTCTTAGAGTCCCTGTACCAGCCGATCGTTACTTGCCCGATTATCGGAGCAATCCTTGGTAACTTTGAGCTTGGTATCGTAGTAGGTGGTGCTTACCAGCTTATTCAGATCGGAAGTATGCCGATCGGTGGAGCACAGCCGCCAAACGCAATTCTTGGTGGTATTATGGCAACTATTTTCGCAGTTTCACTTGACATGGAAGCTACAGCAGACGGTGTAGGCGCAGCAATGGGTCTTGCAATTCCGTTCGCAGTATTCGGACAGTATGCAGTTACACTGACATTTACATTTATGTCCGGTATGATGGCTAAAGCTGACAAGTACGCTGAGGAAGCTAATGTTAAAGGTATCCGCAACATCAACTTCCTTGAGATGGCAGTACTTGGATGTCTGTTCGGAGTTCTTGCAGTAGCAGGACTTTACGGCGGAACAGCTCTTGGTGAAACACTGAAAGACTTCTCTTACCAGTTCTCATGGGTAATGGCAGGTCTGGATGCAGCAGGCGGCGCTATGAAGTTCGTTGGATTTGCTATCCTGATGAAAGTTATGATGTCCGGAGAAATGTGGGGATTCCTTCTTGCAGGTTTCGCAATGGCACTTATTTGTGCAGCAAACGCATCAACAGCAGGAGCAACACTTCTCCTTTGTGCATTCGTAGGTGCAGCTATTGCAATCTATGACTTCACAACACAGACAAAGATCAAACAGAATGCCGGCGCAGGAGCAGGCTTTGTAGGAGGTGACCAGGATGGCATATAATATTCCAGAGAAATATCAGGATTTGACTCCGGCACCACAGCTGGATAAAAAAACTTTGAACAAAATGGTTTGGCTGTCCTGTTTCTTACAGGCATCCTTCAACTATGAAAGAATGCAGGCTTGTGGATGGCTTTGGGGAATGCTTCCGGGTCTTCAGAAAATACATACAAACAAAGAAGACCTTAAAGCTTCCATGGCACACAACCTTGACTTTTTGAACACTCACCCGTTCCTCGTAACATTTGTAATGGGTATTGTTCTTTCACTTGAGCAGAACAAGGCTGATACAGCTACAATCCGTTCCGTACGTATTTCCGCAGCAGGACCGCTCGGTGGTATCGGTGACGCTCTTTTCTGGCTGACACTTGTTCCGATCACAGCAGGTTTGACAGCAAACATGGCGATGGAAGGACAGATTATCGGTGCGGTTCTCTTCCTTATCATCTTCAACGCTGTTCAGTTTGCAGTTCGTTTTGGTCTTATGTACTGGTCTTACGGACTTGGTACAAAAGCAGTTACACTGTTGACATCAAGCGCAAAAGAGTTTACTCGTGCAGCAAGTATCCTTGGTATCTTCGTTGTAGGTGGACTTATTGCTAACTATGGTGGAACATCACTGCGTATCGTTGTTGGCGATCCGGCAATCAACATTCAGGGACTTCTTGACGGAGTACTTCCGAAATTGATTCCGTTGTTGATCACACTTGGAATTTATGTTCTGATCAAAAAAGGCTGGACACCGGTTAAATGTATCATCCTTATCCTTGTAGTAGGTATCCTTGGTTGTGCATTCGGTATCTGGACAGGTGATTCTAAAGCTATGGACGCTGACGGAAACACAATTCCGGGAGGATATACACCGCTTGTTGAGTGGTATCAGCTTCCGGAGGAGCCGGCTGAATAAGTCGATTCATTATGAAAATGCCGATATAAATCTATATCGGGTATAAGTAAGGGGAGGGATTTTAATCCCCCCCTTACATTATTTTACAGAGAAATTAGGTGGCTGTTTGAACACAATAACAATTTTTATTATATTGATTGCCGCTGTCGGATATATTATTTTTCAGGGCATCAAAAATTTTCAACTGCATAATATGAATGTCGGACTTAAAAACAAGGACAGTGTCCTTGTGGAAAAAACGGCAGATATGTGGATCACGAGAAAACTTCTTGGAGAGTATGTCTGTGACCTCTATAAATTAAGAGTGTTATATGTGACGAAAGACGAAGAAAAATTCGAGAAAATGCTCATACATATGCTGGATACGACATATCCGCGTCCTGATGATAAGCAAAGCTTTTTGGAAACGTATTTTCATACATTCCTGATCAAAGGTAACAGGAAATATGCGGACTGGATCTTAAAGGAAATTAAGAAAACAGGGGACGAGGCATTTATTCATTACAACGAGAATGCATATGCGGTCATGCTTGACGGCAGAACAGATCTGATCGAGGAGATGGACGAGGATATCAATTCAAAGCGGTACTATGGATTTGCACTCGGAGTGATCTTGGTTATGATTTCAAAGCAATATTCTGCTCTGGGGGATGACAAAAATGCACTGATTTACATGCAGAGTGCAAAAGCTTGTTTACATCCCAAAGCTGTTTATATGCCCGTTGTCGATCGTTATCTTAGAGAGGCTGAGGCTCAGGAGCAAGATAGTTAAAGCAAAATACTGCAGAAAATGCAGACAGTAATATAGAACAGGAGAGATATTATGATAGGATTAATCGTTACAGGACATGCAAATTTTGGTTCGGGTATGACAAGCTCTGTGAATTTGATCGCAGGAGAGCAGGAAGCATACCGTTATGTAGATTTTCTTCCGACATATGGAACAGAAGAACTGACAGAAGAGATTGCGAAAGCAATGGATGAGTTGAAAGATTGTGAAGGAATTATTATCTTTACAGATCTGATGGGTGGATCGCCGTTTAACGTTGCTGCTTCACTCGGACACGGAAAAGAAAATGTACGCATTGTTGCGGGTACAAACCTGCCGATGCTCGTAGAGATCGTAATGTCGCGTAAATTCATGGACGATCTGGACGGACTTGTGGAGTCTGTACTTGAGACAGGAAAAGAGCAGGTAACAAAATATGAATTCAAGCAGGTAGTACAGGAAGAGTCTGAAGACGGAATTTAAATCGACTTTTTATAATGGCTGATATTCGCGGAAAAGACGATACAGCCGTAAGTCTGAATATTAACTGCATACTATAAAACACGCTGCAAAAAGCAGCACGAAAGGAGATAAATCATGAGTACAATTTTTGGTATTACAGAAGACAAAATGAAAGAAACATCTTCAACATTTACATTAACGGAGATCTATCAGCAGCCGGCGACATGGGAGAAGACATGCCGTCAGATCGAGGAGAACAAAGAAGAACTTCAGAAATTTATCGATCAGGTTATCAAATGTGATGATTTCGATGTGATCCTTACAGGAGCAGGAACAAGTGAATTTGTAGGAAATGCATTATTTGCACATCTTTCCGGTCTGCTGAATCACAAAGCAAAATCTTACGGTACAACAGATATTGTCGCTACGCCGGAAGCATATTTGTCTCGCACGAAACCGACTCTTCTGATCAGTTTCGGACGTTCGGGAAATTCACCGGAGTCTGTCGGAGCGGTAGATGCGGCAGAAAGCGTATGTGATAATGTTTATCACCTTTTTGTAACATGTAATAAAAACGGAGCTCTTTCCAAACGTGCGGCAGAGACACATAACTGCTACGCAATCAATCTGACAGATGAGACACATGATCAGAGCTTTGCAATGACATCAAGCTATTCTAACATGTATCTTGCAACATATCTTTGCTTCCACCTGAACGAGCTGGAAGAGACAGTTGAAAAAGTTCGCAAGATCGCAGCAGCAGGACAGAACTTCCTTGACAATCATTACAGTGTCGCTCAGCAGATCGTTGATGAATACAATTTTGAACGTATCGTATATCTTGGAAGCAACACAGGAACATCTCAGGAATCTGCCCTTAAAATGCTTGAACTGACAGCCGGACGTGTTGTTACAATGTATGACACACCGATGGGATTCCGTCACGGACCGAAATCAATCGTTGACGATACAACATTAACAGTTGTATATTTGAGCGATGAAGCTTATACAAGACAGTATGAAGTGGACCTTCTCAAAGAAATGAGCGGACAGAGAAAAGGAAACAAGATCGTAGTTGTTATGAGCAGTGCAGATGAAGCTGTTTCAGCACTTGCAGACTACACAGTTGTATATGACATGAAAGAAGAGAATGAAAACATTCTTCTTGGATTGGATTATATCTTGTTTGCACAGACACTGGCAGTTCTTAAATCACTTTCACTTGATATCACACCGGATAATCCGTGTCCGACAGGTGAAGTAAACCGAGTTGTAAAAGGTGTTACACTTTATCCGTATACAAGAAAATAAGACTGACCGAAAGAATTACCGGAAATGCCAAAAGGTATATTTCGGGATTGTAAGCGGTCGCCAAGGTTTTGGAAAAGTCCGGACTTTGGTTTGTCACCGTTACAAAAAGAACATGGTTTGCCGAAAGGCAGACCATGTTCCGATAAGGAGGATAAAATATAATTATGGCTATTAACAGTGAAGTTATCATATGGACTTGTGTTACAGTTGCGGTACTTGTCGGCATCTGTGCAATCGTTCTGATCGCAATGTCTTCAAGAAACATGAAGAAAAACCGCGAAGCGATGCGCGATCTGCAAGGTGCAATCAAAGTTGGAGCACGCATCATGTTCGCGGGTGGTATTTACGGAAAGATCGTTAAGATCAAAAACGATGTGATCGATGTGGAGATCAACAAAAGCACTGTGATCCAAATTTCCCGATACAGCATTCAAAACGTAATCACAGACTAAAATATCATTCAGATGTGATCAGGGTTTGTTTTGGCGGTTTTGGTTTTCGGCTGCTTTTCTGGCATAGTCGCTTGGCGTTGTGTTAAAATATTTTTTAAACAACCTCGAAAAGTAGTGGATAGAGCTGAAACCGAGTCTGTATGCGATCTCGCTGATTGTGTATTGATTCTCGCGGATCAGCTCTTTACTTTTTTGAAGTTTAATATTGAGCAGATAGTTCTTTGGCGAGGTGTTCAGGTGAGTCTTGAACAGCGCTTGCAGAGAAGAACGTGAGATAAAAAATTCATGACAGATGTCTTCTATCGTGAGTGGTTCGGTAAGACGCTTGTTCATGTAAGCAAGAATCTCAGACAGAAGGTCGTTTTGAGCCGATTTGCTGTCAGTTAAGAGTGTTTTATGGTTCATTGTCTCATAGAACTGCATGATCAGCAGGAGAACTTCCTGAAGATAGCAGACCATTAAAGTATGAGTATAGTAGGAATGTTCTTCGCTTTCGATCAAAAGTTTCCAAAGGATCTGCTGCATTTCGCTTGTACAGTGAAATGTATGATTAAGGATATGCAGAGAACGCCTGTGATTTACTTCAAATACGACTGTGAGATATGAGCAGCCGTTTTGTACGGATAAGTCGGCTTTGTCAGAGCGGTATATGATCAAGTCATGAGGCTGAAGTGTGTTCGTTCCGGAAGAGAGGGTGATATCCAGACTGCCTTCGTACACATAGATCAGTTCATATGATTTGTGTGCAGGCTGTACAATGTGGCATGCTTTGGACTGCTTTGTAAACCAGCAATCAAGGATTCGCCTTAAGTGGAACGGTACAGATACAGGCTGATATGTATACGGAGTTGACAGTGGTTTTGTAAAATCTGTCAGTTGCTGTTCTTTACAGCAGTTTTTCCCGATAAGGATATTCCACGTAAGAGAAGAGGCCAGTGGAATCACATTAAATGCGGTATTCGGAGCAAGTTTTAAATTGTGACGCAGAGGAAATGTTTTTAACTCCGTCATGTCAGGATCTGTAGCGATAAGCAAAAGTCCCAATCCGGCGGGGCATTCTATATATACTTCGCACGGAAAAAGAAAGAGAGTATCTAGTTTTTTTGAAGATGCAGAAAACTCCCATTGATTTAAATTATGTTTTTGAGTGTCGAGCGGTTCATCATAAAACGCCCCAAAAGGTTCAAATTTATTTGTTATCTGTTGATTTGTCATGATGGGATACCTCGGTTGTAAAAAACGATTTGTACTTTTTAAATAATACAACATTTTTTAACGAAAATCAAGATGTGGGATTTGTATGTCCCGCGAAAGACAGGAGGAATTGTAATGATTATTCAAAGTAAAAAAGTTTGGTTTGCAGATCAGTTTGTAGAAGCACAGATTGAAGTGAAAGACGGAAAAATTGTCGATATCTATGAGTACGGAACTCATCCGGTAGATTGTGATTACGGAGATAACCGTATTTTGCCGGGATTCATTGACGTGCACTGTCACGGAGCTTACGGCTTTGATACGAATGATGCGAAAGAAGACGGACTTCGTTACTGGGTGCGCAATATTGTAGATGAAGGAGTGACGGCTCTTCTTGCGACAACTATCACGCAGAGTGAAGAAGTGTTGACAAATGCCTTGAAAAATGTGGCGAAAGTTGTTGAAGACGGTTATGAAGGAGCAGAGATTTTAGGAGTTCACTTTGAAGGTCCGTATCTTGATATGAAGTACAAGGGAGCACAGCCGGAACAGTACATTGTAAAACCTACGGTAGAGCAGTTTAAGAAATATCAGGAAGCGGCAAATGGATTAATAAAATATATTACGATGGCAACAGAGACAGATGATGATTTCGCATTGACACGTTACTGTGCGGAAAACGGGGTAGTTGTGAGTATCGGACATTCGGCGGCAACGAGCAAAGAAGCGGTACAGGCATTTGCCCATGGCGCAAGATCGATGACACATGTATATAACGGAATGACACCGTTTAATCACCGTGCGAACGGACTTGTAGGCGCTGCATATAGAATGAAGAGCATGTATGGCGAGATTATTTGCGACGGCAATCATTCAACACCGTTAGCGCTCCATCAGTTCTTTGAAGCAAAAGGACCTCATTACGGAATCATGGTCAGTGATGCGCTTATGGCAAAAGGATCACCGGCAGGATCGAAATTTATTTTCGGAGGAAACGAGATTGAGATTTATGAAGACGGAAGCGCACATCTGACGTCTTCAAAAGGTTTGGCGGGATCGACTCTTCATATCAATGAAGGACTGCGTATTCTGATCGAAGAAGCGCTTGTTCCGGTAGATACGGCAATTAACTCATGTACAAAGAACCCGGCTGCCTGCCTGAAGATCGATGATCGCAAAGGTTCTATTAAAGTGGGATTGGATGCGGACCTTGTTGTTCTTGACCGTGATTATCAGGTACTTCAGACATATTGCATGGGAAAAGCAATGTTAGATAAAAACTAGAAAATGAAAGATTGTGGAATGATTAAAAATGGCTAAGAAAAAATCGAAACCGGTGGAGAAGATCCGCCTTTCAGGAAGAAATATTTATACAGATAAAAAAGGACGGGTTATTTTTTACGATATGATTACCAAAAAAGGGTATCTCGTAGATAAAAAACATGAAAACTCGGCTCTGTTTTTTAAAAACCGTTTTGTTGTACTTTTGTTTGCGGCAATTTTGTTTGGGGCAACGTTTTTGACATGGCTTCAGGCTGCGGTTGCCTGGGCAGTGATGATGGCGATTGCGGAATTTGCTTTTCGGCGGGGATTTTTGAAAAAGCTGGAAGTGGTAAACGATGTGGATTTTGAACGTCGTGTTTCAGCGCTTCAATACATCGTGGAAAACAAAGCAAAAGGAAAAGTGATCGTTCTTATTGTTTTGTATCTCCTTTTAGCAGTGCTTGTAATATTAAATGCATATGTAGAAAAGTATTCTGTTGGGTTATGCGTACTCAGCGGAGGAATCGCACTTGTCGGTGTGTACTTTGCGATTTTGCATATCGTTGCTCTGACTAAAATGAAATAAATGTAGAGAAGATGAACATAAAAATACAGACCGGAGAAGTTTGAAATCTCCGGTCTGTATTTTTATGTTTTTGCAAAGGAGAAGCTTATGATTAAGCCTGTCCTTCAGATCCACATACGCTGATTTTTTCTTTTACGAGAGCTGTAACATTTTCCATACCTGCAGCTCCGTATTTTTTCGGATCGAAACCGTCCGGATTTTCCACAAGGTATTTTTTCACACCGTCGCTGTATGCGATACGAAGTTCTGTAGCAAAGTTTACTTTACAGATACCAAGGCGGATGGATTCGCGTACTGCGTCGTCCGGTACGCCGGAAGCTCCGTGAAGTACAAGCGGAATAGACACAACTTCGCGGATTGCCGCAAGGCGTTCAAAATCAAGTTTTGGTGTGCCCTGATACAGACCGTGTGCTGTTCCGATTGCAACTGCAAGTGAAGTTGCGTTTGTACGTTCTGCAAACTCTTTTGCCTGCTGAGGATCTGTATACGGAGAATCATTCTCTGCTTCAAGGTCATCTTCTTTACCGCCGACTTTACCGAGTTCAGCTTCTACGCTGATCTGAGAAGGAAGACATGCGTCTGCCACTCTGCGTGTCAGGGCAACATTCTCTTCAAAAGAGCCGTGAGAACCATCGATCATGATAGAAGTATATCCTGTGCGAAGAGCCTGCATTGCCAACTCAAAGCTGCTGCCATGGTCAAGATGGATCGCTACCGGAACGCTTGCGCGCTCAGCCGCTGTTCTTACCATTGCAAGATAATAATCAAGTCCTGCATATTTTACTGTGGATGGAGTCGTCTGCATGATGACCGGGGAGTTCATCTCTTCGGCTGCTTTAATAACCGCCATGACCATTTCCATATTTTCCACGTTGAATGCGCCTACTGCGTAATGTCCTGCCTGCGCTTTTTTCAGCATTTCATTTGTTGTAACTAATGGCATAATATCAACCTCGATTCTTTAGAATTTAATGTAATGATTACATTATTATTAATTATTTTCGGTATAAGTATAGCACAGAACATGTGATTTCGCATTTTCATTTTGCACTTTCTTAAAAAATGCAAATGATTGTTTAATTAATCCAAAGTAGGCGCAAATTGAAAGTGCTACGATAAATATAACAAAGCAAATTGAAAAGGAGAGTTTATCATGCGTCAAAATCCATTAAAAAAAATTGTTGAATTGCAGAAACAGGGTAAAAATGTCGGAATCTATTCTGTGTGCAGCGCTAACGGATATGTTATCGAGGCGGCATTTAAAAGAGGACTTTCAGACGGATCCTGTGTTTTGATTGAGAGTACGGCAAACCAGTGTGATCAAAACGGCGGATATACAGGTATGACACCTGCCGATTTTAAAAAATTTGTTCTTGAGATTGCTGATCGTAACGGATTTGACCGTAACAGAATCTTCCTTGGAGGAGATCACTTAGGACCGCTTACATTCGCATATAAAGATGAAGCAGAGGCGATGGCTGATTCGGAAGAACTGATCCGTCACTATGTTGCAGCAGGATTTACAAAGATCCATATCGATACAAGTATGAAAGTAAACAGCGATCCGGAAGACGTTCGTCTGTCCGACGAGATCATTGCAGGACGCGGCGCTCATCTTGCAAAAGTTGCGGAAGAGACATATAAAGAGCTGTTGGAGCGTGATCCGGAAGCAATTCCGCCGGTATATGTAATCGGAAGTGAAGTGCCGATTCCGGGAGGAGCTGTCGGAGCGGAAGATAACGGAGTTCAGGTGACGAAAGTAGAAGATTTTAAGAACACAGTTGCGGCATTTGAGAAAGCTTTTGCAAAAGAAGGTCTTGACAAAGATGTATGGGAGCGTGTAATCGGAGTTGTTGTTCAGCCGGGTGTAGAAGAAAAAGACAGCGGATGTACAGAATATGATCGTGAGAAAGCAAAAGATCTGATGGCTGCGATCAAAGATTTCCCGACATTGGTATTTGAAGGACATTCTACAGATTATCAAACAAAGATCAAACTGCGCGAGCTTGTAGAAGACGGAGTCGGCATTTTGAAAGTAGGTCCGGGACTTACATTTGCTATGCGTGAAGCAATGTTCGCACTGGAAAATATCGAAAAAGAGCTGATATACGGAACTGATACAGAGCCGAGCAAATTTGCGGAAGTTCTTGATGCGGAGATGCTTAAAAACGATAAAAACTGGAAGAAACATTATCAGGGAACAGAGCTTGAGATCCGTCTGAAGAGAAAATATTCTTTCTCAGACCGCTGCAGATACTATATGCCGACACCGGCTGTAGAAGCTGCCGCAGATCGTCTGCTTACAAACTTGCGTACACTCGGAATTCCGCTGAACCTGCTCAGCCAGTTCATGCCGATCCAGTATACGAAAGTACGTGAAGGATACTTGAAAAATGATCCGGTAGAACTGATCGAAGACCGTATCATCAATACGATCGACGAGTACCTTTACGGAACACATCAGAACGAACTTCTCTAAAAAGAAGAACAGAAAAATAACGAAGCGTCTTGGAACAAAAAGTTTTGTTCCGAGACGCTTTTTTGATAAGAGAAAAACTCGACAGCTTTGACCTTAAAGACTCGAAAGTAAGAAACAGGCTGGCTTTGTGATAATATCACTGTCTCATATATGAAAAATATGTTATAAATTATTTAAAAAGAAAAGAAAACGTACAAAGCGAAGCAAGTACAAAAGAAAGACGGAAAGAAAAGATAAATAATAAAAAGAATGGAGAGAAACATATGGGATTTTCGATAGAAACCGGGATTTCGGCTTTTACAGTGTTTATGCAGGGGCTATTAAGCTTCTTTTCCCCTTGCGTATTGCCGTTAGTACCACTTTATCTTGGCTATTTGTCAGGCGGTTTGAATACTGCGGTCAGAACGGGTGAAAACAGTGAGAAGAACAAAGATCGGCTGAAACTGTTTTTAAGAGTTTTGTTTTTTACCGTAGGCATAGGAAGCGCATTTTTTATACTCGGTCTGGGCGCGTCGGCGGCCGGAAGTTTCTTCCATGAGCAGAGGATGCTGTTTGCCAGAGTCGGGGGAATATTAGTCGTATTATTTGGTCTGTATCAGCTTGGAGTATTTGGAAGTTCCAAAGTTCTCGGATCAGAACATAGATTTCCGATTCGGCTTGAAAAAATGACGATGTCGCCGATCACAGCTTTTATTATGGGATTCGCATTTAGTTTTGCATGGACGCCGTGTGTAGGCCCTGCGTTGACAAGCGTTCTCCTTATGGCTGGAAGTGCAGAGTCGGGAGCGAAAGGTTTTCTTTTGATCGGAGTGTATACGATCGGATTTATTTTGCCGTTTTTATTGGCAGGCATTTTTACTGCACGGCTTTTAGATCTTTTCAAAAAGCATATGAAGATCGTCCGTTATACAGTGAAAATCGGCGGAGTACTCATGGTGCTGATGGGACTGCTTATGTTTACAGGGAAAATGAATGATATTACAGGATATTTGTCTTCGGCAGGGCAGAAAACAGAATCGGGAAAGCAGGAAAACGGTAAAAAGCAGGATGAAAAGGATGCTTCAGGAGGGGATGAAGAGCAGACATCCGGAAAAGATACGTCCGGAGAAAATGCAAGTGGGAAATCAGATAAAGAGGAAAAAGATCAGGACTCGGAAAAAGTCCGTGCACATATGGGTGAATTAAAAGATCAGTTCGGAAAATCTCATAAGTTGGAGGATTACAAAGGAAAGGTTATCTTCTTGAATTTCTGGGCAACGTGGTGCGGACCATGCCGCAGCGAAATGCCGGAAATACAGAAACTGTATGAAGAATACACCGTTATGGGGAATGATTCGGAAGTGGTGATCTTAGGAGTCGCGGGACCCGGAATCGGACAGGAAGGAACCGTTTCGGATATTACGAAATTTATGGAGGAAAACGGATATACATATCCGGTACTTATGGATGAAACGGGAGAACTGTTCGAGTGGTACGGAATTTCAGCATTTCCGACGACATATATGATCGATCGTGACGGAAATTTATATGGATATGTGACAGGACAGCTTACGGAAGATATTATGAGAAGCATTATAAAACAGACGTTAGAAGGAAAAGCACCGTAAGGAAAAGATAAGGAAGAGACGATGGTTATAATAGAAAAAGAAAATTTTTCCGTGTCGCAGATTTGTTCTTCGGGTCAGTGTTTCAGACTTGATCCGGCAGATGAAACGGGAAAAGTATACGAATTGACGGCGGGAGACAGATATTTAAAAATCGAGGTGGCGGAAGATCAGAAAAAAGTAAGATTTTACTGTACACAAGAAGAATTTGAACAATTTTGGAAAACGTATTTTGACCTCGATACATGTTATGCAGATTATCTTTCGCTTATAAAAGACGATGAATATTTAAAAAAGGCGGCAGGATTTGGAAGCGGTATCCGTATTTTGCAGCAGGATTTATGGGAAATGATCGTAACATTTATTTTATCCCAGCAGAGCAATATACCGAGGATCAAATCGATGATACAAAGAATCAGTGAACGGTATGGAGATAAAAAAGAAACCGGCGAAGGACATGTATATTATGCATTTCCGAGAGCAGAGCAGCTTGTACAGGCGTCCGAAGAAGAACTTCGGGCACTTAAGCTCGGTTATAGAAGCAAATATTTATGCAATACTGCGGAAATGGTGGCAGATGGACGGCCTTCGATAAAAAAATAAAAGAGATGTCTTATGATGAAGCAAAGAAAGAATTGCTGAAACTTTCAGGTATCGGAAGCAAGGTTGCCGATTGTATCTGTTTGTTTGCACTTCATAAGCTCGATGCATTTCCGGTTGATACACATATACAAAAAGTAATTGACACCGTATATGCCGGGAAGTTTCCGTTTGAGAAATATAAAGGATGTGCGGGTGTGATGCAGCAGTATATTTTTTATTATGATCTAAAAGGAGGAAAGAAATGATGGAAAATTTTCAATATTATGCGCCGACAAAAGTTGTGTTTGGAAAAGGTACGGAAAATAAAGCAGGACAGCTTGTCAAAGAGCAAAACTGCCGGAAGGTGCTTATTCATTACGGGAGCGGAAGTGTAAAAAGAAGCGGCCTTCTTGATCGGATCTTCGCATCGCTTGATGAGGAAGGGATCTCTTATATTTCTCTTGGAGGCGTCGTTCCGAACCCCAGATTGTCGCTTGTATATGAAGGAATCGATCTGTGCCGGCGAGAGGGCGTAGATTTTATTCTGGCAGTCGGAGGCGGAAGTGTGATCGACTCAGCGAAAGCGATTGGATACGGCGTTGAGAACGAAGGGGATGTATGGGATTTTTACGAGAGAAAACGTCAGGCTTGCGGATGTCTGCCAATCGGAGTTGTACTTACGATTGCGGCGGCAGGTTCGGAGATGAGTGATTCGTCTGTGATCACAAATGAAAACGGGTGGCTGAAACGGGGATACAACAGCAGTTATTGCAGACCTAAATTCGCGGTTATGAATCCGGAACTGACAATGACGCTTCCGAAATATCAGACTGCAAGCGGATGTGTGGATATCATGATGCATACGATGGAGAGATATTTTAATCATTGTGACAATATGGAACTGACGGATGGAATCAGTGAACATCTACTTCGTACAGTGATGAAAAATGCGAAAATCCTCATGGATGAACCACAGTGCTATAAAGCAAGGGCAGAAGTAATGTGGGCGGGAAGCCTTTCACATAATGGTTTGATGGCGTGCGGAAATGATGGCGGAGACTGGGCGTGTCATCAGCTTGAACATGAGCTCGGAGGAATGTTTGATGTGGCGCACGGCGCAGGACTTGCAGCGGTATGGGGAAGTTGGGCGCGTTACGTTTGTGACGCTCTTCCGGATCGGTTTGAACAATTTGCGGTTAATGTTATGGGCGTGGAAAACGGTGATGACAAAAATGCAGTAATACAAAAGGGAATCGAAGCTATGGAAAACTTTTTCAGACAAATCGAAATGCCGACGGATCTTGGCGGATTAAACATTGAAGTAAGCGAAGATCAGATGAAGGAACTTGCTTTAAAGTGCAGCCATTTCGGAAAGAGAACAATCGGATGTGTGAAAAAATTAAATCAGGAAGATATTTATCGAATCTATCAAAAAGCCGCGGACTGAACGATTACGTTTAAAGATTGTTTTACGAAGAAAGGGTGGCATAAAAGTGTGATAGGTGATACAATAAGAAAAATTTGTAGTAGCTAGCCATAATAATGCGTACTGCCTGATGTCGGGCGGGAAGAAAGGAGCATATGATGGAATCATATATGGAAATGCTTGCAAACCATGCAAAACATGCGGCTGTCGCAGCGGCAAAACTGGGAACAGCGGAGAAAAATAAAGGACTTTGCGCAGTGGCAGACGAGTTGATCATGCAGCAGGAGCTGATCCTTGCCGAGAATCAGAAAGATCTGAAGGCAGCAGAGGAAAAAGGTGTGAAACAGTCTTTGATCGACCGATTGGCGCTTTCTGAAAAAAGAATTGCAGATATGGCGGAAGGACTCCGGCAGATTGCCTCTCTTGACGATCCGGTCGGAGAAATATTATCGATGAAAGTTCGCCCGAACGGACTGCGGATCGGGCAAAAGAGAGTTCCGCTCGGTGTTGTGGGAATCATCTATGAGTCAAGACCGAATGTGACAGCAGATGCTTTTGGCCTTTGTTTTAAGACCGGAAATGCAGTGATCCTGCGTGGCGGAAGCGATGCGATCTATTCAAATCAGGCAATCGTGCGCGTGATCAAAGCAGGATTGCGCAAAGAAAAACTTTGTCAGGATCTTGTTCTTCTTGTTGAGGATACAAGCCGGGAAGTTGTGAATGAAATGATGAAGATGCACGGTTTGATCGATGTGCTTATCCCGAGAGGAGGCGCAGGTTTGATCGCAAATGTTGTGGCAAACAGTACGGTTCCTGTTATTGAAACAGGAACGGGAAACTGTCATGTGTATGTGGATGAGACGGCAGATATCAGTATGGCGGCAGATATTATCGAAAATGCAAAGACACAGAGGATGGGAGTCTGCAACGCATGTGAATCGCTTGTAATTCACAGCGGTATGTTGGAAAAGGCGCTGCTGCCTATCGTTAAAAAGCTGAGTGAACACGGGATCGAGATCCGTGGAGATGAAAGAGTTCGTGAAATATGTCCTGAGATCAAAGCGGCTTCGCAAGATGATTGGGGAACGGAATATCTCGATGCGATTATTTCGGTCAAGACAGTGGATTCGATTGATGAAGCGATCAGTCATATTAATAAATATAATACAGGACATTCTGAATCGATCATCACAAATGATTATAATCATGCGTTGAAGTTTCAGGATGAGATCGATGCGGCCGCTGTATATGTGAATGCATCTACACGTTTTACAGACGGTTTTGAGTTTGGTTTCGGGGCTGAGATCGGTATCAGCACACAGAAGCTTCATGCGAGAGGACCTATGGGACTCGAGGCGCTGACTACAACAAAATATATTATATTTGGAAACGGTCAGATCA
>ENA-OPXH01000876-OPXH01000876.1-human-gut-metagenome-genome-assembly--contig:-NODE-876-length-23885-cov-2.624171_pt1 | contig 23885 bp, 13 predicted proteins | sample MGYA00241521_ERZ502034 | MGnify/ENA primary metagenome ERZ502034 (study PRJEB25962, sample SAMEA2042103) | human gut metagenome | biome: human gut; feature: human-associated habitat; material: faeces... | reverse complement strand
TTCGAACCCAGGACCCACAGCTTAGAAGGCTGTTGCTCTATCCAGCTGAGCTACCCGACCGGCCTTACTTTTGTTCAAAAGCGATGCAAAGGTAGTTATTTATGTGAAACTTCCAAAATATTTCTTCTAAAAACTCCGGTCGATAGCTAATTTAATGAAGAGAGGCTTTTTCAAGTCTTACTTTTTCCCCTGATTAGCAACAGCATTCATTTTCTTTTTTATTTCATCGGCATCTCCTAAAAAATAATCCTTAACCAAGTTGTAATTGTCGTCAAATTCGAAAACATAGGGAACAGCCGTCGGTAAATTTAATTTGACAATTTCATCGTCGGAGATATTCTTCAAATGTTTTATTATTCCCCGAAGGCTATTGCCATGAGCGACAACAAGTAAATCATCGGCGGTCTTAAGATTCGGAAATATAACTTTTTCCCAATAAGGCATAATCCGTTCTATGGTTTGTTTTAATGATTCTGTACGAGGAAGTTCTCTATCCGGAACTTCTTTATAGCGAATATCGAAACGAGGATTTCTCGGATCGTCTTCTGCCAATGGAGCCGGAGCGATGTCATAACTGCGACGCCATATCAAAACTTGCTCTTCTCCGTATTTTTCGGCAGTTTCACTTTTATTCAAGCCCTGTAAAGAACCGTAGTGTTTCTCATTCAACCGCCAGCTTTTCTCTACCGGAATCCAATCTTGGTCAAGTTTGTCAAGTACACAATTCAATGTCTTTACTGCCCGTTTCAAATAGGATGTATATGCTTTGTTGAAAACAAAATTTTCTTTTTTAAGAACTTCCCCAGCCTTTAAAGCTTCTTCTATTCCTTTTTCAGATAAATCGACGTCTGTCCAACCTGTAAATCTGTTTTCTTTGTTCCATGTACTTTCTCCATGACGGAGCAAAACAATTCTTTTCATAATGATAGTTTTTATATATCAAGAACAAATTTATTATATACAAAGTTCGCTAACCTTCAATGGAGAAACAATACCTATTACATGGTATATTGCGACAATTTATAGTATAATTTGTCTAAATATAAAAAAAGACGTATCTTCAGTGTAATATAATTTCGATATGCAAACTGACAGAATAACACCTGAATGGATAACGGATTTGAATCCGGATGAAATCTTTGTATTCGGAAGCAACAGCCAAGGACATCATAACGGTGGGGCTGCCCGAACAGCACTAAAATGGGGGGCGATATATGGTCAAGGTGAAGGATTACAAGGGCAAACTTATGCAATACCTACCATGTTTGCTTCTGTGCAGAACATAGTTCCTTATGCAGACCGTTTTATCGAATTTGCCCGGTTGCATCCTGAAATGAAATTTTTATTGACAGAAATCGGATGCGGGATAGCGGGTTTTTCGCCTAAAGATATAGCGCCTTTATTTAAAAAATCCAGAAGCATCGAAAACATATATTTGCCCCAACGCTTCTGGAGTATTTTAGATAAGAAGTAATCTTCATTTTGCAATTATCCAATATCAATAAAATATGTGTTATTGTTTTATGATTACAGAAGGTATAGGATTCAGATTATTACCTAAAGAATAGAGTGAATAAGGTTCCATCTGCAAATGTATTTCTCCCTCTATTATCGAAACATCGTTTTTTCTTACACCATAATTATCATTATATGTAGCTATCACTTGTGCCGTGTTTCCTACGCAACCTTTTATTTTTACCATTCTCCGCCGAGATGAATTATTCTGAACAATCATCGTCCAGTTTTGCCCTTTTTCTGCTGCTACTGCTGATAAATCTGAATCTGATGCTGACGTTTCTACCACTCTATATCCAGGTAATAAATGGGAGTGATAATGCAATGCCACGTAGCTATAAGGTGTAGCCTGACTCGGACGACTTGCATACCAAGGGAAACTGCCTGATGCCCGTGCCGAGTTGTACACTAAAGCATATAATCTGGCTGTTTCCATTCCATGGGTTATCCAATTTTTTTTATCTTCCGGTGTTCTTTTCCAGAAATTATTGTCATAGTCCAACTCACCACAATAGGCCGGGAGTCCGGTCGTTGAAATCCAATCTCCCCAAGATGCCACGTGAGAGGCCCTGTCATCGTTATGAAGCCAATATGAATGAAAATCGAATCCTGCTACACAGTCTTTTACTTCTTTGAACATAGATTGAGCCTGATGTAATTCGGACGGATATACGCTGTGAATGGCAATAATCCATTGAGTTCCGAGATTGTGTTTTCTGAATTTTTTTGTACTCTTTTTTATCAGTGTTACTTGTTCTTCTACCGACATACCGATATTATAACCTCCGTAGCCTGTCTCAGATGCAATTGTAGGTTCATTTATCGATATCCAGTCAACCTCTGTTCCGTATTTTTCTTTCGCTTCCAACAAATAGGCAGTTATCGATTCAACCATTTCGTCCAAATCTCTTATGCGACGGTTATGTCCTTGTGACGGGTCTTGTATGTTCCAATCGGCCATGTCCCATATCGACAGCCATATTGCCAAATTTTGTTTTTTCATACGAACCAATCGTTCAAATGAATTGGAAATAGACTTCGTTACGGTAAATCCCTGCTTGTTTATCGTATTGGCAGATTTGTTATCGTTGACCGGTTCCCATTCTTTTAAAGGTAATCCTATTCTCACAGCATTTACAGGTAAAGATGCCAGCATCTCCGAAAGTGAATTTTTCAGTATTTCGGCTCCTCCGGTAGTATGGTAACCTTCCATGTTGATACCCATATATTCTATTGTTTGTTTCTTTTTCGTAAAATCAACCTTTACTTCCTGAGCCCATATATTCTGAATGTATCCGAAACATAACCCAATATAAAGGCAAACTCTCAGCTTATTCATAGCACAAAATTTGTAATCTTTTATTTATTTTTCATCTTTCCTGACATCAAAAGATATATTATTCAAAGTCCTTATATTTTGCCGGTTTTTGAGTTATAAAACGAATAAAATAGTCCTTTATCGTCTGGGCCTGTTCTTCGTTAACAGTCAAGTAAGAATGTTTGCCATTCGCATTAGGGGAAAATGTAGTTGCCCCCGTATCATCTATGCTTATGGTTCCCGGACCTGAATTTCCAAAAAAGTTTTTGTCATTTTCTACGACATAAAGGACTGATGTCATATCCCATGTTTGACGGTCATACGGCATTTCCATGTAATTTTCATATCCCACTACCAAGGGATTAGGAGTTTTCCATTTAAAATCGTTTTCGATGCATTTTGCCGGAAACAAAATGGCATCACCTACTTCATAAGGTGAAGCAACAATCGGTGTAGGCCATTCATTGACAAATTTCTGAGCTGAGGGGATATCACAATAGACATTGAATTCTTTGAATGCCGTATCCTGCATTTGTCCCATCATTGCAGAAACGTATTTTACTTTTTTCTTTACCAAGTCTTTTCCTGATAACGGAGAATATTCGTCGGCTTGAGAATCCAATAATTGAGCCAAATTTGTAGAAAATCCTACAGATACGATGACAACAGAGGAATCCGGTTGTCCTGAAAGCACTTTACGGTATAAAGACACCGATTTAAGGAAATCGGCATAATTCGTAACCGTCCTTTCAAAAGCTGGTTTGCCGTTGTCAGTCTTCAATTCACAAGCTGTTTGTATAAAATGTGAAGAATTATCTTTGTCCGTCCCGTTCTCTACTACTCCTATGGGAATGTTATGCCCATACCAAGTATTCATTATGTCTATATATCCCGGACAATATTCGCTTTTTTTTGTCGTGGGAATAGCCAGCAGATTGATGCGTCCTTCTTCCATATATTTGTACAACATATCCAGTGCTAGAGCATCATCTACGTCATTTCCCATATCGGTATCAAAAATAATAGATAAAGGGGTGTTTTCTTCTGTTGTTTTTGCAGCATCTTTCGAAGAACATCCGACAAAAGCCATTATCGAAATCAGCAATGCCCATAATTGTGTTGTTTTCATGTTTGTGTATTTTATATTAAAAAAGATTAAATTTATTCCACTCCAAATTTATATATACAGACACTATGATATTTTTCTCCAGGCCGCAATACTACCGTAGGCCATTCGGGATGATGTGGTGTGTCGGGATAATGTTGGGTTTCGAGGCATAAAGCGGAACTCCTGCCATATTTTATTCCTTTTTTTCCCGATATACTTCCATCCAAATGGCTACAAGAATAAAACTGTACTCCCGGTTCGTTAGTAAAGACTTCCATAGTACGTCCACTCTCCGGTTCTACTACCTTACAAGCTACAGTGTTTATATCTCCTTTCGTATTCAATATATAATTATGGTCATATCCGTGGGCATATATCAACTGTTCGTCCGGTTCATTTATTCGGGATCCGATTGCTTTGGGTGTTGTAAAATCGAATACTGTATTGTCTACAGAAGCTATCGTACCAAGTGGAATCAATGTACTGTCTACGGGAAGATAAGTATCGGCATTTATTTTCAGAATATGTCCTAATATGTCATACTCCGGATTGCCCGATAAATTGAAATAGCTATGATTGGTCAAGTTCACTACCGTAGGAGCATCGGTCACGGCATTATAAGTAATTTCCAATGCGTTGTCTGACCGAAGTGTATAACGGATTTCTACTGAAAGATTTCCCGGGAATCCTGCTTCTCCGTCCACTGAGATGTACTTTAGCAATAAGCTGCTGTCACAATCGGCTACTACTTCCCAGACTTTCCGATCGAATCCCTCGGGTCCTCCGTGCAAACAGTGTGTGCCATTATTTATCGGTAATAAATACTCTTTTCCGTCCAAAACGAAATTAGCATTTGCAATACGATTGCCATAACGACCAATAATTGCTCCAAAATTACCCTCTATGTTCAGATAATCTTGTATCGAGTCGTGTCCCAATACGATATCTGCGAATGTCCCGTTGCGGTCGGGGACCCATAAAGAGACTATTCTCCCTCCAAAATTGGTTATTGTCGCCTCCAAGTCGTTTTTATTTTTCAGGGTATACAACCTAACCGGTTTGCCTTCGACACTCGCACTAAACCTTTCGGGATTCATACCAGACAGTGTTGTTTCTTCTTGATTGCAACTGCTGCATAGTAATAAACCCATGAACATTACTATCAAACTGTATTTATACATACTCAATATTTATTTGGAGTTCGTTTAATCGGGAATAACTCGTTCAAGGGAATCAATTGTTCATATTCAAAATTGCCGTACCTTTTTCTTTCGGTTCCGGTTTCGGCCGGTACAATAACGTATATTCAGAATTGTATTCGGGGTTTTCGTCTACTTCCAATATCAATTTGAACTTGTCAACAGTCCATTTCGGCAGCTTGAACCGGGCTGTCGGTCCTGCTAAATTGGTATTTTTTTCGGTTGTCGGAGTATCCCATGTGAGTATTTCTATCGTTTCGTTACCGGCTTGTAGTTTTATTCTCAGTTTTCCCGGACAAATTTTTTCATATTTGTCGTTCAACAACCATATTTCTGCGAAAAATTCTTCTCCCTCGTTCCAGACAAACTTGCTCAAACGAGCACTTGTACAAAACGGTCGGCAAGAATTAGATACAGCATAAAACGCCGGTTTGGCAATAGCCGGATAGACTAATAACGAATTGTTCACAGCAGCCGGCCAGGGTTCATTATAACACCAGTTCAAAGCCATGGAACAGTATGGTTTTTGACGGCGGGCCTCCTCATAAATCGCTTTGTATCCTTCACTTTGCATCAGTTGACTTTGTGCAATGAGTTCTTCTAATGATGTTGCTTGTCCGAAATATTCATTCAGAATGTCAGGGCACAACCAAGTATCTCCAGCCCATGCACCGAAGGCATGATGTTCCTGCCATGCCGTATTCGGTTTCGGAGGGAACAATTGATTTTCAGGAATGATTTGTTTCAGTACTTCCATCGGAGAGATACCCGGCATACCAAATTCGGTATATGCTGTATTGTGTGCATTGTTCATTGCTTCAAAAACTTCCCGACCGTCAAAGTATTTGAAAATATAGCAACCATGGGCCATTCCATAAAGTGGAGAGGTAGGGTTGTAAGGAACCAGTGGGTCATATTCCAAGCAGATACTATTGAGTAAACGCAAAGGTAACGACTGATCGGTCATCAACGACCAGTTATTGAACAGTTCGTTACCTCCGCACCACATTGCCAAACACGGGTGTTTTCTTAACCGTTTCACTATCGACGTAGCTTCTTGTTTCAATATCGACAGGTAGTGCGGCTCGTCGGGATACAAATTGCATGACAACGGGAACTCCTCCCAAACCAAAATGCCTTTTTCGTCACATAATTCAAAAAAGGATTCTTTATTTACGATACCTCCACCCCAAATTCTGAACATATTGAAATTTGCTTCAACCGCCAAATCAATCAATTCATTGTAACGTTCCCGTGTAATGGTACCGGGGAAAATTTCGGGATTGACCCAATTGGTTCCTTTAGCGAAAATCTTACGACCATTCAGTTCCAATTGTGCCGGAGGTACACTTCTCCCTTTCGGAAAATCTTCAGGTTCGTCCCACGCTCCTTCATTCATTACCAGACGGACTCTTCTGAATCCAATTTTTTCCGTAATTTTTTGAATGGACTTTCCTTTCTTATCTTTCAACTCAAATACTGAAGTATAAAGGTATGGGGTTCCGTGATCATATGACCACCACAGTTCTGGATTTCTGAATTCTATCCCTTCCAGCAGTGAATGTTCAGATAATTTTCCTTGTCTGCGTAAAACATTTTTCCCTTCTTTATTCTTCAATGTCCAAGAAAAAGAACAGTCGTCCAAATTCCGACCTTCTATGGCTAGTTCTATATTTGCTTTATCAAATTTGTCGGATAATACGTATTTTACAAATACATCATCGATATGTGATACGTTTCTTTTTTCCAAATATGTATCATCCCATATACCCAATGGTACAAGGCGGGGATGCCAATCCCATCCGTAACTCACGGCAGGTTTTACCACATGTGCTGCCTGAGAACGATCGACCGGAGTTTTCTGTTTTTTTGGAACTGGATAAATCAATATCTGCAAGCTGTTATCGGGTTGCAGCTTGTCGGTCAGGTCGAGATTTACATATGTAAACATTCCTTCCTGATAAAATAACTTTTCTCCGTTCAAATATATTTCGAACTGGTAGTCGATACCTTTTGAAACAAAATAAAGACGTTCGGATGAAGATAAAACCGGTTTTTTAAACTGAGTCTTATAGGTGTAATACATATCTTCCATCCAACCATATTGCTTGTAATTGTCATTAAAAACATAGGGTGGATAATTCTCGGCCCGTGCAATATCCAATTGTACGGCTCCTGGTACGATTGCCGGAATTTCTTTTCCTTGTGATAATTGTTTATCGGCAGAATAACTGACCGACCATTTCAATTCCGGCATCCGTACTGCTGCAAATACATGGCAGGACAAAAATACGGATAATATAAAAACTATTCTCTTCATACTCGGCTCTTTAAAATATTTCAACTATGGACAAAACAATCTTCGGAAAGAGGTCTTATCATAACCTCTTTCCTTTTGTTTTGTAAAAAGATTCGGGATTAAAACATTATTGTTTTAAAACTTTATATGTATTGCTTTTTCCTGTTTCGGAATCAACGATTTGTAGAAAGTAAATGCCTGACGATAAATCTGAAAAATCGATATTTCCTTCTTGCTGTTTCACCGGGAATTGTTTCACCAACATTCCTGTTCCATTTATCAGGTTCATTTTTGCCGGTTGAAAATCAGGAGGTAGGTTATATATCAATTTATCTGTTACCACTGTCGGATATACAACAATATGGTCTATCCATGCTGCTTCTATATCTGTAGAGAGGCCACCAACTTCATAATAGTCAAAATTCGGACCGCTTTTCTTTACAGCTACGAATTTTATGGTATTGGATCCTTCCACCATCGGTACAGGAAATATTTTTTGTCCCCAAGATGTACCAGTCGACGGTAAATTTATTTCTGTTACTTTTTCGTCATTTACATATACCTCACATGTCCGGTCCGTAGAACAAGAATAACTTATTTTTACATCATATGTCCCTGCAGAAGTTTGCTCGTATGTAAAACCGGCCCAAGAATTTATGTTACCGAAATCGACATACCCCCAACCTGAATATCCGGCAACTCCCGTAGCAATAGCCGAACCGTCACCAAAAATTTCATCTTCAGCCTCAATGCGTCCTTCCGGAGCTTGTTCTCCTATACGCAATGTTGCAATTTCTGCCAAGTTAGTTCCTACCGAATAAAGCGAATACGGCTTCAAAGTTATTTTGAGTATACCATTCTCATATTTGGCCACTTTATCGTTTCTTACCCCATAATTATTGACATAGGACTCATATACCTGAAGTCCGTCAAGTTCCGGGAATCCATTTATTTCAATAGTCTTTGCCGTACCACTATTATTTTGCAGTATCATCACCCGGTCATCTTCTTTACATGCTCCTACAGCATATATGTTTCCGTCCGTACTACTTGTTTCCACTACCGTATATCCCGGCGGAATATGGGCAAAATAATGCAAATCGACATATCGATAAGTCGACTCTTCTTTCGGAGACCCTGGGAACCAAGGGTAAGAACCTGCACTATAAGAATACCGATAAATTTGATAATACATTTTTCCGGTAGGCATACCGTGAGAAATCCAGTCCCCCCCTTTATAGTCGCTTTTGTAGTTGTCCAACTCACCACAGAAAGTCGGAACATCACTGGTGGCAAAGAAATCACCCCATTGTTCTACTTGGTCTTGTCCACCATATTGCAATTCGTACGAATGGAAATCCACTCCATCGATATATTTTTTAGCTTCAGGGTCAGCCAATATTTCCTTTACTTGACGAAGTTCGGACGGGCGGAAACACAAGCTACCGATCATCCATTTCGTTCCCAATCCATGTTTTTCGAATAATTCACCGGCTTTTTTAAACAACCGGATATTTTCGTCGACCGACAACACGGTGTTATATCCTCCCCAGCCTCCGTCAGCCTTATCTTGTTGTAAAGATTCATTGAAAGATACCCATTTCACTTCCACGCCTGTCTGTTCTTTTATATAGATAAGTAAAGCACAAATGGATTCGGCAAACTCGTCAATGTTATTGATTTGTCTTCCGGCCTGATAGTCGTATGCCGCCCCGCTATTCGGATTTTTCAGAATCCAGTTGGGCAAGTTCCAAAACGAGAGCCACACATCTACATTAAACTCGTTTTTCATTCTCCGGATACGGTTTACCGAATGTATGACAGCTATATCATCTTTACTAAATCCATCCCAGTTGATTACATCCGGGTCATCGTTATCATTCGAACGTTCCCACTCTACCATAGGAGCACCGATACGCGCCACCTGACAAGGCAGGGTCTCCAGCATCTCTTTTTTGTCTGCACTCAGTTCATCCCACTGCCCTACATGGTATCCTTCCATATTGATACCATTGGCAATCATCGTCTGCCGCTTTGCATTAAAATCGACAGTAACCTGAGCAGCTACCCACACAGGGAACAATATCCCCAAAATCATCAAAAATCTCGTTTTCATATTGTTTACTTCTTATCATTTATTTTTTTGATATACTCTTACATAATCAACTTCCATCATTTGAGGAAATATCGAATCATCTATACCTTGTTGTCCTCCCCAACCTCCGCCAATAGCCACATTCAATATCAGATAAAAAGGTCTGTCAAAAGGCCATACACTGAAATTGTCCGCTTCTTTAGCGAAAGTAAAAACTTTCACTTCATCAATAAAGAAATCTATTTTCTCGGGCGACCATTCCATTGCATAGAGATGATATTTATTATGCAGGTTACTTACTTCATACCAAATACCTTTACTTCCTTTTTTACTGTTGTTATAAGTATCGTTGTGAATATTGATATGTATTTTGGAGGGGTCGAATCCGACATACTCCATAATATCTATCTCACCGCTATGGGGCCATCCTCCATAATAGTCTTCGGCGGGTAACATCCAAATGGCAGGCCATATTCCCCGGCCGTAAGGCAGTCTTGCCGAAACTTCTACCCTCCCGTACAGAAATTCCTTTGTACCTTTTGTTATCACACTTCCCGAAGTATAATTGTCTTTCTTGCCGTTATAGGGCTCTTTCCGAGCAATAATTTGCAATGTTCCCCCACCTACACGAGTATTCTCGATACGACTACGCGTATAGAACTGGCTTTCTTTGTTGCGTATCGACTGTCCATATTCGTATCCCCACACTTTCGGGTCTGGCAGCCCTGTATATTCGAACTCATCTTGCCATACCAATTTCCAATCGCCGGTCTGAGCCGACAAAGCGAGAGGAAACGCACAGCATATTATTCCTATTATTTTCTTCAACATAATCCAATAAATTTTAAGGTGTTACTACTTCCGGGGTGAACTCTTCGAGTTTCACCATATTATCTCTGAATACCAAGGTATCGGCAGCATGGTATGTAATGCCATTGGCATCGATATTCAAATCCAAATAGAAGGCATCCCGGGTTTTACCTCCCCAAACTTGCCCGTCTTTAACGTATTTTCCAGTACCTGTAACATTGAAGGCAGTACCGTCTTTTTGAGCTACGGTTACATTATTCGTTTCCGGGTTAACAGATACAACCACTTCATATTTTCCTGGAGAAGTTCCGGCAGCTACCTGTATTTGCGACGTATATTCTACAGTAGTCAGCGACTTAGTTGTCAATGGAGTTACCAATCCTTCTTCAACATACCCATATTGGCCATATCCATAACTTGCCACTTGTCCGGCATTGTCCGAAGCTGTTGTTTTTCCTCTCAATAAATAATTTCCATGATACGGATTGATATACTTTATACCGAAAATAGTGAAATCCATAGGAACCGTTTTCCAATGAGATGCTATTCTCGGATCCGGATTGGCAACACTTTCATCTGCCGCTCCTCTCAAAACCGAATCGACCGAGGCGGAAACGATTCTTAAAGGCAATACATAATTCGTGGTACAAGCATCGGGATCTTCGAAGAACGCATCAGTCAACTGAACCGTAACCCCTCCGGAATAGCTACCTTTCGGTATAATCATCGTATTGGAATTACTTAAAGTATAATACTCGCTCGGTAACATCTTAACCGGTAATCCGGATTCTCCAAAATTCAAATTTTCTACCAAAGTGGGGTCTATAATATAGTCAACTTGTACATTTTGTTGATTTTGATATACGCCTCCCATCTTAGCACTGATTACAAAACGGTGATTTCTGTCATTTGTATTGTCATAACCATCGCAATCCCCCAAAATCAACGTTCTTACAGGATAAGTCCACGGAAAATACACAGCGGTATAATCAAAATCGTCGAACTCCCAATCTCTATTTTGGCAACCGGTCATCAACATTATAAATGCCAATAACAACACCGATTTTACATTCTTGAATTTCATATAGATATCTTTTTATTGTTTACATCATTAATTTTCACCATCCGGCATTCTGCTCCAAATTTCTTGTTTTTGTAATTTGGTCACTTGGTATAGGTCCATATTGCATATATGGAGCGAAAACCCGATTTTCTACATCAATCAGTTCATATAAAGTCCCCTGATATTTGATTCCTTTAGCTGTTTCATCCAATTTATTCCCCCAACGTCTGATATCCCAAAAGCGGAATCCTTCAAATGAAAGTTCGATACGGCGTTCATTCCGAATAATATCCCGTAAGTTGGACAAAGAATTCAAATATTCGTCTGATGTTTCTGTAGTTCCTCCTACTCCGGCTCTCTGACGAATAGCGCGTATTGCTTGCCGTGCTGAAAATCCGGCTGTATTGGCATTATCTGGGCCATAGGCTTCATTGGCAGCTTCGGCATAAATAAGGAACAATTCTGTATAACGGATTAAGGGACGGAAGTGCTGTCGTCCGGCAGCGGGATTAAGATTAACATCCTCACGCAATAACTTCTTCAAATAATATCCTGTACGAGTAGATGTTGTCAATACATTCAAACCATCTTTGGGGTCATCGACCGATGTATTGATATTCACATTTTTAAATTTAGCTCCGTTATATATCACATAATCGGTCAAACGTGGGTCACGTCCCGCATAAGGAGCATCTTCGTCATATTGGGAATTGGCTATATCGGTAATGGGATATCCATTTGCCATAGGGAACGCATCCACAAAGTTCTGTGTCGGATTTACCTCTCCATTTCCAAAAAGAGATGGTGGGAAATTTTGTGTTTCAAGATCATAATTGGTAACATAATTGGCTCTCCAAAGAATTTCCACATTTCTGGAATCCATATTTGCATCGTAGAAAAGATAATCGGCCAAACTCCCTCTGGTGGCAGTCATTTCAGCAATTCCGCCTACCTTTTCGATGAGCTGTGCCGCACATTTTGCAGCTTCTTTGCAAAGTTCTTGGTCATATTCACCTCCATTATAAGCCGGACTTGCCGCATGGAGGGCTACCCGGGCTTTCAAAGCTGTCGCAATACGAGAATCGATACGATTTTTAAATTTGACACCTTGTATTCTATCAGCAGTCGGGTCGGTATTGGTATTTTTATATTCTTCCGGCAGCAATTCGATAGCCAAATCCAAATCGTGCAAAATGTCCTCTACCGTTTGGCTATATGGGGGACGTACCAAATTCCACGTGCTCTCATTTTCAGGATCTACCATATCGGTCAAATAAGGAACTCCTAACATGCTCCCTGAACTGCTTTTACCACCATGTGCCATCAATAATTGGAAATGATAATACGCCCTCAGTGCATAAGCTTCACCGGTAATTTTATCATGTTGCAGTTTATCCCTTTCTTCACTATCGGGACTCCATTCTATGACATCGGCCAAAGACAACAACTTATTAAGATAAGCAATGGCTTCATAGGATGAATTCCATGTGGACATAGGGTCGTATAATGAAGACCACCCTCCAGAAACCATTTTTACATACTCACTACTCTTGTTATTTGTCACAGCATCGTCGGTGGCCACTTCGGAGAAGTCATAGCCAGTCGGTAAACCGGCATACGCTTTCATCAAAAGCCCGACTGCATAGGAAGCATCTTCTATCACCCTCTCCTCACCGTAAGTGTTGTCCAACTCCGGCTCAAACATATTACATCCTGAGAATGAGAAGGCCATGGATGCCGACAACAGACCTAATATTATATTTTTTGTTTTCATTACTCTATAATTCTTTTAGTGATTAAAACGATACTTTAAGACCTAAAGCATAATAGCGGAACTGAGGTTCACTACCAATGTTGAGCTGACGTTTTTTCACATCCTGAGCTGCCATCAGTAAATTAGATCCTCTCAGATACAGGCTTAAATCCCGAATAAATGTCCGTCTCAACAGCGTATTGGGAAAATTGTAGTTCAATTGTACACGACTCAAAGAAAAATAATCAGCTTTTCTCATCCAAAAATCCGACGTGCGGTTGTTGTTATCGTTTTGAGTGGAACTCAATCTTGGATACGTAGCCGTTGCAGCGGTTTCGGGAGTCCATCGGTTCCAAACTTCGGCCGAATATTTTTTATTTCCGTCTACCCAATAGTAATTGTTATTATAGATTATATCATGTCCGGTAGCTCCTTCACCCATAATGAATAACGAGAAATCTTTGTATTTGAACGTCAAATGGAGAGCTCCGGTAAAATCAGGGTTACTCTTTCCTATCATTACTTCGTCTTCTTCATCTACCACTTTATCTGAATTCTGGTCTATATAATGAATATCACCCGGTCTTACCGTACCGAACTTCTGTTCAGCTGCAGAAGCTATTTCGGCATCATTGTTGAAAAAGCCCAAGTTCTGCAATCCGAATATGGCATCTACCGGTTTGCCTTTGCGGTATTGATAAGCATTATTATAGACTTCATCCCGTACGACAACTTTAGAGCGAGCATACAACATATTGAGACCTGCCGTCAAAGAAAAATCGCCCCATTTTTTTGTATAGGATATTGCTGCATCAAAGCCCATATACCGATCGGCATTATAATTTTCATATGCAAAGAATGAGGACAGATAAGCGGGATAATAGCTATTTCTTTTTATCACTTGTCCATCATAGCGGGTCACAAAAGCATTTACATCGAATGTCAACGCATAATCGAGTAAAGCACCTTGTACTCCCACATTGAGGCTTTTCTTTTTCTCATATCCTAAATTATAGTTGCGAATACGGTTTACATCCAAAATAATATTACTGTAGTTGGCTGCAGGGTCTCCATAAGCGTACGAACCATTGGCATTATATGCATCGCGATACAGATAATAATCGAAATTCCTATCTGTGAGCAACACTCCACCAGAAGCTTTCAATTTCAAGAAGTCGACCATAGCGTCTTCATTCCAGAAATCACTGTTGCTGATAATCCATCCCAAGCCAAATGTCGGGGAGAACCCAATGCGATGTCCGGGAGCCAGCTTTATAGAATTGCTTAGTGCAGAGCTGAAATCGGCAAACAACAAGTGTCTGTAATTATAGGCTGCCCGTATCGCCAAATGGGCATATTTATCAAGTAATAATTGCCCATTGGCAGAATTTGTGCTATAATATCCAATCAAATTGCCCTCTACGTGATGGTCATCACTAAATGTCCGTTTGTAATCGAATCCTACATTTACGGCAAAGCGGCGCGACATACCTCCGCCCCCCAGATTCTGTACTCCTGTAACTTCATCTTTATTGATTTTAGTCACGGACGCAATTTTTCCCGTAGCATCATCCCATACCGGTTCGTAGATAGCATACGCATTGTTTACCGACTGGTCATAGCTGTTATACATATCCAATGCCAGACCGGCTTTCAATTTCAGGCCTTGAAGTAACTTATGCAAGTCAAACTCCAATCCGGCGTTTACTTGAGATGTACGTTGTATTGTTTGTTTATAGCCGCCCAGGAACAAATTTCCATATACATTATCCTGATATTGGCTTGTACCACCTAATACATAATCTCCATTTACCCGAGTGGCCGCCTCAACGACAGAAGGGTCGGCAAAGAGAGAAACCGGCAGTAAAGGTGCATAATATTGCGGCTGATAAGTAGCGGCAGCATTCCAGAAATCACCATTAGGTCCTTTGGCAATATCGATTATCATCGATGCATCGATATAACTTTTAATGTCATCCGTAATATTGAAATCGACATTTCCTCTTACGTTGAAACGGTTATTTCCTGCCCCGTCAACGTTTCCTATCTTATATAAGGAATTATTACTGGTCCAACCTACATTGGTATAATAGCGCGTTATTTTGTTACCGCCGCTAAACTCAGCAATAGCCCGCGTGGAACTACGAACGGAACGCAGGAATTCTCCTCCATAGTAGTCTACACTCGGATAACGATACGGATTTTCTCCACTTCGATATTTGGCAATAAGAGCCGGGTCATATTGTTCGTCCAATTCATCATTCCGCCTTGCTTCATTAAACAATGTCATATAATCGGCCGAATTCAGATATTCAGGATACGAAATTACCGTAGACAAGCCCTGCTCTATTTTTACATTAATCTGCCGTTTCAAGCTATTCCCTCTCTTGGTCGTAACCATAATCACCCCATTCTGAGCCTGAGGACCATACAATACCACAGAGTTGACATCTTTCAATACAGATATGGATTCTACTTCTTCCATATTGATGTTATCGGCACTACGAGGTAACCCGTCCACCAAAATCAAAGCATCTCCGTACCCCCGTATATTTGTATTTCCCATCAATCCTGAAGCATATCCTTTGAGCAAATCCTGCAATGTACCTGCTTGGTCATTTTTCATCACTTTATCCGGATGAATCAGTGAAACAGCACCACTCACAGCACCTTCTTCAACCGTTTTAAAAGGCATAATCACCTCGTCATTTTTACCAAACAGATAAGTAGTCTTATCCAAAACAAGTCCGTTCGTCGCATCGGGATTATCGAAAATTTTCGATTCATACCCTTCTGCTTCTACCAAAATAGAGGACAGGGGGGCAATCTTTATCGTAAAGCGTCCATTCTGGTCGGCAATAGCCCGCTTAGCACCTTCATTACCATATATCACAGCATTGGGTATAGGATTTCCCTGACTATCTTTCACATACGATTCGAGAACAACAGTCTTGGGTTTCTCATCCTGAGCCCAAACAATCTGAGGCATACATACGCCTGCCAACATGCAACCCACCATAAGAAGCCTCAGGCGATTATATATTTTAACTCTCATATTATGTATTTTTTCATTAGTAAAAAAATTTATTCGTTCACTCAGGAATGGTTACCACCCCGGATTTTGGTCGAAAGCAGGATACAGGTTCACATCTGCAGTCGGGAACGGCATCCAATAATGTTTCATTTCGAACACTTTCGTCAAATAAAGGCGTTTAGTAAAGTAAGTATGGTCCTTATCAAAATCCAGACAATATTTTTCCTTATATTTAGACAAATGTCCTACATACCAACGGCGCAAATCGTACCAGCGATGGTTCTCAAACGCCAACTCCACAGCCCTCTCGGTACGAATGGTTTCACGCATGGTCAATTTATCAGATGTATATTTATCGGTAAGAGGTTTTACTCCTGCCCTGATACGTACTCTATTGACAGCTTCTATAGCCGTAATACTATTGGGAATATCAGCAGGAGCAACATTTGGGCCATAAGCTTCGTTGACAGCTTCTGCATACATCAGGTAGACATCGGCCAGACGTACCTTCGGACAATTGACCCGGAATGTTTTCTGAAAACCGTCATCCATACCTCTACGAATCGGACGGAACTTGTACCAACTGTAACCGGAGTCGCTATTTCCGGACCCGCGATGACGTCCGCCTAGATAGAACTGGGCAATGTTGTCCCCTTTATTCACAGCATCTTCACTAAAAGCTATCGTCATACCGTCATAGATGATATCGGTATAGAAACGAGGGTCTCTGTTATCGAAAGGATGCATCTCGTCATATACTGCATCCGGGTCAGTTATAGGCAATCCGTTTAGATCTCCATAATATTCCACATAATTCTGAGTCGGAGACAAATGGTGTTCCCATCCACCGAAATTAGCCATCAAATCACCTGCGGTATTCCAAGCATTATCTTGAGAAGCCGAATTGGTAAAAATCGTCTCTTTAGTCCAAGGCTGTGTGGCATCGTTTTTGTAAAAGTTATTCGAACGTTCTTCCATAGGAACCAACTCATATATTCCTTGGTCGGTCAAATCGATGATTTTTGCAAAAGCAGCTGCCGCCCGTTTGCAATAATCTACATTGTAGTCATAATTTCCTGTCATTACCCCATTCATCAGCGGACTACCGGCATACAGCAAATTTTTACCTTGTATAGCCCAAGCAGCTCCTCGTGTAATACGACCGGTATTCTCACCTCCGGTAATCTGTCCGGTCTGGGTATCATCCCAATCTACAGGTAAAAGCGGTGCAGCAGCTTCCAAGTCCTGATTTATTCGTTCTGCCACCTCCCAATATGACAATCGGGGTTCCCTCATTACACTACCGGCATCTACCGTATAATCGATATAGGGTATTCCTCCCCAAGCGCGTAAGATTTCCCAATGAAAATAACCTCTGAAAAATAAGGCTTGCCCTTGAATCAGATTTTTCTGCTCATCAAGAGGAGCTCCCATATAGGGTTCGACCAATTGGTCAAGTTTATCCAAACACATATTGGCTTTACGTATTCCCAGCCAACCATAATTCCAATATCCACGTTGGGGATGGGAATTCCAGCCGCCAAAATCGGTCAACAGATTACTATTTCCCATGAAGACACTGTGGTTGACTCCATTGATACCATACCAATAATCTCCGTTATTGTCAAACACACCCATACGTTCGGTATGTATCCCGGGCAAGAATTCATCTCCCCAGTTCCAATTGTTCATTCCATCTATATCCCGATTGGCTATATCTACCACACACTGATACATATCTTCGGCAAATCCCTGAAATGTAACAAATTTTCTGAATACATCGTCTTCAGTAATTTCGGCATCTACGGCTTTATCGAGATAATCTTCACAAGAAGAAAACGCGATAGGCAAAACCAATGCCATCATATAATATAATTTTCTGATTTTCATAGTCATTACCTCGTTTAGAATGTTACATTTAATCCAATATTTACCCTCTTTCCTATAGGATAATTTGTAGCTCCTGCCCATTGAGAAACGCCTTGTTCTTTTTCTTCGGGTAACTTAGACCAGAATGCCAAGTTATTACCGCTTACCAGTATTTTCAAAGAAGACACCCGAAGGCTTTTTAACCAAGCATTTGTAAACGTATAAGATAGCTCAACATTTTTAAGCCTTAAATAGGAGGCGTCATAATAGGCTAAATTGCCTTGTTCACTCTGTGTCATCGTACGAGGAGCTTTCCAAGTAGCAGAAGGATTGGATGGAGACCAATAATCTCCGTATTGTTCAGGAACTACCGGAATAGATACCCCCAAATGGTTGATGAAATCATAACTGCGAACGGCATTGAATACTCCATAGAACTGGATCATAAAGCTAAGTCCCTTCCAATCGAATCCTCCCATGATATTGTATGTGTTCTGCGGCCGGTCTGTATAAGCCCATGGTGCTGCATCATAAACATCAATAATACCATCGGCATTGAAATCAATGATATCCAAGTCTCCCGGCAAACGATATTGATTGTTTTGGTCTGCTTTTGTACTGGCATACACATCATCCCAACTTTGCATATAGCCGGCTCCGATTTTCGTTTTTGTCTGTCCTATCTGGAATCCTGCGTTCTTGAGATAAGCAGGCATCAGTTCCGGGTCTTCCATAAATTCGACTTCATCTTTCGCATGTGTATAACTATAAGTGAGCCACTAATTCATTCCAAAACCGGTTTTGTGCTGGAAACGGAGTTCCACTTCAAAACCTTTCGTTTTCGTTTTTCCCAGATTTGCAGAAACCGGACTCGCACCAAAATAAGAAGGAACATTTCTCTGGTCAGCACTCATAAATATCTTATCTCTATCATCTCGGAATATATCCATTGTACCGGAAAACATTCCTCCTAATACGGAAAGTTCGATACCTAAATTCTGTTTCAGAGAAGTTTCCCATTGCAAATCGGGATTTCCTACCACGGATTCGATATATTGCGTATAAGGACTACCTACATTATCGGGACCGAATACAGCACTTGAACTACCCCAAGTCGGATCTGTATCGATTACCCACTGAGTCTGATATGCCCATCGGGGAGCATCGAAATTATCATTACCGGTTTTACCGATAGAGTAACGAAATTTCAACTTATCCAACCATGTCAAAGAATGCATAAACGATTCATTGGAAAGTACCCAACCGGCAGCCACAGAAGGGAAGAAACCGAACCGGTAACCTTTACCGAAACGTTCGGAACCGTTATAAGCCCCGTTTGCTTCAAACAGATAACGGTTGTCATATCCGTATGTCACACGGCCTACCCAGTCTTCCCGATAACGAGGGAACATACTGCCCGAAGCGTACTCTTCACGATTCATAACAGCGGTAGCACCCACGTCGTGTTTCCCGAATGTGCGGGCATAGTTCAATTGTACTTGATAGAAAATGCGACGCATGGTACTCCCGACATTCAACCATTCACCATTGACATTTCCCGGAGATGGGACAAAGTCGAATCCTGTAGTTCCTTCATTAGGCGTAGGCCATTCTTGTAGTGTATAGGGGTCTATCCATAAAGATCTGGTCGAGCTTCCTTCAATGGTTTTGGTCGATGAAGAGCTGGTATCGAATGAAAAAGAACCTTGTACCGAAAGACCTTTGGTAATGAAGTCGAGATTTTGCTTCAAAATAAAATCTGTATTCACTTGTGAGGTATATTCATCCTTCACTCCATTAGTATTCAACCTTTGTACCGGATTATAAATTGTAGTATTGGGCTGATAATATCCCCAATCTCCATTTTTATGGCGTACCGGGAATGCTCCAGGAGCCGTATCATAGAATGCCCGGAAGAGGTCACCTTCATGGTCGGTATTGGAACCTCGTTTTATACCGAGCGATCCGGCCAGATTAATCGTAAATAGGGTAGATTTAGTGATATTGAAATCGAGATTCGTACGATAATTGTATTTGTCGTATGAGTACCGAGGCTTAGCGGACAGCCCTGTGTCCAAACCCGAATTCAACATATCACCCTCATTAACATAGGAGAAAGTACCGTAATACTTGGCAAACTTGGAACCACCGCTTATATTCAGATTATAGTGTTGTGTAATACCGAAATCTTTGGTAAAGGCATCTGTCCAGTCGACATTCGGATATATATATTGGTCATCCTCGGTCAAGCGGTATCGATACCGGCTCAGGATAGACATCGGAGTATACAATCCCCAACCATTTTCGGATGCGGGAAGTTCCCGCTCTATACCTTCGTTTTGATATGCCAATGCATCATAGGCATCGAGCCTGCGGGTAATCTTGGGTAAAAATTTAAATGCAACATTAGCAGAGAAAGATAATTTGGTACGTCCTTCCTTCCCTCTTTTGGTCGTAATCAAAATTACTCCTTCGGCACCTTTCACACCGAATACGGCCGTAGCCGAAGCATCTTTCAATACGGAAATCGTCTCTACATCGTTGATATCGACATCACTCATTTTCCGCTCGATTCCGTCTACTAAAATCAAAGGCGAGGCATTGTTCCATGTCGACTTTCCACGGATGAGTATAGCCGGGTCATCATCTCCGGGTCGACCGGTGTACTGTATGGTGGAAACACCCGGAAGAAGGCCGGTGAGCGCCTGGCCTACATTGGTCAACCCTCCAGTTCTCTGCAAGTCGTCACCACTTGTCTGAACAATAGCTCCGACCACACTTTGTTTCTTTTGTTGTCCGTATCCCACAACCATCACTTCCTGCAATGCTACCTCTTCTTTTTCTTCCAACGATATTTTCACCGATGTCCGTTTTCTAAGTGCGACTTCCTGAGGCTGCATTCCTACATAAGAAATCACCAGTACAGCATTGGGATTGCCTACCGTAATTGTAAAATTTCCATCGATATCGGTAGAAGTTCCGTTCGATTCATTCCCCTTTTCCCGAACAGCAGCTCCCGGTAATCCGACACCTTGTATATCGGTCACCTGACCTGTTATTTTAACTTTTTCCTGCTGGGAACTTGTATATTCCGATGCATCCGGAGATTCAGAGTTCGCATAAGACTTTCCACTGTAAAAGAACAGGGGAACCAGCAACAACCACCAAGGAATAGCAACCCCCAATGGCAAACGCAGATAATTCTTACATCTCATATTCACGTTAGATAAGGTTATACAATTATTTTATTTCTTAATGACCTTGCATACAAACAGGTCATTATCACTCACATGTTTTAGAAAATATAAACCGCTGGCATATTCTCCAAAAGAGATATTCCAAGGAGAGCTGTCAACTTTGCTCTGATAAACGACCTGCCCTCCCGCATCGTATATCGATAAGGAACCGTCATCAATCCCCGACACGGTCAATTGCTCTTCTACCGGAACGGGGTATACGGAAATACTACCATTTGCTCTTACTGTCGAATGAGAGGAAGAGAGATTTTGATATTCCACCTCTGCTACTGAGCTATTTTCTTTCCCTGGTGATACAACCATAGCTTTCACTACGACAGTAGATTCTACTTTGACCGGAGCCGTATATTTTTTTGAATTCACCGTCGGTTCGGAACCATCGGTCGTATAATAAATTTCGGCATTCTCCTCTGCTGCTGTAATCCAGAACGTATCGTCAGAGTTTATCTTTCCTCCCGCAGGAGAAATGACAGGAGGTACCGCCTTTGTAGCAGGTAATTGACATTCTCCATAGATGATACCAACACCACCTGTACCCAAATACACCCGTCCCGGACGATTCCGGTCAGCGCTCAATTGACGGGGATTATTGGACAATTGCATATTGTCGCTATTGATACGTGTCCAGTTTTCTCCATTATCATACGAGGCATACATTCCCCATACACCATCGAGACGTCCAAAAACATACACCACCGGAATGTTTCCGTCTAAAGGAGGCCCGACTGTCACGCACTTGGTAGAGGTAAAGCGTCCTACTTTGCGTAAAGTACGTCCCGAATCGGAGGAATACCGCAATCCGGACTGTCCTGTACTCAGCCAAAGCACACCTTCTTCATACGGAGAAGTCGTCAAATAATATGCCGGAGAACCAGCTTGTCCCGGGACTTGAGCTCCTTTCGTAAAGGAAGCTCCGCCATCTGTACTGATATACAACTGACCTGGTAAAGCCACATAAAATTTATCGCCATTTATACGGTCCGAAGCTATAAACCGACTATAATTATCCCAAAAACTACCATTTATGCTAAAAGCAGGCAACCCCGATGATTCTTTCATAGCCGTAGCCCCACCATCGAGCGTATATTTTAACTTTTGGTTACTCCCAGTCGGAGCCCAAATAAAATTATTTACATTTTTAGAGGAATATGCCATTTTTCCTGTCGTAGAAATATTTCCACCTACAGTCTTCCAACTTTTTCCACAATCGGAAGAGAGCGATATTTTAAAATTGGACTGTCCCCATCCCAAAGAACTCACCCGTACTACATACTCGGGATGAGCTTCGCAAAAATCGATACCGGTACTTTCCTGATTGTCATACCATACCGTTGGATAGTCTGTCAAAGAATAATGGGTAAATCCTCCGTTATCGGCACATCCCTGATACAATAAAGCATCATTGGAAGGAGAGATGATATCGAATACGACCAATTCTTCTACACCCCAAGGAACGGTCTCGAACAGAGGTTTATCCAATGAGATATCTTCACTTTTCCAAGGAAGATACCAATCTGTAAACCACAATTTATTCGGATAAAAAGGGTCCAACTTCAAAGAAGCCAATGCTGCTGCAAAATGACGATATTCGTACCATGGTACATTATTTTTGACTTCAGATTTACGGGCAATTTCATTCCAAGTATTTCCTCCGTCGGTAGTCCGGTAAATACGATTATTGAACCCCCCATTTTGTTCGGCAACGACCAAATGTTTCGGATTATGTATATCTACTGTAATAGCATTTATATCTTTCAAATCGGAATTAATAGCCAATCCCGACAATTTCACAGGTGTTTCACCTCTATTCCCTGAAAAAATTCCTTCTTGTGTTGTCACATACAACCGTCCCTCGGATGTAACAACAGCCTGACGCATCGACTTATTACTTAATATAACGGTAAATGTACGACCGGCATCTTGAGAACGATACACGTTATAAGAGTCTACCGCATACACGTAGTCGGGATTTTGCGGGTCGAATACCACACATCGTACTCCCAAACCTTCGGAATCCGGATTTATCGAAGCCACTTTGCTCCATGTACTGCCTCCATCATCGGAACGAATCACTCCATCTTGTCTGGTACCTGCAATAATTACTTTTCCTCCTTCGGCCGGTTGTACAGCGATAGGCTCTCCAATCCATCTGTTATTTTCATTTCCTCCGCACTTTGTTTCATATAGCTGACGCCAAGTTTTTCCCTGGTCATCTGATTTATAAACTCCCGAGGGAAAATCGTTCCATAAATACTGTCCCAAAAGTGCATAAACTTCGTTTACATTAAAAGGATTTAAAGCTATACCGTCACAACTCCATAACTGCATATTTTCTACGGGAATCCAATTCTGCCAATACGGCCGTTCGTTCTCACTTGTTGACGGCTGATATTTATATACACCGCCCACATCTGTCCTCGCGTATATCAGGTCTTTCTGAGCCGGATGGGTAACAATTCCTGTCAGAAAGCCCCCTCCTCCTAAAGGAAGACTTTGCCATGTAAATTCCTGAGCAAAAGTCAGAGGGAATATATACATGAATAAAAGTAAAATTGCATTTTTCAT
>ENA-OPXH01000872-OPXH01000872.1-human-gut-metagenome-genome-assembly--contig:-NODE-872-length-24026-cov-5.234241_pt1 | contig 24026 bp, 22 predicted proteins | sample MGYA00241521_ERZ502034 | MGnify/ENA primary metagenome ERZ502034 (study PRJEB25962, sample SAMEA2042103) | human gut metagenome | biome: human gut; feature: human-associated habitat; material: faeces... | reverse complement strand
GAGCGTCTTACAAAGTTTGGAAAATTACTTAGAAGCACAAGTTTGGATGAACTTCCAGAATTGTTAAATATTCTTTTTGGAGATATTGCGGTTATTGGACCAAGACCGTTATTAGTAGAATATTTGCCGAGATATAATGCAGAACAAAGACGCAGGCATGAAGTACGCCCGGGATTAAGTGGCTTGGCACAGGTGAATGGAAGAAATGCGATTAGTTGGGAAGATAAATTTAAATATGATGTGCAGTATGTGGATCATGTAACATTTATTGGAGATTGGAAGATTATATTAAAGACAGTATTGAATGTAATAAAACGGGATGGTATTAATTCCGAGACAGCTGCAACAATGGAAGTGTTTATGGGAACAGAAGAAAAGGTAGAAAAAAATGTCTAAGAAATTAGTGATTATTGGTGCTAGCGGGCATGGAAAAGTGGTAGCAGATATAGCGAAAAAGACCGGATATCACGAAATAGTTTTTTTGGACGATAACGAAAATGTTCATGAATGTGGAGGATACCCAGTTGTTGGTCGAAGTCATGAAGTGGAAACAATCAATGCGGATGTAATTGTTGGAATTGGGAATGCAAGCATTCGAAAGAAAATACAGAAATCTATTCCAGAAAGAAAAATGGCTACGCTTATTCACCCTAGTGCTGTTGTTGCTGAAGATGTAATCATAGGAGTTGGAACAGTAATTATGGCTGGAACTGTGATCAATCCAGGGGCAAGAATTGGAAAGGGATGTATTATTAATACATGCACATCTATTGATCATGATTGTAATGTAGGAGATTATGTTCATATAGCAGTAGGAAGCCATTTGTGTGGAACTGTTTCTGTGGGGGATGAAACATGGATTGGAGCAGGAGCGACCGTGAGTAATAATATTTCTATTTGTTCAAAATGTATGATTGGTGCTGGGGCAGTGGTGATTAAAGATGCAAAGGAGAGCGGGATTTATATAGGTGTTCCCGCAAAAAGAAAAGTATGAAAGTAAAAATTTGTTATATTGTAACAGTTCCTATTACTATCCGGTCTTTTTTTATTCCTCAATTAAAGTATCTTGCAAATAATGGATTTGATGTTAGCGTTGTATGTTCTAAAGATGAGTTGTTGCAACAGGAATTGGGAAATACAATTACCTATCATCCAATAGAAATGCCACGTGGTATATCATTTTTAGGCTCATTAAAAGCAGTGTGGGAACTATTTTGTTATTTTAGAGAAGAAAGATTTGATTTTATTCAATACTCTACTCCAAATGCTGCAATGTATGCCTCTATAGCAGGAAGGCTCGCAAATATTAAGGTAAGAAACTATCATTTGATGGGATTCCGTTATCTAGGAACAAAGGGCATCTTAAGGTTTATTCTGAAAAAAATGGAGAAGATTAGCTGTAACTATTCTACTCATATAGAATGTGTTAGCAATTCAAATCTTGAAATAGGAATTAAAGAAAAGGTATTAAAAAAAGAGAAAGCACAAGTTGTTTGGAATGGTAGTTCAGGTGGAGTAGATTTAAAACGTTTTGATTATTCTAAAAGATTAACATATAGAAAGGAGATACGTAGTAAATACGGGGTGTCAGAAAGTGATTTTGTTTTTGGTTTTGTAGGAAGAATAACAAAAGATAAAGGAGTAAATGAACTTTTAGAAGCATTTTTGAGTATAGAAGATGCGAAATTGCTGATGGTTGGTAAAGAAGAAGGAGCTTCGACTTTGAATCAACGCATATATAATGTGTCTATGGAAAATTCGAATATTATATTTGTAGGGCAAGTTAAAGATGTTGAAAAATATTATGCAGCATTGGATGTGCTTATATTGCCAAGTTATCGAGAAGGATTTGGAAATGTTATTATAGAAGCAGCAGCTATGGGGACTCCAGCAATTGTTAGCAATATTCCAGGACCTATAGATGCCGTTGAAATAGGAAAAACAGCTCTTGTTGTAAATAAAAAAGATACAGATTCATTATTAGAAGCTATGAAAAAGATTCAAAGAATGGATTATATAGAAATGGGAGTCCAGGCAGAACAATTTGCAAGAGAAAAATTTGATAGTGAGACACTTTGTAGAAAAATTTTAGAAACAAAGAAAGAAATATTGTCAAAATAAATAGTGTATAAAAACGTGAATTTAAGATTATATAAAGATAGTTATTATAAATAGGGAAAATATATATGAGTAAAGTTGCAGTAGTAAATAGAACAAATTTAAAGAATTATGGATCTGTTTTACAGTGTTATGCGTTGTGTGAGGCTATAAGGGATTTAGGATATGAAGCTGAAATTATTTGGGAGCAAGGTAATATTTCTAAAAATTATGACTTTAGGTTAAATAAGTTGTTTATGATAGCAGTGAAAATGGCGACACATCCTTCTTTGATTAGTGATGTTATGGCGAGTATGAAAGATGTTAAAGGAAAATCAATCACAGAAGGTAAAGTGAAAAAATTTGATGATTTTGTTAGGAGAAATATTACACAAAAACTTTATCCCGGTAAACTGCTCTCTCAAATTGCAAAAGGAGATGAATACTCAAAATTTATTTGTGGCAGTGATCAGGTGTGGTGTTCTACGACAATGTATATCGATCCTATGATGTATCTAAGATTTGCCCCAGAAAGAAAAAGAATAGCATATGCACCTAGTATCGGAAGAAATTATATCCCAAATTACAATCGTGCAAAAATGAAAAAGTATATTTCTGATATTCCTTTTGTATCCATTAGAGAAGATGATGGTCAGCGTTTAGTGAAGGAATTGACTGGGCGAGATGTTCCTGTAGTTTTAGATCCGACTTTGCTGATAAAAAGAGAGAAGTGGGAAAGGCTTGCTTATTCTGAAATTCAGCCAAAAGAAAAATATGCGGTGCTGTATTTTTTGGATGAAACTTCCGAGACTAATCAGCAAAAAATTGCAGAGTTTTTGAAGGATCAGCATTTATGTGCTTACTCGATTGGCCAAGAAGTATCGCTTATAGAGAAATCAGTAAGTATTTATAGTCCTGATTGCGGTCCAAATGATTTTCTTAGTTTGGTTCAGAATGCAGAAATTGTAATTACAGATTCCTATCATGGCATGTTGTTTTCTATGATTTTTGATAGAAATTTTTGGGCGGTTGAAAGAGCATATCAACAATATGATCAATCTTCTAGACAAAGAACTATTTTAAGACATTTAGGTTTGGAGGAAAGATATATAAAGAATTGCAGGGATATTTTGTTCAAAGACGTGGATTATATTTCAGTTAATGAGAGCTTAAGAAAAATGCGTGAAGAGTCAATATGTTATTTAAAAACAGCATTAGAAGGATAAAGATAAGAGGAGAAGTATGTTGCAGAAAGTAAAAGTAGAAGTTCTTATGTCCGTTATGCATCAAGCTAGTTTTGATATAGCATATAAAACGGGAATAAGGAGTGACTTACTGATTATTAATCAGTGCGATAAAGAAGATTATCAAGAACTAATTATTGATGGGTATTTGTGGAGAATGATTTCTACTACGGAAAGAGGTTTATCTAAAAGCCGGAATATGGCATTAAATCATGCAAAAGGAGATATATGTTTATTTTGTGATGATGATGAAACTATGTCACAGGGGTATGTAGATACTATTTCAAAGGCTTTTTTTGAAATACCCGATGCGGCAGGTATTGTATTTAATCTAAATAGAATTAATTATGTAATGAAAAAATCATATTATCGCATTACAGAAGTAAAAGAAGCACCTATGTATAGAGCGTATGGATCTCCTATGTTAGCTATAAAAAGAAAAACAATAAAAGCAGAGAATATTTGGTTTAATGAAAAATTTGGCTCAGGATCATCTTGGGGTGGTGGGGAAGATTCGTTATTTGAATATGATATTCGAAAAAAGAAAATGAAAATATATGAATATCCTGCGGAAATAGCAACAGTAGATTACAGTAATGTATCTCAGTGGTTTAAAGGATATACAAAGCAATACTTTTATAATTTGGGCGGTTATTACCAGTATTTATATAAAAATAACTTTGCGTTAAAATTTTTGTGGAGAGTTTATAATTGTTATAAACTCAGGAGAGAAAAGAATTTGACTCCAATACAAAAAATGTATTGGATGTATCAGGGAGGAAAGGGAATAAAACGTAATGTCACATATACAGAATTTTTGGAACGACAAAAGAACAAGCAACAGTAATTCGGTTTCAAACTGCTGTGGTTGCTCTGCTTGTGCAAGTAGATGTCCTAAAGGTGCAATTAGTATGAGATATGACCATGAAGGCTTTCTTTATCCGGTTGTAGAGTCTAAACTATGTATAGAGTGCGGCACATGCCTTAATGTGTGTCCAATCAATAGTGAAGAAAATTTGCTGAAACCGTATAAGAAAACGTATGCAGGGTATTCTTTGAATGAAGAAATCTTATATAATAGTACATCAGGTGGTTTTATAACAGCCCTTTCATTAAAAATAATTGAAATGGGCGGGGCGGTTGCTGGTGTTCGGTACACACCAGACTATATTAAATCAGAATATTTTTTGACGGAAAGTAAAGACGATTTACTTGCATTTGCAAGTTCAAAATACGTGCAGAGTGAGAAGAATAATATATATAAGCAAGTTGAAACAAGATTGAAGCAGGGAAAATATGTACTATTTGTGGGATGTCCATGTGATGTCTATGCTATGAAACAATATCTTGGGAAAGTATATGGGACATTTCTTGGCTGCGAACTTGTATGTATGGGTGTATCGTCATATAAAGTAGCAGAAGCGTATAAAGACTATGCGGAAAAGAAATATAAATCTAAATTGCGAAGAATTAATGCACGCAGTAAAAGAAAGGGATGGTTTGTTCCACATTTAGAGGAAGAATATGATAATGGACAAATAATGTGCAACACATTATATGGGACATTTTTTGGCTATGGTATGCAGGTTTATAATCGGCCGTCTTGTTTTTCTTGTAAGTTTCGTGGAGAAAATGGTGTTGGAGATATAAGAGTAGGGGATTTTTGGGGAATTAAAGAAACAGATGCTTATTGGAATTCCAAAGGAGTTTCTTGTGTTTTTGTCCGTACTGAAAACGGTGAAAAGGCATTAAAACTTCTTGATAAGTCAGAATTTGCAATATTCGAAACAGATTATGGCACAGCTACGCTCAGCAATATGAGTGCACATAGTAATAAGTCTGATAAGTATGTAAAAAAGAGAGCAAAATTTGCAAAAGTATTTAGGAGAAAGGGATTACTTGCAGCTTGTGTTTCAACTGGAACCATAAGCTTTTGGACAAAGCATATTATTCCAGATAAATACCATAATACCATTAAGAAAATCTATCATGTTTTTAAGGATAAAAGGTAAAAGTTGAGGAGGGAAAAGGTTGAAAATGAAAATACTTCTACTTTTAAGTGAAAGCTGGAATGATATAACCGCTCCTAATAATAATATGACAAATTGGTTTCAGGATTTTCCTGATGTTGAAATATGGACGATTTCAGGATCTTCTCAGATACCCAATAATCAATGTTGTAGTCGTTATTTTATGATTAGCGAAAATTCGATGATAAAAAGTCTGATTACAAAAGAAAAAGCCGGAAAACAATTTTTTTTGGAAAAAGAGCTTTTGCCTGAAACAAAGTCTACATCTTGTGATATAAGCGATAATAAAAAAATTAAGCACATTTTTGCTGGTGAACCAGCAAGACTTTTACGTGATTTTGTCTGGAGATATGGAAGATATAATATGGATGAATTGAAAAAGTTTGTTCAAACATTTAATCCCGATATTGTCTTTTCACAGCGACGTGGTTCCGTAAAAATGTGCAGATTAGAACATACAGTTTCTCAGTTTACAGATGCACCTATTGTGGCTTATACAGGTGATGATGAATATTCTTTACATCAAGTATCTTTCTCGCCATTTTTTTGGATACGGAGATTCTGGACACGTGCGTGGTTAAAAAAGATGATTCCACAATATAAATTGTTTTATAGTCAATCAGATAGACAAATGCAAGAATTTCAAAAAGAATTTGGTGTCAGAACAAAATTTTTAGTAAAATGCGGTCTGTTTGATGCAAATAAAGTACATAAAAATGTTCACAAGCCTATTCAAATTGTATATGCAGGAAAATTATATTGTAATAGATGGAAAACGTTAAAATTACTTGCAGATGCAATTGGTAAAGTAAATTTAGAATATAATAGGACACAGATTCAGTTAAATATTTATACTGCCGATGAAGTTACAGACATTCAAAATAGATTATTGAATGATGGTGTTCATTCAATAATTCATGGCAGAGTGTCTGCATCTGTTCTTCCTGAAATATATGAAAAATCAGACATTGTTTTACATATAGAAAGTTTTGATAAAAAAAATCGTTTATTGACGCAAGACTCATTTTCAACAAAAGTTATGGATTGTCTTGCAAGTGGTTGTGCTGTCATGGCAATTTGTTGGGAGGGACATGCAGCTTTTCAGTATTTGAAAAAGTTCGATGCTGCAATCACAGCGAGTTCTGAAGAGGAAATATATTTAAATGTAAAAAATTTAGTTTCTAATAATGGAGTTATATGTGAATATGCAAAGAAAGCATATGTTTGTGGAAAGAATAATCATCAAAAAAGTGATATCCAAAAGATGTTATTTGATGATTTTAAAAAGGTGATTGAAGAATGTTAATTTACTTGTTTTTACTAGCAACAATTTTATTATTGAACGTTTTTAGAAAAAATGGAAACATTAGTAATCGGTTTTATTGTATTGTTGTATGTAGTTTATTTATTTTAATTACGGGACTTCGACATAACACAGTTGGATCAGATACAACAGGTTATTATTTGGGGTATTATAGATTATCAGGAAGTTCCTTAGCCGAAATTATTTCTCTAGAAAAGCGTGACTTTGGTTTTTATATTTTCGAGTGGTTAGTGGATAATATATTTCATAATTTTGTTGCAGTAACTTTAATTGCAGCATGTATATTTTATATTCCTATTACTAAGCTTATTTATAGATATTCGGATGATTATGGAATGAGCTATTTGATATTAATGGCATTTATGTTTTTTCAATTTTCTATGACAGGTATTCGACAGACTATGGCTCTTGGTTTTGCAGTGATGTTTGCTTTAGAATTATTAAAGGAAGAAACAAGTATACTAAAGAGTTTGGTATATGTAGTCATAGGAATTACAATGCATCGTTCATGTCTTATTATACTACCTATGGTTTTATTGTATTTCTTTAAAAAGAAACTTTCAATTTCAAATGTGTGTTTAGCAATGTTGCCAATAGTTTTTGTTTTTAGAGGGACTTTAACTAGTATGGCGCTCTCTGTTTTTGAGGCAATAGGATTTGAACTTGACACTTATTCTGGAAGCTCAGGTGGAATGACTACATTATTGGTATATTTTTTACTGCTTGTTTGGGGAATATTTTTTACATATAAAGGAGAAAAGGCAAACGAATTGTCACCCTCAATTTTGTCAATTATGGGAATTGCTACGGTGTTGCAAATTTTTGTGTCTGTAAATAGTATTTTTTTCCGGATTGTATGGTACTATTCGATTTTTTTAATAATTTATATTCCTAGGATGTTAACAGCGTCTAGAGTAAATGGAAAAAGTTACATTCTATTAAAGTTTACAGTGTATGTTGGATTGTTGTATATGTATCTTGGAATTACAATCGGATCCGCATATGTTGTACCATATCAATTTTTTTGGCAAGGAGTATAAGTAATGAAAATTGTGCAAATTAATGCAATATATGGTGAGAAAAGTACAGGAACGATTGTGTATGATATCAATCGACTTCTACAAGATAATGGAGAAGAGTCAGTTGTTGTATATAGAGATGGACTGATAAATGCAAAAAATGGGATTAAGGTAGGGAACACAATAGATTGGAAACTCCATGCTTTGCGAACAAGAATTGATGGGAAACAATGCTATGCATCTAAACTTTCAACAAGAGTACTTATTAAAAAAATGGAGCAGATAAAGCCGGATATTATTCATTTGCATAACATACACAGTAATTTTTTACATCTTCCACAGTTAGTTAAGTTTGCAAAAAGAAATAAAATTGCAATTTTGCTGACCTTACATGATTGTTGGTACTTTACAGGTAAGTGTTATCATTTTGCTGATATTGGGTGTGAAAAATGGAAAACAGAATGCAACAACTGCCCGAAGAGATATATGGATATTCCTAGTAAATTTAAAGACTCCTCACGTCAGATATTTCGAGATCGTCTTCGGCTTTTTGATTATAATTACTTATATGTTGTTGGTTGTAGTCAATGGATAACAAATATGGCTTATCAATCACCAATCCTTAGAAAAGCTAATTTGAGTACGATATACAATGGCGTCGATACAGAAATTTTCTGTCCTCAAGATCAGATGGAATTAAATACACCATTTACCATCGTTACAATGGCAAATAAATGGTTTGAACCAGAAAATGAAGAAGTACGTAGTAGAGTACTAGAATTTCTAGGAAATTCGGAAAAGCTATTGATAATTGGATGTAATTCAGCGCAATTGCATAAATATATTGGTGATAATCGAATAAAAGCAATAGGCTATATCAGCGATAGGAAAAGTCTGGCAAACTATTATGCGAAAGGAGACGTGTTTTTAAATCTGACTCATATAGATAATTTGCCAACAGTTAATATGGAGGCTGCTAGTTGTGGAACACCAGTAGTTACATATAATTCTGGTGGCAGTGGGGAATTGGTAGAAGAAGGCGTGACAGGATATAGAGTAAAAGTTGATGATGTAAATAGTATTATAAATTCTTTGGAGAAAGTGCGACAAGGAAGTATTTTGCGAAAAAATTGCAGAGATTATGCAGTTGAGTATTTTGATAAAAATAAAAACTATCAGAAATACATGGATTTATATCATGAAATAATGAATAAACTGGAGGGAAAGATAAATGAATACAACGTTTAAATATACAATTAATTCTAAGCATAAGCTTTTTGATTTGCATATAAAAGAAACATTTCAATACAGAGATTTAATACTGTTGTTTGTAAAACGCGATTTTACAGCATTATATAAGCAAACTATTTTAGGACCTTTGTGGGCGATTATTCAGCCCTTACTTACCACAGTGGTTTTTACGATTGTTTTTGGTAATTTGGCAGGGCTTACTACAGCGGATGTTGAAGGAAATTATATCATTCCTGGATTTTTATTTTATATGGCAGGTAATATTTGTTGGAGTTATTTTTCAACGACTCTGACGGCGACTTCAAATACCTTTTTGAGTAACCAAGCGACTATGGGCAAGGTATATTATCCGAGATTAGTGTCACCAATTGCAACATCAATTTCCAATCTCATTTCGTTTGGAATTCAATTTGTAATGTTTTTGATTTTTTGGTGTTTTTACCTTATAAAAGGTGGTACAAGTATTCGGATTACACCAATGCTTTTATTAGTTCCATTAACTGTTATTCAAATGTTGATACTTTCTGTGGGGGTTGGAATAATCATTTCTTCAGTAACTACGAAATATCGTGATTTGGCGATGCTGGTTGGATTTGGACTTCAGTTATGGCAGTACAGTTCACCAATAGCATACGGACTTGGATTGATTCCAGAAAAGATAATGTTTTTGTATATGTTAAACCCAGTAACTCCAATTGTTACGACATTCCGCTATGCAATGTTCGGATTTGGATATTTTAATCTTGTATACTATATTATGAGTTGGATTATTAGTTTAGTATTATTTTTTATTGGTTTAATTTTATTTAGTAGAATTGAGCGTACATTTATGGATACAATTTAAAATATATCTAAGAGAGTTCTAGAAAGGAAGGAGAATAATTTATTATTCATACAAAAGATGATAAATTATAGACGTTAAATATGGAAGAATTGATGCTGAAAATTGATAATGTTTCAAAGATATATAAATTGGGACAGATAGGTGGAACGACATTTCGTGATGAGTTGCAACGTTTTGGTGCAAAATTATTGAAAAAAGATGATCCTACCAAAAAAATTGGCTCAAAAGAATATGCCAAAGGTGATACATTTATGGCACTAAATGGCGTTTCTTTTGAAGTAAAAAAGGGTGAGAGAGTTGGTATTATTGGGCATAATGGTGCTGGTAAATCTACGTTGCTTAAGTTAATATCCCGTGTTACAGCACCAAGTTCAGGTGAAATTTCCATGAATGGTAGAATTGCATCTATGTTAGAGGTGGGAACGGGATTCCATCCAGAATTGACAGGACGCGAAAATGTTTATATGAATGGTGCCATTCTAGGTATGACGAAGGCTGAAATCGATAAAAAGATGGAAGATATTATTGAATTTTCAGAGTGTAGAAAATTTATTGATACACCTGTCAAAAGATATTCTTCAGGAATGTATGTAAAACTTGCTTTTTCTGTGGCAGCGCATTTAGATTCTGAAATTTTGATTATGGATGAGGTTTTGGCTGTTGGCGATATGGCTTTTCAAACCAAATGCTTGGATAAAATGAGCGATGTTTCTAAAAGAGATGGAAGGACGATATTGTATGTTAGTCATAATATGAATACGATTCGTCAGCTATGTGATCGTTGTGTAGTTCTAGACCATGGAACAGTAATATTTGATGGAGATGTTGAAGAGGCAATTGCAATTTATTCTCATGTAGGGGATTTAGAAAATTTTTCGGAGAAAAGTCTAATTGAGACGGAACGTTATTGCGAAGTGCAAAATGATAGAATTGCAAGTTTTGAAAAAGTTTGTCTTTTAGGGGAAAATGGAAATGAATATCATTATGGCGATAATATGAAGTTAGAATTAACCATTAATGCTAAAAAGAAAATTCAATCAGCAAGTGTTCGATTTACATTTTGGAGTAAAAGAGGATATTCAGTAGCATCTAGTTTTTGCATTGACTTTAATTGTATTCCTAAAGGGGAAAATAGCTATGTATTTAATGTGCCTATAAGTCAATTGGTAAGTAGTGTTTATGATGTGGGACTGGTATTGCTTGAGAAGAGTGAATTTGGCTCTAGTTCAGAAATAGATGTAATTCTTTCAGCATTTACAATTAGAATTATGGAAAATTATGATTTTTATTGGAATCCTAATGAGTGGGGGCATATTCGTATGCAAGATACTGTGTATGAAGGAGAGCAGTAATGGATAAGGTCAGTATTATAGTTCCAGTATATAATGCGTCAAAAACTATAAGAAGATGTGTTGAGAGTATAATTCATCAGTCATATTCAAATTTAGAAATAATACTAGTTGATGATGGATCAAGCGATGATAGCCTTTCAATATGTGAAGATATTTCTAAGATTGATAATCGTGTAAAAATATTTGCTCAGAAGAATGCTGGAGTTGCTGTTGCAAGAAATAAAGGAATAGATAATTCTACAGGTGAGTGGTTGATGTTTGTAGATTCTGATGATTGGATTGAATTAAATACAGTACAGAGTATGTTAAAATTAATTGGGAGCAAGGAAACTTCTTATGGCGTATATTCATTTTTAAATGAATATTTTTCAATGAGCAAAGCGCTCTGCGTTGATGATTCGTATTATACACCATATGATTTGCTATTTAAATTTCAATCTGTAAATAATTTAGAGGCAATTATTTGCTCAGTTTGCAACAAAATATATCCAAGATCAATTATCGTAGATAATAATATAAGATTTGATAAAGGAATTAAATTTGGCGAAGATTTTATTTTTAATTCTAAAATTATTCCATATACTCAAAAGATAGCAACCACATCAGAATTATTTTATCATTATGATTGCACGACGGAAGATAGTGGAGTAAAAAAACTCTATAGAGAGTGGGATACCTATATTTTGGCAATAGATGATGCGGTAAAAAAACTATTGGATTTACTTCAACTAGATGACAACTCTGCTAATAGATTTCGTCAAAGTTTTGTGACAAATCAATGGAGGTATGCACTGGAAGTTTGTATTACTAATTCGTGTTCGGTAAATAAAAAGGCAGATATATTTTATAATTGGTTGAATTCTATACCAGAAGATATGTGGCAATGGGAAACTCTTAAACAAAGTGAACTTGGAGTCTTTATACAAGGAAATAAAAAAGAATTATCGCGTAAAAAAGTCTTTAGGCAGATGAGACAAGTAATTAATAGAAAAAAGAAAAAAGACTTTGTTATTCGATTGAAACAGTTAGCGAGGAGAATATTAAAAAAATGAAAATAACAGTATTTACACCTACATATAATCGGGGATATTGTTTAGAAAGGTTGTTTGAATCACTTGTACATCAAACTTATCAAGATTTTGAATGGGTTATTGTAGATGATGGATCTACAGATTTCACACAAGAATTGGTCAAGTCTTTTCAAGAGCAAAAGGTATTTTTCCCGATTATTTATAAGAAAACTGAAAATGGAGGAAAACATCGGGCAATTAACCGAGGAATGGAATTGATAAACGGTGAAATGGTTCTGTTGATGGACTCAGATGATTGGTTGCGCGAGGATGCATTGGAATGCATTGTTAAGACTGATGCTACTATTCCAGAAAAGGAAAAAAGCAAATATGCTGGGATGCAAGGGTTATGTGTACATACAGACGGGGAATTAGTAGGCAGAACCTTTAGCGGGAGTTATATGGATTGTACTGCAATTGAATGTAGAAAATATAATATATACGGTGATAAAGCAGAAGTTTACTATACGAATATAATTAAGAACTATCCATTTCCGGAAATTGAAGGAGAAAAATTTGTAACTGAGCGACTTGTGTGGAATAAAATTGCAAAAGACGGATATTTGATTCGATATTTCAATGAAGGTATTTATTTTTGCGAATATCTAGAAGATGGCTTGTCACATGGAGGTAATATGCTTTATGCGAAGAATCCAAAGCAATGGGCGATGGCTATTCGGCAGGATTATGATTTTGGTGTTATGAATACCTATAATACTTCCATTCAAGTTTATATTTATTATCTTTATGAAAAGGAGTATATGACCGTTCATCAAATGGCGGACAATTTGCAAATATCAACTTTTTTATTTCGGAGCTCGATTTTACTGCAAAAAACAGTAGATATCATGCGGTATATTTTACATAAGAAGAACACAATCGCTAAAACCGCAAAAATGGACATGAAAAAGTCTATCGAAGTCTAAAGGAGAGAAAAGCAATGAGTATTCCAAAGAAAATTCATTATTGCTGGTTTGGAAGTGCGGAGAAACCTGATTCAGTAAAAAAGTGTATTGCTTCATGGGAAAAATATCTGCCAGATTATGAAATTATAGAGTGGAACGAAAGTAATACAGATTTTTTAAATAATGACTTCGCTCGGGAGGCATATGAAAGCAGAAAATGGGCATTTGTTTCAGATTATGTGCGTTTACTTGCGCTTGTAAAGGTGGGAGGCATATATTTTGATACAGATGTAGAAGTACGGAAGTCCTTTGATAATTTGTTAACATATAAAGCTGTTGCAGGATTTGAAGAAGAAAAATTTGTGATGACAGCAGTATTGGCATCCGAACCTGAGCATCCTATTTTTCAGCAATGGTTAAAACAGTATGATGAAATGCATTTTATTTTAAAGGATAATCAAGTTAATACAACTACGAATGTACATTATTTTTCAGAGCTACTTAAGAAAAATGGGCTACTTCCGAATGGGAGACATCAAACTGTAAAAGATATTGAGATTTTTCCGTGTGAATATTTCTCACCTAAGGATTATTATACAGAAAAAATTCATACGACCTCTAACACATATGCAATTCATCATTTCCAAAGATCCTGGTGTGAATCTGAATCACTATTAAAGAGATTTTTAAGGATGCATCCTAGAGTACAGTATTTATATTATTTACCAAACAGAATAGGCAGAAAAGTCTTGGGTAAACACTATGATAATTTGAAAAGGAGAATGAAGAGATGAGATTCGTTAAAAAGTTTGTTTGTAAGATAATAAGCATTGTAAAGGGTCCATCACTAACTGATGAGCAGATCACTGAGAGAATTATTGAAAAAATTCGAAGAGGTGGTGGAATAGTAGGAAATAACGTTCATATTATTGCATCAAGCATTGATATGGGTGAACCATATTTATTGAAAATAGGTAATAATGTAACAATAACAGGTGTAAAGATATTGACTCATGATGCCAGTTTAAAAAAGACAATAGGGTATTCAAAAACTGGAAAGGTGCATATTGGTGATGATGTATTCATTGGTTGGGGAAGTATTATTCTTCCAAATACGACAATTGGCAATAGGGTAGTAATTGGTGCGGGTGCCGTAATTGCTAAAGATGTCCCAGACAATTCTGTTGTTGTAGGAAATCCTTGCAGGATTCTTTGTACATACGATGAATATGTGAATAAAACGAAAGATTTAATGAAAGAGTATCCTGTTATAGATTTACTTCCAGACGAGTTGATGAATGATATAGTAAGTAAGGAAAAGCTTATTGAAAAAGGATTTGGATATATATTATAGAAAGAAGTTAAGTGATGAAGAAAGTAGCAATTATATTGGATGAAATGTCAATAGGAGGAATTCCAAAAGCCTGTGTAGATTTTGCTAATCAATTGAAAGAATGTTGTGAAGTTGTGATATTAATGAAAAATACAACTGGAAATTTGATAAAGGAATTGTCTAAAGAGATTTCTGTGAAAATCGTTCAAACACCAAGTTTTAAAAAGACAATTAAAAGATTAATACAGAATCATAAGTATTTTGTTTTGATAAAATATATTCTTCAGTACTTTTGCTGGACAAGATTGAGTAATCGTTGGGTAAAAGTAAATAATTTGACAGCAAAAAACTATGGAATTTATGAAGATGATGAGTATGATTGTGCGATAGCTTATCATGGAATGAATATATCTCAGTTATTGATGACATTATATGGAGTTAAAGCAAAGAAAAAAATTGCTTGGATTCATGGAGATCATCCATTTGAGGGAGTAAATAAGCAAGATGTCAATGATATATATAATGAATTTGACAAGATTTATTGTGTCTCGCCATCTGTTTGCACTAGATTTTTGACTGATTTTCCAGGTTTAGGAAATAAAGTGGATTCATACAAAAATCTTTTGAACACAGATAAAATTAGAAAGTTAGCTCAAGAAACAATAGATGAAAAAGTGACAAATAATTGTTTAAAAATAGTTACGGTTGGACGCGTTAGTACAGAAAAAGGTCAAGAAATGATACCAGAAATCGTTGCCAAATTGAAGGAGAAAGGTATAGAAGTATGCTGGTATATTGTTGGTGATGGAAGTGATTTAGAAAGAATAAAAAAGATAAGTGAGAAATGGAATGTTTCTGAATCAGTAAAATTTTTAGGGGCAAAAACAAATCCATATCCATATATGGAGATGTGTGATATATATGTACAACCGTCTTATACAGAAGGTTATTGCTTGACTGTTTGTGAGGCTGCAATTTTAGGAAAACCAATTGTGTTAACGGAAATTGCAGCAGCAGAGATATTAGAGAATAATAAGACTGCAATTGTAGTTAAACCATGTGCAGATGATTTAGCAAATGGCATTGAAAAACTTATTAAGGATCCATCATTAAAACAGGAAATTGAAGAAAATTTATTGATGATAGATTTATCAAATAGGAAAGAAATAACTAAACTTCTTGAATTTATTTAAGATAAAGTAAAAAGGGTGGTGAGTAGTATTTGAAAAAAATATTGTTTTGTTTGCAAACGATGGTATGTGGAGGAGTGGAAAAAGAATTAATTACCATATTGAATCGATTCAATCCACAAGAATATGATTTGTCTGTATTGCTTTTTTATTCTCAGGACAAGGAAATAGAAAAAAAGATTCCAAATTATGTTAAAATTATCAATTTGCAACTAGATAAAAACTACTATTGTGGTTCTTTAAAAACAGTAATTCAAGAGCGAATAAGAAAAGGGGAAATTATAGAGGCTGTTAAAATAGCAAGAAACCGAATTGTAAAATCAATAGCTACGCCTGTTAGTATTTCTTTAGATAAGATTAATGCACTAGAAGAATTGTATGACTATGCAGTTTGCTACCATATGCATTCTCCACTTATTTTGAAATATGTTGCGGAAAAGGTGCAGGCAAAAAGAAAGTATGCATGGATTCATAATGATTTTATAACAACGAATTTTCCTATTGCTCAATATAATGTTTGGTTGAAGGATTATCATGCAGTTTTTGGTGTTTCAGAACAAATTACATCTGAATTTCGCGAGATATGTTCTAATTATAGTAATAGGGCATTTACACTTCCTAATATTGTAGATGAAAAGGAGATTCTGATGAAAGCAGAGGCGCTTTCATCATTGGATAGAGAATTTGAAACTGATAAAAATTTTAGAATTGTGACAGTAGGACGATTTGTTGAACAAAAAGGATTTGACCTTGCTATTAAGGCGGCATCAATATTAAAAAAACAAGGGCTTAAATTTACTTGGTACGCTATTGGATATGGGAAAGATGAAACGTTAATGAAATCATTGATAGATGAGAATGATGTTATTGATTGTTTCATTATTCTTGGGAAAAAAGATAATCCCTATCCATATATGAATTTAGCGGATATTTATGTTCAGCCTTCTAGACATGAGGGGTATGCAATCACAATTGAAGAAGCAAAGGTGTTAAAAAAAATAGTAGTGTGTACTAATTTTGCGGGAGCATCGGAGCAATTGATTAATAAGGAGACAGGAATAGTAGTAGATACATTTTCGGCAGAAAAAATAGCAGAAGCAATAAGTCTGTTTATTTTAAACAGTAATTATAAAAATAATTTTCAATGTAAAATAAATAACACTGCGTATAAAGATAATTGGGATGCGATACAGGAGGTGTTTTCTTAGTGTGTGGTGAAAACCCCTTGGTTAGCATTATTGTTCCAGTATATAATGTTGAGCAATATTTAACTAAATGTATTGAAAGCTTATTAGGGCAAACATATACGAATTTAGAAATAATACTTTCAGATGATGGAAGTATAGATAACTCGCCACGTATTTGTGATGAATATGCCACGAGAGATCCTAGAATACGAGTAATTCATAAGAAAAATGGCGGACTTTCAGATGCAAGAAATGCTGGTTTGAATTTATTAACAGGAGAGTATGTTACATTTGTTGATAGTGATGACTATTTGGAGCCAGAGGCTATTGAGATGTTGGTTACGACAGCAATGGATTGTGCAGCTTGGATTGTTCATATGAAAAGTTATATTGTTTCTTCTAATTATAAAAAATTAGTGAATCAGTCTTCTGGAACAAAAAAAATTTCTATTTGTACATCTGAAGAATACATTCAAGGAATGTGTGAAAAGAGAAAATCAGAATCTGTTTGTGATAAACTATTTAAAGCTGAGCTTTTTGACGAAAGGAGATTTGAAAAAGGAAGACTTAATGAAGATTTCTTTTTCTTATCTAAAATGTTATTTCTTGATTTGAAGATTGCAGAAATAGATTACTCTGGATACAATTATTATCAGAGACCAGGCAGTATTACAAATTCTGGTTACGGAAAGTCATTGGTTGATTCTGTTAAGAATGCGTATGAATTGAAAGAACTAGCACATATTGAAAATCCAAAATTAGAAAAATATTTTGCTCGATTGACATTGTTTCAGTCAAGAACACTCTTTATCGTAATTCCATGGGAAAATGTACGAGAAAATAAGAATGATTATATGGACTCCTTATATTATCTTAGAAAAAGTCTTCCATTTGTAAAAGAAGCACATCTATCAAAGCAAGATAAATTCATAGTTTTAGCAATTGATAAGATTCCCAAATTAACGATAAGGTTGCTTGGAAAGATTTGGAGAATGAAAAAAGGATAAAGAATATTAAAGAAAATGGTCACATGCAAGATAGTATTTTGCTATTCCTTTTCATTTGAATTAAGCGTAAACTTATGAATTTTGAAGAAATGCCGATTTTATGTAAACGCCTAATAGCGAGTACCTTGAAATTTTATAAAAGTCTATTGTGAAAAATTTAGTTAGGAGAAAAGTACAATGAGCATTTTTAAAAATAAAACACTTTTAATCACTGGGGGGACAGGATCTTTTGGTAATGCAGTCTTAAATCGGTTTCTTGATACAGATATCAAAGAAATCCGTATTTTTTCACGTGATGAGAAAAAGCAGGATGACATGAGACATGAGTTTCAGGCAAAAATGCCGGAAGCGTCAAATAAAATTAAGTTCTTTATTGGGGATGTTCGTGACCTGGCATCTGTAAAGAATGCGATGCATGGGGTAGATTATATCTTCCATGCAGCAGCTTTAAAACAGGTTCCATCTTGTGAGTTTTTCCCGATTGAAGCTGTAAAGACGAATGTACTCGGTACAGAAAATGTGTTAACTGCAGCAATCGAAGAAGGTGTAAAATCTGTCATCTGTCTTTCTACAGATAAGGCAGCTTATCCGGTGAACGCAATGGGGACAAGCAAGGCAATGATGGAAAAGGTCATTGTAGCCAAATCAAGAACCGTAGATCCGGAAAAAACAAAAATCTGCTGTACTCGTTACGGAAACGTTATGTGTTCCCGTGGATCTGTAATTCCTCTTTGGATCGAACAGATCAAAGCAGGCAATCCGATCACCATTACAGAACCTTCTATGACAAGATTTATTATGAGTTTGGAAGAAGCCGTAGATTTGGTGCTGTTTGCGTTTGAAAATGGGACAAGCGGAGATATTTTGGTACAGAAAGCTCCGGCATGTACGATAGAAGTATTGGCAAAAGCCGTGACAGAATTGTTTGCACCGGGACATGAAATCAAAGTGATCGGTATCCGTCACGGAGAAAAGATGTATGAGACACTGCTTACAAATGAAGAATGTGCAAATGCAATTGATATGGGTGAGTTCTACCGTGTGCCATGTGATAAGAGAGACTTGAATTATGATAAGTACTTCAAAGAAGGGGATGTGGAAAGAAACACATTGACAGAATTTAATTCCAGCAATACAGAATTACTGGATGTAGAGCAAGTGAAAGAAAAATTGTTGACACTGCAGTATATCCGAGATGAATTATCAGAGTGGGAGAATCGATAATGAAAGTTCTTATAACAGGTGCGAAAGGTTTTGTCGGCAAAAACCTTGCAGCCAACTTATATTGTATCAAAGATGGAAAAAACAGAACAAGAGATCTTACAATCGATGAGATCTTTGAATATGATATTGATACCGAGGAATCTTTGTTAGATACATATTGTGAGAAAGCAGACTTTGTTTTCAATCTTGCCGGGGTGAACCGGCCAAAAGAGCAGTCTGAGTTTATGGATGGAAATTTCGGATTTGCATCGAAACTGTTAGACACCTTGAAAAAGCATCACAATACCTGTCCGGTGATGCTTTCCAGTTCTATTCAGGCAACCTTGATTGGACGTTATGGACAATCTGATTATGGAAAGAGTAAGCTGGCAGGGGAAGAGTTATTTTTCGAATATGGTAAAGAATGTGGAGCAAAAGTACTGGTGTACCGTTTTCCGAATCTTTTCGGAAAATGGTGCAGACCAAATTACAACAGTGCGGTAGCTACATTCTGCAATAACATCGCAAACAATCTGCCGATACAGGTCAATGACAGGGCTACAGAATTAGAGCTTCTTTACATTGACGATCTGGTAGAGGAGATGCTGGATGCTCTGGAAAGCAAAGAACACCACTGTGAATATCAGGAATTGGATCCGGTAGCAGATGAAGCAGGAAGATATTGTTATGTTCCAACGACCCATAAGGCAACGTTGGGAGAAATCGTAGATTTATTAGAAGCATTCAAAAATCAGCCGAAAACCCTTCTGATCCCGGAAATCCCAGAGGATTCGTTTGCAAAGAAATTATATTCGACATATTTGTCTTATCTGCCAAAAGAGGAAGTCAGTTTTCCGCTGAAGATGAATGTGGATGACAGAGGAAGCTTTACAGAGCTGTTGAAAACAGCGAATTGTGGACAGTTTTCTGTGAATATTTCGAAGCCAGGAATTACAAAAGGAGAACACTGGCACAACAGCAAGTGGGAATTTTTTATTGTAGTGTCTGGACATGGTCTGATTCAGGAACGCAAGATCGGAACGGATGAAGTGATCGAATTTGAGGTTTCCGGCGAGAAGATCGAGGCAATCCATATGCTTCCGGGATACACACATAATATCATCAATTTGTCAGAAACAGAGAATCTCGTAACTGTGATGTGGGCAAACGAGCAGTTTGATCCGAAGCATCCGGATACATTTTTTGAAAAGGTGGAAGAAAAATGAGATTGATCATCTTAGGAGCAGGCGGATACGGAAAAACCGTAGCAGACATTGCAAGGCAGTCTGGAAAATATGAGCAGATTTATTTTCTGGATGACGGACAGGAAACATCAGATTTGATATTGGGAACATGCTTAGAATATATGAAATTTGCCGATGGGAATACAGAGATGTATCCTGCATTTGGAAACAATGAAATGCGTTTGGATTGGATGAAAAAGTTATCCGATGCGCAGATTGTACTTCCGCGATTGATACATGCCACAGCTTATGTAAGTCCCACTGCAGAAGTAGGAGTCGGAACAGTTGTATTGCCGCTTGCGATCATAAATACAGATTGTCGGATCCAATCGGGCTGTATTATCAATTGTGGTTCGATTGTAGACCATGGATGTGTGATCGAAGAAGGCGTACATATTTCTCCGGGGACTGTGATCAAGGCAGAAAATCGGATTCCAAGAGCAACAAAAATTGAGGCGGGCGAAGTGGTTCCATTGCGAGCATACCCGCTGTGAGGGAGAATAGAATGAAAACAGAAGTGACATTTAAGAATAATGGGAAATTGAAATTATTGATCATTGTAGGGACTCGTCCGGAGATTATCCGCCTGGCAGCAGTGATCAAAAAGTGCCGGAACTATTTTGATACCATTCTGGCGCATACCGGACAGAACTATGACTACAACTTAAACGGTGTATTTTTTCATGATCTGGAGTTGGATGATCCGGATGTGTATCTGAATGCAGTGGGTGCAGATCTCGGAGAGACCATGGGAAATATTATTTCCGAATCTTATAAATTGATGGCAGAGATAAAACCGGACGCAGTACTGGTTCTGGGTGATACGAACAGTTGTCTGAGCGTGATCGGGGCGAAGCGTCTTCATATTCCGATTTTCCATATGGAAGCAGGAAACCGTTGTAAAGATGAGTGTCTTCCGGAAGAGACAAACCGCCGTATTGTAGACATTATTTCAGATGTGAATATGGCATATTCAGAACATGCCCGCCGTTATCTTGCGGACTGCGGATTGCCGAAAGAACGTACTTATGTGACAGGCTCTCCAATGGCAGAAGTGCTGCATGATAATCTGGAAAAAATCGAAGCATCCGATGTGCATGCCCGTTTGGGATTGGAAAAGGGAAAATATATCTTGCTCTCTGCACATCGTGAAGAAAATATTGATACAGAGAAGAACTTCTTATCACTCTTTGAGGCAATCAATAAGATTGCAGAGAAGTATGATATGCCAATCTTATATTCTTGTCATCCAAGAAGCAGAAAGAGATTGGAAGCATCAGGATTCCAATTGGATCAACGTGTCATTCAGCATGAGCCGCTAGGGTTCCATGATTATAACTGTCTGCAGATGAATGCATTTGCGGTAGTGTCGGACAGCGGAACATTGCCGGAGGAAAGCAGTTTCTTTACCTCTGTAGGTCATCCGTTCCCTGCGGTTTGTATCCGTACTTCTACAGAAAGACCAGAAGCTCTGGATAAAGGATGTTTTGTGCTTGCCGGAATCGACAGCAATTCCCTGGTACAGGCTGTGGAGACAGCAGTGGCAATGAATGAAAACGGAGATTACGGAATTCCGGTACCGGATTATGTAGAAGAAAATGTATCCACAAAAGTTGTGAAAATCATTCAGAGCTATACAGGAGTTGTGAATAAGATGGTGTGGAGAAAGTTTTAGTGTTAACTTCAAGAAGTAGATACAACTATTGAAAAGGGGTAAAAGTTATGTATCTTGGTTGCCTTGTTGAAGTACCAGAAGAATCAGATAACGGAAGGCACTACAAAGTGAAGAATTATTGAAAGCGATTGAAGGAAGTAGTAGGAGTTATGAGGAAATCTTAAGTTTTATTCAAGAGAAAGAAATCCAGAATTGAGAGAAGCGCTGGAAGATTTGGATGAGTTTATAAATGGGTATTAAATCGTATTGCTTGTATATTCCATTTAAGTAGTGCACTTTTTCCGGGAATTCAGAGCACCTAAATCCGATATTTCAGAGCAGGTATTTCCGCCCTATAGTGCAATCACCTATAATGAATCCATGCACATAAAAATGTGTAAATTCATTACAGGAGGTCGATAATCAACCATAATTATCGAACCTCCTATATGAATAGTCACACGTATTGTGTGCCAACTTCATTATAGGATAAATTTATATGAATGGCTCACCTTCCGTGAGGGTGGTTCTGAATCCCCGTGCAGATGGTTCTATGTCACCGGAATATACAAAGGGTGCTCTGAATTTCTGGAAAGCATGCACTATTGCATTGGAATACTCACAAATTGACCAGAAGTCCTATAACTATATCTTGAACTTATATTTTCCTTTTCCGTAACCGGATACAGGTTCAATAATATCTGCCTGCACAAGATTGGAAAGCAATTTTGAAGCACCTGAACCTTTTAAATCAAGAAGCTCCATAACTGCACTTCTTCCAAAAACTTCATCAAAACCAAACTTCTCAAAAAGTTTATGGATATGAACATTCGTTTTTACTGAGAAATTTCTGCCTCTTTCGGAAAGTACACTTTCAATATCCACTTTTTGAACTTGAATGTCCACTTTTCCATTCTCAATATCCACTTTTGTATATTCAATGTCCACTTTTTCTTCATTTAAACGTCCACTTATGTGAAGATTTCGATTGTGAAGCTCATTTTTCTCGTTCAAGAGTAGATTTCTGAGAAATGCTTCTAGATATTCTGTTGTTTCATGAATGTCTTTTTGTAGATTCGTATAGTTTGCACGAACAAGTGCATTTCTGAAATACCACGCATTTTCCGCAAAAATATCGTTGGTTACAGAAAACCCCAGTGTTCTTAAATATTTAATGAAGAAAACCGCCGTTGTTCTTGTATTACCTTCCCCAAAGATATGGATTTGCCATAATCTTGAAATGAATACTGCAAGATGATGAATTATCTCGTCCATTGAAAGCCCTTTATAGCTAAAAGCTCTCTCCTGCGAAAAATCATATTCAAGTGTGGTTTCCAGTTCAGACGCACTACCATACATAACGGTTGCTCCATCTAGCACCCATTCTTTCTTTGTAATATTATAATCTCTAATCTTTCCAGCATGCTTGTAAATACCTTGAAAAAGTTTGCGGTGGATAGAGATATACTCATTTGGCGAAAATGAAAACGCTGTTTCAGAAAGGATTTCCGCAATGCGGGAAGAAACCTTATCTGCTTCTTCTGTGCGCTCATCATCAGATAAATGCACGGATCTTTCCTCATAGTAGCTGTCGATAAGACTCTGTGCTTCCTTCATCGTGATTTTGCCTTCAATATTCTGAATGGCAGTATCAATCAGATATTTAGACGGTTTCAGTCCGTCCACTGCTTGAAGTCCGATTGCGGTACTCCACGCATAACCTTTATGAGCTTTATCCGGCTCAGACTCTCTCAAATATTCCTTAAATGGGTCTTTTTCCATTTCCACTACCTCGCTTCATAATCGACCATTTCCAACTGCTGATATACTTTTCCAAACATTTCTCCCTCTATATCAATTATCTGATAAAGTAGTTCTTCGTTATGCAGTTCATTTGATTTTCCAATAGAATCACTAATTCTGATTTAAATTTGGCGGAGAAATTTCTTCTTGTTCGAGACATAATAACAATCCTTCTTTCTCTAATATTTACAGTATATCAGATTCATTAAGAAATTGTTAGTGATTTCATGAGCTGTCACCAGATTGCTCACATCAGTTGACGCTCACTT
>ENA-OPXH01000857-OPXH01000857.1-human-gut-metagenome-genome-assembly--contig:-NODE-857-length-24318-cov-2.616453_pt1 | contig 24318 bp, 18 predicted proteins | sample MGYA00241521_ERZ502034 | MGnify/ENA primary metagenome ERZ502034 (study PRJEB25962, sample SAMEA2042103) | human gut metagenome | biome: human gut; feature: human-associated habitat; material: faeces... | reverse complement strand
TTTAGTATTTATATTTATATGATTATACATACATATTTTATTCTCAAATATGATACTTTTCTCATAGAATAGAATTATAATAATATCATATAAATATAACTTTTCCCCAATAAAATATGAAATCCAATAAATATTAATATTATCTTGATATTTTCTTATAGACAACCATTCTTTACTTTTATATAAGCTATTTAGTCAATCAATATTCTAATTAATATTATTTTTAATTGTTACAAAAACATATTATCAAACACTACTTAAATACTTTATCAAGACACATGTGTATCTACTACGTTAAGATATATAAATTAACCTCTTTAATTTTCTATATTTTCTTTTTTATCTACCCTAAACGTACGTCGATAACTGACCGGAGTATAATCAACCTGCTTTTTAAAAATCTGCGAGAAATAGGAAAGATTATCAAAATTCAAATAATAAGCTATTTCTTTGATACTCATATCTGTATTTGCAAGTAGTTTTTTTGCTCTCTGAATTCGAAGTTCTATTATATATTGTGCTGGAGAGAAACCTGTATATTCTTTAAACTTTTTACGAAACCACGAATAACTCATATTCACTTCTCGAGCTATTTCCTCCGGAGTAACAGGATTCAAAATTTTCTCATGCATTATAATTTTAGCCTGATTGATTTGCTCTATAAGATTGCTTTCTGCGAAATATTGATTGCGGTCATAATACATAGTCATACCCAAAAGCAAATTGGCTATACCAGCCAAATATTGCTGATGAGCAACACGTTCAGAATGAGCAACACGTATAGCTTGCTCATACAACTCTACCACATCATCTCTTAAACCGATGTGATAAAGTACCTGCTCAGAATCAAAAAAATTATTGGTAAACCGGCTATCAATATTACGACCGTGAAAACCAATCCAATACTCGTGCCACCCAGTTTTTTTATCAGGGCTATAACTATGCCACACGCCCGGCTTAAGTATAAGTATATCTCCCGCTTTTATATCGATTTTCTGTTCTTTAGTTGTATAATAGGATCCCTGACCGTACGCTATATATAATAACTGATAAGTTTCGAGAACTCTCCCCTGTCGAAGATTAAAATAAAATTCTTCAGGATGACCATTGTCAGGAGGATACATTGTATAACCAGATTGAATTACTGCCTTTCCAACAGTATTCACAACAATCCCCCAATTTAAATCTCTATCACTACTTATCAGATATTTATGTGTGTTTTCCATCTCTTTCATATCTTACACTCCAATAATGGCAGACAGCCAATTTTAGATTTTACTTCACTATATTTTTAGTATTCCATTTTTTATCGTCACAAAACAATATTTTCATCACTCTTAATATAGAATTCATGACCTTTTGTTATTTCGAAAACAGAAAATATAGGCCTCCCAATATCGTCATACAAATGTATTCAAATAAAATCAAAAAACAACATATTAGCGTCATATTCTGAAATACAGCCAATGGAAATAACTGTATATTTGTCAAATACAATAGAAAAACACATATGAAAATAAATCATTTTTTAGCATTTGACTTAGGAGCTACCAGTGGACGCACTATTTTGGGAACATTGTGTGACGGAAAACTGGAAATAAAAGAACTCACTCGTTTCCCAAATCGTCTGTTACGTCTCGGGGATCATTATTACTGGAACATCTTTTCTTTGTACGAATCTTTAAAAGAAGGATTAGCTACTGCAGCAAAAGAAAATGTTTGCATAACATCAATAGGAATAGATACTTGGGGAGTTGATTTTGCTTTTATTGGGAAAGACGGTTCTCTAATGGGACTACCCTATGCCTATCGTGATCCTCATACTTTTGAAGCTTGTACAGAATATTTTGAGAAAATCATTCCCCGTGAGGAAGTTTATAATCGTACCGGTATACAGATTATGAATTTCAACAGTCTGTTTCAGCTCTATGCACGACATCGAGAAGAGGCATCTCAGCTGGCATCAGCAAAGCATTTATTATTTATGCCTGATGCCTTATCTTACTTGTTATGTGGAGAGATGGTCACAGAATATACAATAGCCTCAACCTCCCAATTATTAAATGCTCATACCCGGACGTTTGACACAGATTTACTTAAATCAGCGGGAATTTCTACATCAATGTTTAACAAGATAGTAATGCCTGGTACTCAAATTGGGACCTTACGTCCAGAACTCGCAGAAGAGACCGGACTAACACATATCCCAATCGTTGCAGTAGCAGGACATGACACAGCTTCAGCCATTGCCGCCATTCCGGCTTCGAATCGCAATTTCGCATATCTAAGTTCCGGCACATGGTCACTCATGGGAATTGAGGTTTCCTCCCCTGTCATCAATAAAGATACTTATCAAATGAATGTCACGAATGAAGGAGGCGTAGAAGGGACTATCCGTTTGCTAAAAAACATTACAGGCATGTGGTTGGTCGAGCAATGTATGAAAGAATGGGAAAAAGCAGGAAGAACATATAACTACTCAGAAATGGTCTCTTTAGCAGAAAAATCCGAACCATTCAGGTGTTTTATAAATCCAGATGATGCCATATTTGCCAACCCGGAAAGCATGACTGAAGCTATAACTGAATATTGTATCCAAACTGGTCAAACTCCACCCTCAACTGATGCCGAATATTTCAGAACGATATTTGACAGTTTAGCTCTAAAATATCGAGAAGTATTAGGTCATTTACAATCTTTAGCTGACTTTCCAATAGAAAAATTACATGTTATCGGAGGAGGTTCCCGTAACCGTCTATTATCACAAATGACAGCCAATGCTATCGGTATACCTGTAATTACTGGGCCTTCAGAAGCTACGGCCATCGGTAATGTCATGCTACAAGCCAAGGCTGCCGGTTTAGTATCTTCATTACAAGAAATGCGTAATATTATCACCCAAACTGTAACCCCTGAAACGTTCCTGCCGGAAGATTGCGAATCATGGAATAACGCGTATTATAAGTATATTAATATTATCACAAAAAAACAATCATTATGAAACAAGAAAAAATCAACAGAAACTACGAAATAGCTCGTGAACGATTTGCCGAATTGGGAATAGACACTGAAACTGCCATATCTGCCTTACAAAAATTATCTTTGTCTTTACACTGCTGGCAAACAGATGATGTTTCTGGCTTTGAAAATCCTGATGGAAGTCTCTCAGGAGGAATCCAAGCTACAGGAAACTATCCCGGAAAAGCACGTAATATAGATGAGGTAAGAGCAGATATCGAGAAAGTAAATACTCTGATTCCAGGCAACCATCGATTGAGTCTACATGCCATATACGGAGACTTTAAAGGGAAAAAAGTAGACCGCAATGAAATAGAGCCGGAACATTTTCAAAGTTGGATAGATTGGGCCAAGCTCAACAACATGAAACTCGATTTCAACAGCACAAGTTTTTCGCATTCAAAAAGCGGTAATCTATCTTTATCCAATCGCGATAAAGGTATCAGAGACTTCTGGATAGAACATACTATACGAAGCCGACGCATTGCTGATGAAATGGGCCGTCAGCTAAAGAGCAAAGCTTGTCATAATTTATGGATACACGACGGCTCAAAAGATATTACGGTAGACCGTTATCTTTATCGTTCACTATTAAAAGATTCCTTGGATAAAATTTTTGAGAACAAATTTACAAATGTAAAAGACGCTGTAGAGTGTAAATTGTTCGGAACAGGACTGGAAAGTTTTACTGTAGGTTCCCACGAATTCTATATGGGCTACGCTATGAAAAATGGACTGATGGCAACTCTTGATATGGGACATTTCCATCCAACAGAAGAAACTTATGATAAAATTTCATCTCTCTTGCTTTTCTCTCCAGAAATTATGCTTCACGTGAGCCGTCCTGTTCGTTGGGATAGCGATCATGTTGTAATTCTAAACGACAGCGTACAAATGTTGGCACAAGAAATTATATGGGCCAATGCTCTCGAACGTGTCAATGTCGGTCTCGACTATTTCGATGCATCTATCAATCGTATCGGAGCTTATGTTATCGGCATACGTGCTACCCAAAAAGCATTTTTACAAGCCTTACTTACTCCAATCAAAAAACTACGCGAATATGAAGCATCAGAGCAAGGATTTGAACGATTAGCTTTATTGGAAGAATCGAAAACTTTACCATGGAATGACGTATATAACTATTTCTGCATGCTCAATAATGTTCCTGTTGCTGAAGATTATATCTCAGAAGTAGAAAAATACGAAAAAGAAGTAACTTCTAAGCGTTGATTTAAATATGGAAATTATAAAAGGATTATTAATCATAGCTATCGGCAGCTTGGGCCAATCCAGCTCATACGTTCCGATCAAGAAAGTCAGGAAATGGAGCTGGGAAAGTTTCTGGCTTGTCCAAGGGATTTTTGCTTGGTTGGTATTTCCTCTGATAGGTATGCTAATAGCAATACCTCACGACGTAAATCCTTTATTGCTATTGGAAAGCGGAGGAGCTGGAGCTGCTATTATTTACGGAATGCTATGGGGTATAGGTGGCCTTACTTTCGGATTGAGCATGCGATATTTAGGTGTGGCTTTGGGACAATCAGTTTCCTTAGGAACTTGTTCGGCTTTCGGAACTCTTTTCCCCGCACTATTTGCTGGTACTGACCTTTTACGAGGAGATGGATTAATCCTACTACTGGGTGTTATAATAACATTAACCGGTATCGCAATCATCGGCTACGCCGGAACTCTGCGCTCCCAAAATATGAGTGAAGAAGAAAAACGTGCTGCTATTAAAGACTTTGCATTGACCAAAGGACTGGCTGTTGCATTGTTGGCCGGAATAATGAGCGCTTGCTTTGCCTTAGGACTTGATGCAGGAACACCTATCAAAGAAACAGCTATAGCCAATGGAGTCCCCCCACTTTATGCAGGGCTACCAGTGATTCTTATTGTCACATTAGGCGGATTCATCACAAATGCGACATATTGCATATACCAAAATATAAAGAACAAAACAGGAAAAGATTATTTCAATGTAAATATTTCTGTTTTACTCAACAACATATTGTTCTGTGCTTTGGCAGGGTTATTATGGTATTCGCAATTCTTTGGTTTAGAAATAGGAAAAACATTTCTTACTTCATCGCCTGTATTACTGGCGTTCTCCTGGAGCATATTGATGTCTCTGAATGTGGTATTTTCCAATATGTGGGGCATAATCCTGAAAGAATGGAAAGGATGTAATCCCAAAACTGTCACCGTATTGATTTTGGGACTATTTATATTGATATTTTCTATATTTTTTCCATCTTCATTTTAAAGCTCATTACTGAATTTATAAAAATATTTTTAGTAATTTCAGCTCACAATGACAGCAAAATTCTTTCTCAGGCAAAAAGTTTGTAAAACAAAGAATAACGCTATTTAAAATAACAGAGAAAAAAGTATTTTTTGAAAACATCAAATTTTATAATTACAATTTTATATATTTTAATTTCATAATATTATATGAACTATAATCAAAACATAAATAAAGCAATCGGCTTAGTTTCTGAAATTGCCGGTTATCTATGGGATAGAGGTTGGGCCGAAAGAAACGGTGGCAATATCTCGTACAATATTACTGATGCTATTGATGACCAAATACGTACGTTGAATGCAATAAGTGAAAAATACGAGTTGCCCCAGACTATGGAAAACTTGAAAAATAACTTCTTTATCGTTACCGGTACAGGATGCCGCATGCGTTATGTACATTCTGACCCGATGAATAATGCTGCAATTATACGTATTTCTGCCGATGGAACATATTATGAAATCATAGCTGAAAAGAATATTAAGCCTACCTCTGAGTTGCCGTCTCATTTACTAATACATAATGTCATACTGGGAAAAGGACGCAAAATCAAAACGGTAATCCATACTCACCCCATTGAACTAGTGGCTATGACTCATAATTCCGATTTCTTAGGAAAAGATGTATTAAGTAAATTGCTCTGGAGTATGATTCCTGAGACACGAGCTTTTTGTCCTAAGGGCGTAGGCATTGTACCATATGCCCTCCCCGGCTCAATGGAATTGGCACAAAAAACAGTAGAACAACTCGACGATTATGATGTCGTGTTATGGGAAAAACATGGGGCCTTGGCTATAGGTGAAGATATTATCGAGGCGTTTGATATGATAGACACACTAACAAAATCGGCTAAGATATACGAATCAGCCTGTTCCATGGGGTTCAAACCCAAAGGCATGAGTGATGAACAAATGGATGAATTGAAAAGAGTTTTCAATTTGTAACGTACCTAAAAGTAAATTATCATAAAAAATACCAGCCTCAACAATAAAATTGAAGCTGGTATTTTTCCAATTTTATAAGTAAGTAGTAAAACATTTATACACAGAAAAATTTTCAATAACTCATATCCAAATCTATCAACAGATAATCATACAATTAACATGAAAACAAAAATATTGATTTTTATCTTTTATTCTTTTTGTATCATAACTGCAAAAAGCCAACAAATGCAAATAGAAAAAATATGGCCGAATGGTCCAAAAGAATTAAATGGCCTGACAGAAACAACAAATGGGAAACCCACTGATACCCCCCAAGAAGCCTTATTGTATATTTACTCTCCAGAAAAGAATAAAAATAACGGCAAAGCTGTGATTTTTTGTCCTGGAGGAGGATATGGAGGATTGGCCATTGATCACGAAGGTCACAAATTTGCCCAGTGGTTAGTTAATAACGGATATACAAGTATAGTTCTAAAATACCGGTTGCCTAACGGAAACAAAAATATACCTTTAGCTGATGCTCAAGAGGCTCTGAAAATAATAAGAAATAAAGCAGATGAACTAAATATACATCCTCAGAAAATCGGTATAGCCGGTTTTTCAGCAGGTGGGCACTTAGCATCAACAGTAGGGACTCACTGGTCTGATACTTCAGTAAGGCCTGATTTTATGATTTTGTTCTATCCAGTTATCAGTACACAAAAAGAATATGCACACAAAGGATCTTTTACAAATCTATTAGGTACAAATTTTTCAGAATCAGACCGTAAAGCTTATTCAAATGATAAACGCATTACACCCAGAACACCAGAAACATTATTGATGTTAAGTGATGATGATACAACTGTTGTGCCGATGAATAGTATTTTATTTTATGAAGCACTCAAAAAGAATAATGTAAATGCTACCATGTATATTTTTCCTGAAGGGAAACATGGTTGGGGATTCAACCATCAATTCCGTTATCACGAATTGATGAAAACTTTATTATTGGACTGGCTCGGTCGATTTTGAATATCTTTTCAACAAGTTACAAGATTTATAATGGTAAAATACTATAATTCAGATTTTCTAAAATGCTTATTCAATATATAAGCATTTTAGAAAAATCATTTATTCTTCTCCTATCTCAATCCGAGCTCGATAATGAGTATGAGATGTTATAGGAGCCAATGAAAAATAACCTTTTTCAATTTTCCCCTCGGAAACAATCAAAGGTGACTTGGATTGTCGCATTTGATGGTCTTTCCATAATTGTGCAGAATCAGGATAATAATCAACATAATAATTCCCTATCGACCAATCATTTACATATCTATCATAAAAAATACGGGCTACCATCCCCATATTCATCCTCAAGTTCATCTCAACACATGGATGCAAATGATATATTCCATTTCGATTATATATCATCATATCAATCCCTAAATACCCTCTATAAAACATACCGATAAGTGAGGATAATAAATCAATATAAGCTTTTTGCAACTGTTCTATCTGGTAATTCTTTATTCCAAATTGCAATATTTCAGCAAGAATCATCTCATCCGATGCCAAAAGATTACTTTTATACACACCTTTCGCGTCTGTCGTAAATAATGAATAACCAGCAAAAGAAACAGTACCAGCCCCATCGCTAAAAAATTCCATGGCAAAATCTCTGACTTTTTCATAAAAAGGCTCTCCTATAACCATTCCCTGACGTTTAAGAATACCATTACTCCATCTTTCAAGAGTTGTATCATATACTCCACGTCCCCAACTCAACCCTTTTCCACTGCCAGACCAAGGAGCTTTTAATACTGTCTTAGGCGCATTTTTTATGAAGTCCCGAACTTCGCTTGCTGCACATAGTTTTACGGGTAACTGATACGGAATATCTGAATAACCATAATCAATTAACGAAGAAAGTATGGCTATTGTAATTGCCCGATGAGATAATCTTTTTAACTGAGATAGGCTATCATGAGTCGGCAAATGACAAGAATCTATTCCCCAACGGTTCAATCTGCAAACTATTTCGGGGCTCCATCCCCAAGGTACAATACTTGATATATTTTCATACAGCTTTATTTCCTCCGGTAAAAGTAAACTCGGAAACAATCCGAATTGTTTTAATAAACATTGTGCATTGTATCTATAACCTGCATCCGGACATAAAACATAATCATTTGCCCCCGCATACCACATCGGAAGCATGGACAAATCATAAGCTATAGACCTTGCCTTAGGTGGAGCCATATAATGCATCCCTCCATTTGCAATTGCCAAATCATTCTCCGGATTAAAAATATAAAGTTCTTGTTCCATCATAAAAGATAACTTTACTCACTTTCTGAAACAAAAATAATGATTCTCCAGACAGGTAAAAAATATATGAAATATTTTATCTATCTGTTACCATTCAGTTAGAAGCATCCCCTAACTACATCTAAAAGAAAAAAACAAAAAGCCGGTCATAATACTTCAATTATAACCGGACTTTCTACTGCAGATTGTAAAAACAAAGCAATATGAATAGGACATATTACTTACTACCTGAAACATAGATTTCATACAGAGTAACTTCTGTACAACTTTCATTATATACAAAATTTATATCTTAAAGATATCGAAGCTTATTCCTCGTAAACTTCTAAAAAAACGTATGGCAGGTCTTCTGACTGACTCCGGTTTCGATAGCCTTCCCATTTAAATAAAAACAGTGGCACAAGTATTTATCGCAACCTTTTATAAGGAGATCACAGCAGCGGGACTGTCCGGGATTTGCACCCGATTCCCTTTTAATCATATATCACTGAACAGTGATATACGAACCATTCGGAGCAAATATAATACTCTTTTCGGAAAAATAGAATAAAGTCTACCACTTTATTTATTATATACACACATTTTACAGCACATCCCCAAAAACTACAAATGATTTTTTGAAACTTCTATAATATCGAACAAAGTAAAAAATAAAGAAGGAGCTACCCGACTAAAGGAACTCCTTCTTTCTATCTTTAATTAGATGACATTTAAGATGGTAACACTAATAACGGTGTATCGGCATGGAACAACATTTTATGCGCAATACTCGGATTGAATAACCGGGCAAAAATATTGCGTTTCCGATTAGCAATAGCTAAAACATCAATTTTTTCTTTACGTACCAAAGTTTCTACTCCATCGAGAAAACCCGCACCATCAATCAATGTATAACTTGCCTCTCTACCCGGATATTGTTTTCTAAAATAATCCTTTATACCTGCCAGTTTTATTTCATTCCAAGTATCCTGTTTTGTAGTCATGTGCACAAATGTTATCTTAAAGTCAAAACTTCCGAACAATCTCATAAATGTATCGAGAGCTATCAAATCTTGCTGATCAAAACTGGTAAAAAATGCCATATTATTTACCTCGTCAATCATTGTAAACGGTACATTTTCTGGAATTGCAAAAACCGGAAATTTTGTAGAATCAAGAACTTCTGCCGTTACACTTCCTATCAAATCTATCTCCTTTTGATTTTTTCCTCTCGTTCCCATTACAATCAACGTAGGATGATATTCCTTACTAAAATGATTAATCTCATCTTCAGGTATACCTTCACGCAAAGTATAATCAAAATCAATATCTGGTAACAGCCCTTCTTTTATCTGATTATGTAATGTCTCTGTAAAAGTTTTCATCTCCTTAGATACTCTATCCTGTACTTGTTTAAGAGCTTCATCCTCACTTACCTCATACGTAAACGCATCCGTAACAGGAATAGCTCCCGGAAAATAAGGGCTAAAATATGCATGGAGCAACATTATCTTTGCATCGATACTTTTTGCAAAATCAAAACCTATCTGGCAAGCTTTAAGAGAATAATCAGAAAAATCAATAGGAATAAGAATACGTTTAGGATGATGTACTGTCTGTAATTCGGATTCGGTATCCTTTTCTTCAAAAATAGAATATTGTTCCAAAATCTGCAAGGCGTGAGGCAAATCTCTCTCTCTAATTCTTACACGTACTCCCGATGAAATGACAGGCTGAATCAAGTTTACATTTTGAATAGCTACCGGTATATCCTCATTCTCAAGAATGCCCTTTATAATCTGAGCTTTCTCATATGTATAAATGGCAATGGTTATTAATCTGTCCTCATCCATAACGGTATCAATTTTTAAGTTGTTTTTTTAATTTATTTTTCGGCTGAACAATTCTCCTCCTGAAGAATATTCATTGCCATATCATAAATAGTTGTATTATCAAGAACGACAATACCCCCATCCGGACCCGGCTCAATGTGTAAACCACAGTTTTTACCAAATTCGTAATTATTACCTCCAAAATAATTGCGAACAGTTTGAACGGTTACATTCAACTCGTCTGCAATTCTATGCATCGAACCGTCGGGTAAACAATCTTTGATACGACGAAGTTCATTAAATGTTATAGTCTTTGTCATAATTGTAAATGTTTTAAATGGTTTATAGCTATGGTTTATTTTTTTATTCGCATTAAATTTAAGTTCAAAAAATGGTATTTCCAAATTTTATATAACATTTTTATCAGGACAACAAGAAATAATAATAAAGTTCCATTTATAATAAAAATACGACTTCTATTCTGTATTGTCTTAATCTATTACATATCATCACCATATATTTTTCTGTTACCATAATTATATATATCTTAATATAAATATCAAGAATCTGTTTAGATTTTCCAATAAGAGTAATTCAGTCAAGTCTCTTTTCTCTTTCTTTCGGGCTATTTTCCTTCTTGCATTCGTCAAATAGCCCACTATCATTCTCATAAAATCAGAAAAATATCCTCAAAAGAAATTCTCAAAGCATACCTAAGTAAAAGTTAAACTGACTCTGAAATCCTGTACATAATTTCAGTAAATATTTTGAAATGCCGTCTTTAAGCTCTATTTATAAAAAACTGCTCTTACATATAAAATATATAAGAGCAGACAATACATTTCATTTTTCTTAATTATCACTCTTCCAGTAACTCAAAATCATCTTTTCCAACACCACAAACCGGACAAACCCAATCTTCGGGAATATCTTCAAATGCAGTTCCGGGTTCGATTCCTCCTTCCGGATCTCCAATTTCCGGGTCATATACCCAGTCACAAACAGTGCAAATATACTTCTTCATAATTCAATAATAAATTAAAACTATTTTATATAAATAAATCTGAAATTTGTTAGAACATATTCGATATCTTTTCATACATCTAACCATATTCCTATTCGAAAACTGAAACTTTATATAATCAAATATAAAAATTAATTTTGATATCTCGAATTCAGATGTCATTTAAATTTTTCTATTTTACTTATAAATCTATATACTTAAATAATAATGATATATTAATTGCCGATTTTAGTTATTTTTGTAATACTAAAAATAAAAATAGGATGACACCCTTTTTATATCGTATTGCCGAGACCTATTATAAAGAAACTTCTGGAAACTTATCAGATATTGCTTTTGTTTTTCCCAACCGACGAGCTGGTGTATTTTTTCAGAAATATATTGCTCAAGTTGCAAAAAAACCTATATTTTCACCTCCAATACTAACTATCAGCGATTTGTTCTGCCAGTTTAGTCCGTATTTACAAGCAGACAGGACAAGTATGCTTTTTATCCTGTATCAAAAATTTCAGGCACTCAGTCTTTCTAATGAGTCTTTCGATGATTTCGTATTTTGGGGAGATATGTTACTCAACGATTTCGATGATGTAGATAAATATGTAGCCAATCCAGAACAACTATTCAGAAACATAAAAGAATTAAAAGAAATAGATGAACTATTCGATTATCTTACTCCAAACCAACTAGATGCTATACGACAATTTTGGGGTAACTTCATTCCGATAAACGAAAGCCGAAAAAAAATGGAGTTCTTGGCAATATGGGAACTTTTGTATCCATTATATTGTGCTCTCCGAGAAGAATTACAGAAAAAGAATATAGCCTACGAAGGAATGATATTCAGAGATGTAGCAGAAAAGGCTTTATCAAAAAAATTGAACAACATGCCATATCGACGTATCGTTTTTATAGGGTTGAATGTATTAAGCAAATCGGAGGAAATCGTTATGTCCCGACTACGAGATATGGGGATAGCAGATTTTTATTGGGATTATTATTCTCCTCTTGTCTGTGATAAATATAATAAAGCTTCTTTTTTCTTATCAGAAAATAGATTAAAATATCCATCACAATATGATATATTTGAAACGGATGAAAATACGGACAATCTCTCCCAAATAGAAATTATCGGTATTCCTTCTGCTGTCGGTCAAGCAAAACAGGCTTGCAAAATACTGTCAGAATTACTGAAAAATAAAGATATCCCTAATCCTGAAAAGGCAATAAATACAGCAATTATTTTACCTGATGAACATCTTTTGTTGCCTATGTTATACTCTGTTCCCAAAGAGATAGACCCTATAAACGTAACAATGGGATATACTCTATCTAATACCCCTGTAGCCGGACTAATGGAAGAAATCTTCGACCTACAGAAACACCTGCGTCTCATCTCCGGTCAACCATACTTTTACCATCGTAAAGTATTATCTCTTCTTTCTCATCGATATATAATGATTTCAGGAGAAAAAATAATACTCGAACTCAGTAACTATATACGAAAATACAACCGGGTATTTATACCTGTAAATGATCTGGCAAAAAACGAATTATTAAAACGAATATTCACACCATTGACCAATGCACAAGAAGCTGCCGACTATCTTATTTCAATTCTCGAATATTTACAACAAGAGCATTTTTTTACTTCCAAAGCTAATGACGAAAAAGAAAATAATAAACTGACTCCTCTTGAAAAGGAATTTTTATATCATTATTACATTACTGTAAACCGATTGAAGGAGGTTATGACTGAATATAAAACGGGAATGAATGTAAGCACTTTTTTCAGATTACTGAACAAAATGGTCAACAACATCACTATTCCTTTCCGAGGAGAACCTTTATCGGGATTACAAATAATGGGTGTACTTGAAACTAGAGCTTTGGACTTCGAAAATCTGATCGTATTATCGATGAATGAAGGTATATTCCCCGTGAAAAAAGTAGCAAACACCTTCATCCCATATAATTTGAGAAAAGGATTCGGTCTTTCAACTTCAGAACATCAAGATAGTATATATGCCTATTATTTCTATCGAATGATTTACAGGGCAAAAAAAATATTCCTTATCTATGACACACGCACTGAAGGAACCGACATAGGAGAAATGAGCAGATATATATATCAAATGAAATATCACTATCGCCTCCCTTTAAAAGAAAAACTAGTAACTTATGATATTTCAGTAAACGACATCCAGCCTATTTACGTAATAAAAACAGAGAATGTAAAAAAACAACTTGACCGTTTCTTATCAGGTGGTGACCGGGCCTTATCTGCCAGTGCAATAAACACATATATCAATTGTCCTCTACAATTTTATTTGCAATCGGTAGAAAGAGTAACTCCAGATGATGATGTATCGGAAAACATTGAAGCCAGTACTTTTGGAAGCATTTATCACAGGGTCATGGAATGTATATATAATCGATTTAAGGGAAATTTAGTCATGGGTGATGCCCTTGAAAAAATACAAAAAGATGATACATTTCTAACAGGCCTAATAGAATCGGCATTCAATGAATGTTATTACCAAAAGGATGAGCCCCAGCGCTTAACAGGACAAAACTATTTGGTAGGCGAAATCATTCGTAAATATGTAAAAAGGACTCTTTCATCCGACAGAAAACTGACCCCATTCCTTTACATAGAATCCGAACGATTAATAGAAACGGAACATAGTATTTCCCCGAATAAAACAGTTCGATTAAAAGCTTTTATTGACCGAGTAGATGAAGTTAAAGGCAAAGTTCGTATCATTGATTATAAAAGTGGAGCTAAACCCCGTTCCAACTCTGGCAGCAGAGAGATTGTATTCCGTAAAATAGAAGACTTATTCGACAAAAACCTTCCAAACCGACCTAAAGCAATTATGCAGGTTTTTATGTATGCAATGATGTATTCAAAAATAGCGAATGGAAAAACCTTAAAACCAGGAATTTATTATCTCCGTTCATTATTCGAACATAATTTCGACTGGGAGATAAAATTAAAGATTGATAAGACTAATAAAATAATTGAAGACTTTCACGACATATGTTCTGATTTTACAAATCATTTTAACCAATGTCTCAATGAAATCTTCGATGAGAATATTCCTTTCACACAAACAAACGATTTAAAAACTTGTGAGTATTGTGACTTTGCATCTATATGTAAACGATAATACAAATGCCATATTTATACTTTTATTCCCTTTTAGAACACTTTTTAGGGTAAAAAGAGAAATCATATTTTTCTTTTTCTTGTTATATTTATACCATAAAATCAGTTATTAATTTTTTTTGGACAAAAAGTATAATATGCTTACATCATTTATTATCCTGGCTCTTTCGGCTGTATTTTTTATCAATGGTAAAATACGTTCAGATTTAGTTGCTCTTTGCTCTCTGATATTGTTAGTTATATTTAATATTTTAACTCCTGAAGAAGCACTATCAGGATTCTCCAACAATATCGTCATTATGATGATAGGCCTATTTGTAGTAGGAGGAGCTATTTTCCAAACCGGACTTGCAAAAATGATAAGCCGTAAAATACTGGAACTCGCCGGACATAATCAATTAAAACTTTTTATCCTCATTATGCTCGTTACTGCAGGTATAGGTGCTTTTGTCAGCAACACCGGAACAGTCGCCTTAATGTTACCTATTGTCGTAAGCCTTGCAGCCAGTGCACATTCCCACCCAGGGCGTTTCTTAATGCCTTTAGCTTTTGCCAGTAGTATGGGCGGCATGATGACTCTAATCGGTACTCCTCCCAACCTCGTCATACAAAATACTCTTACAGAAGCAGGATATGAACCTCTATCATTCTTCTCTTTTACTCCTGTAGGGCTTATATGTATTGCCGTTGGTATCATTGCACTCATACCTTTAAGCAAAATATTTTTATCAAAAAATGAAACTGATAACCAATCGAAACACAACAATGGAAAATCCCAGAAAGAATTGATACAAGAATACCAGTTGATGAGTAACCTTTTCAGAGTTCAGATAACAAATGATTCCCATTTCAATAATAAAACATTACAGAATCTTGATATTGCGAGAAAATATCATATCAATGTTCTGGAAATACGTCGCAAACCTTCAAATCAGCGGTCTTTTTTTCAAACAATAGATCAAATGACCGCAGGCCCTGAAACTGTAGTAAAAAATGGCGATATGTTTTATGTTATGGGTGATTACGGACAAGTTGAACAATTCATAAAAGAAAATCATTTAGAACTGATAGATATTCATATACCTGAAGGAGCTGATATCCCAGACAATATTGACCTTCATGACATAGGCATAGCTGAAATTTTACTAATGCCTAGTTCCAAGTTAATCAATGTTCCTATCAAGGAAAGTGGATTTAGAGAAAAGTTCAACATCAATGTACTTGGAATACAACGTGGTGGAAAATATATTTTACAAAATCTAAAAGATGAAAAAATGCACAGCGGTGATGCTATCCTTGTTCAAGGCACATGGAATAATATTGCCCGTATGAGTAAAGACCAATCAGACTGGGTGGTTGTAGGCCAGCCTGAGGCTGAAGCAGCAAAAGTTACTCTTGACCATAAAGCCCCTATTGCTGCTACCATTATGTTACTAATGATTTTAGCCATGGTATTTGATTGGGTACCAGCCGTTATCGCTGTTATGGTAGCGTCCGTACTAATGATTTTTACTGGATGTCTAAGAAACGTCGAAGATGCCTACCGCACTATCAACTGGGAAAGTATCGTTTTAATTGCTGCTATGTTACCGATGTCTATGGCACTGGAAAAAACCGGAGCTTCTGCACTGATTTCCCAAAACCTTGTCGGTAGCCTTGGTCACTGGGGGCCACTAGCATTACTGGCCGGTATATATTTCACAACGTCATTAATGACTATGGTTATCAGTAATACGGCTACGGCTGTACTTTTAGCACCCATTGCCATGCAATCTGCCATAGGGATTGGGGTAAGTCCTTATCCTTTTTTATTTGCCGTCACTGTAGCTGCAAGTATGTGTTTCGCCTCTCCATTTTCTACTCCTCCCAATGCATTAGTCATGTCTGCAGGAAAATATAGCTTTATCGATTATGTAAAAGTCGGACTGCCATTGCAAATAATCATGGGTATAATTATGATTATAGTACTCCCTTTACTATTCCCATTCTAATATAAACCAATAAATCTACCAATCAAATATAAATACAGATATCGAATCTGTATTTATATTCTTTCTTATTGGTCAAATTTATTCAAAAAAATATTTAATCCAGAAACAAATATTATCTTTCAGCAGTTTATAATATAGAGTATTTATTTCTGAAAAATAATATATAAACTATAATGCTATTAGATAAATTAAAAATAACTTTTACATCCATTATTTTACTTCTATGCATTACAATTGCATGTCATTCACTAAATAATGATAATAAATCAGAGAATATGAAAACAAATAATCTTCGCGAAATATATTTTGCCGGTGGTTGCTTCTGGGGTACCGAGCACTTCATGAAACAAATAAAAGGAGTAAAAACAACAGAAGTAGGATATGCAAACGGAAACACAAGCAATCCTTCATACGAACAAGTCTGCAATGGAAATACAGGATTTGCAGAAACAGTAAAAGTCATTTACAACCCTCAAATTGTAGATTTAGAATTATTGATAAATTTATATCTAAATACAATAGATCCCACCAGTATTAACCGACAGGGTAATGATCAAGGCAGCCAATACCGGACAGGAATATATTACACCGATTCCAGCGATGTTCATACTATAAACAATACAATAAGAAGCATTGCTGGTAAATACAATAAACCAATAGTCGTAGAAATAAAGCCATTACAAAATTTCTATGAAGCTGAAGAATTCCACCAGAACTATTTAGATAAAAATAAGGGTGGATATTGTCATATCAGGCCTGAATTATTTGAATTGGCTCGTAGAGCTAATGAAAAAACAAAATTTAAGAAACCAGATGATAGCACATTACGCTCAATTTTATCAAAAGAACAATATATTGTCACCCAGAAAAATGGCACCGAACCTGCTTTTAAAAACGAATACTGGGATGAAAAAAGAGAAGGTATTTATGTAGATATCACAACCGGAGAACCTCTATTTGCATCTACAGACAAATTTGATTCGGGTTGTGGATGGCCCAGTTTCACAAAACCTATTAAAAAAGAATTGATAAAAGAAAAAACAGATACATCTTACGGAATGAAACGAATCGAAGTAAGAAGCTCTACAGGAGACGCTCATCTGGGACATGTATTTAATGACGGTCCAATAGATAAAGGGGGACTACGATATTGTATAAATAGTGCCTCACTACGCTTTATTCCAAAAGAGGAAATGAAGGCTGAAGGATACGAAGACTATATATATTTATTGAAGTAATATAACCTAAATATGCTTTTCAATAAAACAAAAAAATATGAAGGTATCGACCAGACATTCATTACAAGGTCATACCTTCATATTTTTCATTCTCTATTAAAGATTATTTTGCAACCATTTGGGCTATGACATCCATTACTCCTGCTGCTGTTTTTTCCGCCAATTCAGAAGTAGAAGCCTCAGCATAAACACGGATAATAGGTTCGGTATTCGATTTTCGCAAATGTACCCATCTATCAGGAAAATCGATTTTAACACCATCTATATCCGTCACATCATACTGTATATATTTTTCTTTTACAGCTGTCAATAAAGCATCAACATCAATATCTGAAGTCAATTGAACTTTTTGTTTCGCTATGCTATACGGAGGATATGAAGCGCGAAGTTCACTGACTTTTTTCCCTGATTTTGCCAAATAAGTAAGGAATAAGGCAATCCCTACAAGAGCATCACGTCCATAATGACTCGCCGGATAGATAACTCCCCCATTTCCTTCTCCTCCGATAACAGCATTAGTTTCCTTCATTTTCGCCACTACATTCACTTCGCCAACAGCTGCTGCATTGTACTGCTGACCATAGGAACGGGTAATGTCTCGAAGAGCTCTCGAAGAACTTAAATTGGATACCGTATTCCCTGGAGTATGCTGGAGTATATAATCGGCTACCGCAACCAATGTATATTCTTCTCCAAACATATTCCCATTTTCACAAATCAAGGCTAAACGGTCAACATCTGGATCAACAACAAAACCGACATCAGCTTTTCCTTCTTTCATTACGGAGGCTATCTCTGTCAAATTTTCAGGCAAAGGTTCCGGATTATGAGCAAAATGACCATTTGGCTCACAATTTAATTTTTTTATTTCCTTTACTCCAAGAGCTTCTAAAAGTGCAGGAATAGCTATTCCTCCAACAGAATTTACACAATCAATAGCCACACTAAAATTGGCAGCTTTTATGGCAGCAACATCTACCAAATCAAGAGCTAAAACACTTTCTATATGCTTTTGTGTATAAGAATGATTTTCAATCACCTTACCCAACTGATCTACTTCAGCGAAAGAAAAGTCTTCATTTGCTGCAATCTGCAAAACTTCATTTCCCTCAACAGCATTTAAAAATTCTCCCTTTTCATTCAGCAACTTCAAAGCATTCCACTGTTTGGGATTATGGCTGGCTGTCAAAATAATACCTCCACAAGCATTTTCCATTGTCACAGCCAACTCCGTTGTCGGAGTTGTAGCCAAACCTATATCTACAACATCAAATCCCATGCCCATTAAAGTACCCGTAACAGTATGTTTTACCATTTCACCTGAAATACGAGCATCACGACCAACAACAATCTTATTAGTCTTCACACTTGTTGTTTTACGAATAAAAGTGGCGTAAGCAGCTGTAAACTTTACTATATCGAGAGGATTTAATCCCTCTCCTGCCCGACCTCCGATAGTTCCTCTAATTCCAGAAATAGATTTAATCAAAGACATAGTAGTTCTAATTTAAGATTATAAACTGTGTGTGTTATTTATTCTTATTGTATACTTTCTCTATAAGTGATATCCCATAATATAGGTTGTACCGCTGTAGCTTCAGACTGGGTCCCTTGCTTTGAAGGAACAATCAACCGAACCTTGGAATTTACACCTAAATATTTTAGAGGTTTTTCTACCCCGTATCCAAAATACAGATACGGAGAACTATATCCATAACGGAAACTTCCATTTATTGATGATAATGCTGACATCGTAAGCAAATCTGTACGATCGGCAATAATCTGAATTTCCTCTCCTTCTTTTGCTTTATCATCCATATCTCCAGTAGCTACAACCTGCATATAAACACCTTCATCTAATTTATAAAAAGGGGCACTCGTATCATCCCACTTTCCTCCTGTAGTGATAAAGGATTTTCCATCGTCAGGAATATTAGCAATTTGGTAACTATCTAGAAATTTATTGATAGCATTCTCTTCTTGCTCTAATAATTCAGCATATGTTTTATTATCATCACAAGACAAAAATAAACCCATTGACAAAATAAAAAAGGTTATATAAGAAACACATTTTATTTTCATAAATCAAAGTATATATAATTTGTGGTCAAAAGTAATCATTTGCTATTTATAAAGTCAAATTTTAAAGCAACAAAAATAAATGTTGTATTTATATTTTATGTTTTATTTTAAAACAGGCTACTTTATAACAAATCAAAATAAATTATCCGAATAATAATAACCTACACTATTGTAAATATTGAACATACATTGGCAATAAATTTTTAAACCGATCTATTATCTCTTCCATCGTACCATAAAATTCTCCTCCAGCAGCATTCATATGCCCACCACCATTAAAATATTCCGAAGCAACTTTATTTGCCGGGAAATTACCTTTTGACCGTAAAGAAACTTTTATATATTCTTTTTCTTCTCTGAAAAATGCAGAAAATACGATTCCTTCAATACTTAATGGAACATTTACCAAACCTTCACTGTCTCCTTTTCTATAATGATAACGATTGAGTTCTTCTCGTGTAAGAGTAATCATTGCTGTTTTATATTCAGGAAAAACCTCAAGTTTCTCGCTAGTCGCATACCCATTAAGTTTTATTTTGTCAACAGAATTAGTATTAAAAACTTTAGTATATATTTTATCTTTATCTATCCCTTTTCGCACAAGTTCCTCTATAATAAAATACATATCAGGCTTATTCGAATTATAAGTAAAATTTCCCGTATCTGTCATCATCCCAGTATATATAGCTGCCGCGCTCAAACAATCAAGTACATCAAACATTCCCATCCGACAAATCAATCGGAAAACCAATTCACTTGTTGATGAAATTTCAGGATGAGATATAATCACATCACAAAAGTTTTCAGGATCAAGATGATGGTCTATCATTACTTTCTTAGCTTTTGCTTTTGCAATAAGCGGAGACAAGTCATCACCTACTCGAGATAAAGCATTAAAATCAAGGCAGAATAACAATTCAGCTTTATCTATCAATTCTGTTGCAAATTCAGGATACTTACTAAAATTCAATATATCCTTGGCCCCTCCAAGGAAACAAAGATTATCAGGCAACGCATCTGGAACAACCACTGTAACAGACTTGTCTAATGCATTCAAAAAATGATATAATCCTAAAGATGAGCCTACAGCATCTCCATCGGGTGAAACATGACATATCGTCACTACATTGTCATACTTATTTATCAACTTAGCTACCTGATCAATTTTACTCTCAGATATGATTTTTTCCATCATAAATTTTTACTTTTTTGAAATAGCAAAAATAGACAAAAAAAACGGAATTGAGAAATACATCACAGCCAGCATTGAATAATGGAATGAACATTTTTTTAATTCATATCGGTTAAATTAAAGTCTATGAAAACTTAATTATAATATTATCGGTTATCTTTGCATTGGATAAAAAGAATTACACTTTATTTTAAACAGATGAAATCAAAATTATTTTTTTTAATCGTATTGTTATTATCTGTATTTTCTTTACAGGCACAAATTCTTGAACCAGTAAAATGGAATACTCAATTAAAAAATGAAGATAATAACAACAAAGAAATTATTTTTCATGCAAAAATAGAAAATGGTTGGCATTTATACGGTCTGAATATACCTGAAGGTGGTCCGCGTTCCACCCGATTTGTTTTTGAAAAAATTCAGGGAGCCATTCTGTCCGGCAATATACATGCTTTAAATGAAGCAACAACTGAATATAGTCCACTATTTGAACTAAAATTAAGCTGGTACAGCAAATCGGCCGACTTTTCTCAAAAAATTGAGATAACAGATTCTAAACAATTTTCAATTTCAGGATATATAGAATATCAAGCTTGTAATGACTTGACATGTCTACCTCCTACAAAATATGAGTTTCAATTAGGAAATATAACAGAAATTGAAGAATCCAGCAATACGACAAATACCGATAATGAGATGCAGATGAATGTCTTCACTCCTAAAATAAAAAATAAGCACACCGATTTCTGGGTTCCGGTTATCAACGAGATGAACAATATAGGAGAAAACTCTGTCGGGACTCAAACTTCTTTGTGGTTTATCTTTATCAGTGGATTTATAGGAGGGCTGTTAGCCTTACTAACACCATGCGTGTGGCCCATGATACCCATGACCGTAAGCTTTTTTCTAAAAAAATCCCAAAATCGTAAGCGCTCTATCATAGATGCCCTTATTTATGGATTATCCATAATAATTATTTATTTGATATTAGGACTTGCTGTAACCGCCATTTTCGGGGCGAGTGCATTAAATGATTTATCAACAAATGCAGTTTTCAATATATTATTTTTTGCCCTCTTAGTTTTATTTGCTGTGTCTTTTTTCGGAGCTTTCGACATTACATTACCTTCTTCCTGGACAACTAAACTCGATAATAAAGCAGAAACAACAACAGGACTCATCAGTATCTTTTTTATGGCTTTTACTTTAGTGTTAGTATCCTTTTCTTGTACCGGACCTATAATAGGAACCTTATTGGTACAAGCTGCATCTTTAGGAGATACGACAGGGCCAGCCATGGGAATGTTTGGTTTTGCTTTAGCTTTATCAATCCCATTTAGCCTATTTGCAATATTCCCCTCTTGGATGAAACAAATGCCTAAATCCGGAGGATGGCTCAATTCTGTAAAAGTAGTCCTTGGATTCTTAGAATTGGCCCTTGCTTTAAAATTCCTATCTGTTGCAGACTTAGCCTATGGGTGGCACATTCTCGACCGAGAAGTATTTCTTGTTCTTTGGATTGTTATTTTTACATTCTTAGGGTTATATCTGTTGGGTAAAATTACCTTTTCTCATGATTCAGAAATAAGACATATCTCGGTATTACGTCTGTTTTTGGCATTAATCTCGTTCAGCTTTTCACTATATATGGTTCCCGGATTGTGGGGGGCTCCACTAAAAGCTATCAGTGCTTTTACACCACCCCTTCACACACAAGATTTCTCTTTATTTGATGGAGAAGTTAAAGCCCAATTTACCGATTACGATGAAGGAATGGATTTTGCCGCTAAAGAGAAAAAACCAGTACTCATCGACTTTTCCGGTTATGGGTGTGTAAACTGCCGCAAAATGGAAGCTTCTGTGTGGACGGCTCCACAAGTAAGGCAACTAATCGAAAACGATTATGTCCTAATTACACTAATGGTCGATGATAAAAGTTCTCTGCCAGAACCTATAGAAATTACCGAAAACGGGAAAAAAGTAACATTAAAAACTTATGGAGATAAATGGAGTTACTTACAACGTTACAAATTCGGTGCTAATGCTCAACCTTATTATGTCCTATTAGACAATAAAGGTTATCCTTTAGCTCCATCCTACTCATACAACGAAAATGTAAATAAATTTGTATCATTCTTAGAAACAGGATTAAAAAATTATAAGGAAAATAAAAAATGAATCATAGCAAAGAGGAAAAAATGGAAGCCTTCGGTCGCTTTTTAGACATTCTGGACGAGTTGAGGGTAAAATGTCCCTGGGACCGAAAACAAACAAATGATAGTCTACGTACAAATACAATAGAAGAAACTTTCGAATTATGTGATGCCATTATAAAAAACGATAACGAACTTATCAAAAAAGAATTGGGTGATGTATTATTGCACATAGGCTTTTATGCTAAAATAGGTGAAGAAAAAAATATCTTTGACATTGCGGATGTATGTAATACTCTCTGTGATAAACTTATATATCGCCATCCACACGTATTTGGGGAAGACTGCGTAAACGGTGCAACCCAAGTAGAACAAAATTGGGAACAATTGAAGTTAAAAGAAAAAGGTGGCAACAAAACTGTACTCGAAGGTGTCCCTTCTGCACTGCCTGCAATGGTAAAAGCTCACCGCATCCAAGACAAAGTACGAAATGTAGGTTTTGATTGGGAAGAAAAAGAACAGGTATGGGATAAGGTATACGAAGAATTCGGAGAATTAAAAGAAGAAATCTCCCATATGGATACCGACAAAATGGAAGCAGAATTCGGAGATTTAATGTTCAGCATTATCAATGCCGCACGCTTATATAAAATAAATCCAGAGAATGCTTTGGAAAGAACTAACCAAAAATTTATCCGCCGATTCAACTATCTCGAAGAACATACTATAAAGCAAGGTCGTGACTTGAAATCCATGTCCCTTGCAGAAATGGATGAAATTTGGAATGAAGCAAAAAAGCACGGATTATAATCGTCTTTTTTTATTCCTGATTTATAAAAAATATTATTATATTATCTTGATTAACAAAATAATATAATAATATTTTTTATCTAATCGCTTTCCGATAATATTTTTGTATAGATTCATACAATTGTGCAAAAGTACAATCTAAAGCCCTAACAGAAATACATACGGGTGAACCATAATGATGTAATTTCAGCATCAGAGAACGCTTTTTTATTTCTGATGATTCTTGCATTATATACTGATTAGGATTTTTTACAACCAACACGACATACTGATA
>ENA-OPXH01000842-OPXH01000842.1-human-gut-metagenome-genome-assembly--contig:-NODE-842-length-24640-cov-4.174375_pt1 | contig 24640 bp, 17 predicted proteins | sample MGYA00241521_ERZ502034 | MGnify/ENA primary metagenome ERZ502034 (study PRJEB25962, sample SAMEA2042103) | human gut metagenome | biome: human gut; feature: human-associated habitat; material: faeces... | reverse complement strand
CGAAGACCTCGCAGACCGCCGCCGCCCAGTCCGCCGCGCAGGCCGCGTCCAGTGCAGCGGCAATACCGAAATGGATTCAGTGCGCGGACGCTGCCGACGCCGCAGCCAAGAGCGCCGCAGATCAGCTTAACTTCTACTGGTGGCCAAGGGAGGCGTCGTGACCGGCATCGGCATCATGGGAAGGCAGGTCGGCGGCGCATGCCATGCGGGACACCGCATCGGCCTTTCGCATTCCGGCACGCGCCTGCTGCCCGCGCTTGGAGGGAACCTCATCGTCAATCCGGGTTTCGAGACCGGCGACTTCACCGGATGGACCGTGGTCGGCAAAGGCGGCAACGTGGTCGACCATCACAGATCGTCCGTCAACGCGCCGCATTCGGGGCGCTGGTGGTTCGTTTCGCAAGACTCGTCCGGCATCAGACAGCGCGTCGAGGTGGAACCGGGCAGCGTTCTGAGGCTGTCCTTATGGCGAGCCGAAGGCGCCGTCGACAACGGACGCTTCGGCAAGGCCACGGTCACGGCGGACGATGCGAGCACACTCGCCACCATGCGACTGACGGTACCGAAAGACACCGCCTGGCATGAATGGACATGCGATTTCGACGTGCCCGATGGCGTGACCGCGGTGACCGTCACCATCACAGGGAACACGTGGATCAGGATCGACGACATCAGCGTTCGGCAGATCATCTAAGGAGACAATAATGACCGATTATCCGCTTCGGGGGGGGTATGCGTCAATGGCCTGCCGGTCGCCGGAATCTGCCATGCCGGCCGGCGCATCGGCCTGACACGCGACGGCGCACTGCTCGTGCCTAGCGGCAAGAACCTGCTCCGCTGGTCGGAGATGACGGCCTTCGACGGACTGGTCAAGACCGCTGTGACCGACGACGGCGGCCTGCACGTGAAGGTGAAAGCCGGCCTGCACTGCTGGTGCGGGATCTCATGGGACATCGCCTGCGCCGACATCGGCGTGAGCCCCGGCGACACGCTCACCGCAAGCCTCGCGGACGACGAGCAGCTGGGTGGAGGGATGCTGCTGAACCTCAAGTTCCTCACCGACTCCTACGGCGGCTACACGGTGCAGCAGAACTTCGGCTGGGGCAACGTCGAGGTCATGACCATCCCGGAGGACACCATTACCATCCAGTTCACGGTCATGGCCACAACAGACATCTCGGCCGACCTGTCCAAGACCATCCACCCGCAATTGGAGCGCGGGTCGGCCCGCACCTGCTGGGAGCCGCCCGAAAACCTGCGGGGGGGGGGCGTCCTAAAAGACCTTAACCTGTGCGGCATGTGGCCGTCCGCGGCACCGGAATGGATGCGGCTGGACGCCTGGCAGGGAGGCGGGCACACGGCCCACATCAAACGGTCCACGACCCGGAGCACGTGGGTGTCCATCGACACGGCGAAGGTCACGCTCCCGGCCGGCGTGTACGGCATCCGCTGCGACGGCCTGGTATCCGGCATCGCCTGCGAATTCCGCGACGCCGGGGCGGACCGCAATCTCGGATACATCTCCGACGCCTGGAAGACCCTCACCGTGACGGAGCCGACGACGGTGACCCCACGATTGGTCATCAGTCCGAATTGGACCGGCGAGGCCACAGTCACGCCAGCCATCCTGGAAGGCGATGGGGGGGGGTGAGCCTCTAGGCCTGGAGAACCTGTGGCCGCAAGCCGATCAGGCGAAGCGGACAGATCTCTATACGATCACGCAGACGGACGGCCTGCTCACCATCGAGATCGACAGGGACATGACCGGAGCCGACGGATGGGCTGGGGTGAGCGTTGGAAAGATCCGGCTCGACGAGCCGACATGGGTCGCATGGACGCCAGAAAGCGACACCGGCACCGACAGCGCAATGTCGGATTTCACAGACCATGTGAAATACGCGATCAATCCCACCAACGCCATGCCGAGACTGATGCCCGCGGGGGAGTACGACATGTGCGTCTCGCTCCACCTCGCCCAGGCCGGCATATACGCGTGCCGTCCGCACGTATACAGGATCCCTGTCTGACGCATTCCATTTTTCCAACAAACCGCAAGGCCATCTCTTTGGAGGTGGCCTTTTCTATTGCCTCGAATCGGGGCGGGAAGGAGAGGAATTTGAACATCCTCAACAAAGGCAAGCCGGCACACAGACACGCGCGCATCCCGCGCAGGATCCGCACGCCTTTGACCGCGCTGGCGGTGGCCGTCTGCATGGCGTTCAGCCCGGCCGCGATGGCCGACATGAACGGATACGACATCTCGAACTGGCAGTGCGGCATCGACACCGCGAGCGTGCCTGCCGATTTCGTTGTCGTCGGCACCACGTGGGGTTCCGGCGGCGTGTACGGCGGATGCCTGTCCAACGGCGTCAACACCGACGCGAACCGGCAGCTCGCCGGAGCCATCAACAGCGGCAAGGAGACGGGTGTCTACCATTACGCGCGCGGCGGCAACCCGGAGGCTGAGGCCCGGTTCTTCGTCGACAACGTGCGTGGATACGTGCACAGGAGCGTCCTGATCCTCGACTGGGAGGCGCAGGACAACACGGCCTGGGGCGACAAGCAGTGGCCGCGCCGCTGGGCGCGGGAGGTCAAGCGTCTGACCGGGGTGAACCCCATCATCTACACGATGGACTCCGGCTACTGGCAGGTCGCCGGCATGGAGACGGAGCTGAACTGCGGCATCTGGATCGCACAGTACGCCACGAACCTCGTCACCGGATACCAGACCGCACCGTGGAACCTCGGCGCACGCGGCGAGGTCATGCGCCAGTACACGTCCAACGGCAGCCTCAGCGGCTGGTCCGGGCGCCTCGACCTGAACAGGTTCCGCGGCGACCGTGCGGCTTGGCGCAAGTACGCGAACCCCGAAGACAAGGGCACGGCAAGCCTGCCGAACGTCAAGCCGACGACGCAGCCCACGACCGCGCCGAAGGTCGACCTGGACGCCCTGGCCACGCGCACCATCCGCGGCGACTTCGGCAACGATCCCGCACGTCGCCAGGCGCTCGGATCCAACTATGCGGCGGTCATGGCCATAGTCAACCGGCGACTGTCCGGCAGTGGCGTCACGACGACAACGGGCAATACCGGCTCGTACTGCGTCGTGGTCAGCTCCGGCGACACCATGGGCGCGATCGCCAGCCGTACCGGCCGCACGCCGGCCAGCGCGTGGAGCGTGCCCAGCGGCAACATCAACCGCATCTGGCCTGGGCAGCAAGTCTGCTACGGCGGGTCCACGGCCTCCAACGTCGGCGCGCACGTCGTCGGCACGTCCCACGTGGTCACAGCAGGCGAGAGCCTGTGGGCCATCTACGGCCCGTCGGGATGGCAGGCGGCCGCGCAACGCAACGGCCTCAGCTACCCCTACGTCATCCACCCCGGCCAGGTGCTCCGCTGATAAAACACTCCCGCAACGCAAACGTTGCGGGAGTCATATCTACAACACTTGGAAAGGATCAAGATGGACATCTCCAACGCAACGGCGCTCGCATCCGCGATCGTCGCACTCGTCGCACCGGCACTGGTGCAGGCGTTCAAGAAATACATCCCAGCCGATTACGTCGGACTGGTAAGCCTCGGCTCATCCATCATCCTCGGCGTCATCGCCGTCGGCGCTACCGGAGGCTTCAACCACGCGACATGGGGAGTGACGCTCGCCGCAGTGGTGGGCGTCGCGCAGGCCGTGTACGTGCTGGTCAATCAGGCATTCGGCGGCAAGCTCAGCAAGGATCGGATCTCTGACTAAGAGTCCATATATAGCCATATAGCCCCTTCCGTGGTATTCGCTCCATGGAAGGGGCTTTTTCTTCATTCCGCATACAAACCGCATACAAAGACCGTCACGTTGCGTTCCATACAGTCATAACCAGTCACAACTTGCAGGATGGCAAAAGCGTTGAAATACCAACGTTTCTCAATCTCCAAACATTCTGTCAAACCAAACCTAAAAACTACCAGATATAACAGAATGTCGCAGGTTCAAATCCTGTCAGCCCGACAACGAAAGTAATGTCCTCCGCAATCGGATAGATTGCGGAGGACATTTAGTTATATACGCGATCGCATCAGTCCTGAATGACGGTGCCGACAATGCCGGAGACGATGGCCATAATCAGCGATCCGATTACGGACCACCAGAATCCATCGATGGTTACTCCCACGTCGAACAGGCTTATGGCCAGCCAAGACGCAAGCTCCATGAACAGCCAGTTGATGATTAACGCGATTAGTCCGAACGAGAGAATCGAAAATGGCAATGCGATGGTGTGCACGATCGGTTTGATCGACGCGTTGATCAACGCAAGGAACAACGCGAACGCGCCGATGCCGAGAATGGGTGGTTCGCCAACGGCGTGCATGCCGGGAAGCAGTGTGACCATGACCCCGGCCGCAATGGTCAAAACCAACCAACGTGAAATGAAATGCTCCATGACAGCATCGTATTACATTGCGTTGTCTTATGAAAAAGGAATGTATTTGTGGAACATGCCAGGAAGACGACCTATGCGAGACGGGCGCGGCGTTTTCCACATGGTTTGGTTACCATGAACCATATGGAAGCACTTCATGAGAACCTGTGGCCGGCACCGTATGCCGGCAAACCGTTGAACGCCACTGTGGTGGTACCGGGCAGCAAATCACTGTCGAACCGTTATCTCATTCTCGCGGCGCTCGGACATCGACCCGTGCGATTGGTCGGTCTATTGCGTTCACGTGACACCGAGTTGATGATGGACGCGTTGCGCGCGTTGGGAGTGCGCTGCGAAATCGACGAGCAGGTTGACACCACGGTTACAGTGGTGCCGCCGTCCGACGGCCGGTTCCACGGTGGTACGAAGGTGTTCTGCGGTCTTGCGGGAACGGTGATGCGCTTTGTGCCCGGTCTTGCCATGTTCGCGGACGGTCCTGTGGCTTTCGACGGTGACGAGCAGGCGTACGCGCGTCCGATGAAGCCGGTGTTGGACGGTCTTGAACAGTTGGGGGCATGTATCGAATACCACGGCGAGGAAGGTCGACTGCCATTTACAATCACTCCACCTCAAACGGTGAGCCAGTGCGCTGAGCCGAGCGTGGTCAGCATTGATTCTTCGGGATCCTCGCAGTTCATTTCAGGACTATTGCTCATCGGCTCTCGAGTGCCAGGCGGTTTGGAACTGCATCACACGGGGGAGAAGACGCCGAGTTTGCCGCATATTCGCATGACCGTGGCCGATCTGCATGGTTCCGGCGTGCGTGTCAACGCAGACGAACACGCTCGCGTGTGGACCGTGCAGCCGGGAGCCGTGCAGTTGCCCGAAACTGTGACGGTCGAACCTGACCTGTCGAATGCCGCCCCGTTCCTTGGCGCAGCGCTCATCGCCGGAGGAACCGTGCGCGTACCTCATTGGCCGGAATCCACTACGCAACCCGGAGGCATGCTTCCGGGATATTTGGAACGTATGGGAGCCGAGATCAGCTTCCCGGTGATTGACGACGTCCGGTACTGCGAAGTGACCGGCAACGGTCATGTCAGCGGCCTAGGTGATTTCGACTTGACGGCGGCAGGTGAGATCGCGCCGTCGCTTGCAGCGATTCTGGTTTTTGCGGACAAGCCTACCCGCATGATCGGCATCGGTCATTTACGAGGGCATGAGACGAACCGTCTGGAGGCTTTGGCCAACGAGATTACGCGCGTTGGGGGAGCTGCCCACGAACTGCCCGATGGATTGGAGATAACCCCTGTGTCGGCGAATCGTCTTAGACCATCCGTGATGGAGACTTATGCCGATCATCGTATGGCCACATTCGCGGCGATGCTTGGCCTACGCATCAAAGGCATCCAAGTGAAGAACGTCGCCACGACGGCGAAAACCCTACCGAATTTCGTGGATCTGTGGAATGACATGCTTGTTTGACGGATATGCAAAAGTGACGTCGGGGGACGTTCGGTCCGTCTGACGAGAGCGGACTTGTTTCCGTAACATAGCGGAAGGGGCTTTCCACAAGAATAGTTTGTGGAAAGCCCCTTCCGCTATGCGTCAAGCCTGCGGGCTCACTCCCATTCGATGGTTGCCGGCGGCTTGGAAGTGCAGTCAAGCACCACGCGGTTGATCTGACGGCATTCGTTGGTAATACGCGTCGAGATGGTGGCGAGCACGTCGTACGGGATACGCGACCAGTCGGCGGTCATGGCGTCTTCGGACGACACCGGACGCAACACGATCGGCGAGCCGTAGGTGCGTTCGTCACCCTGCACGCCCACGGAATGCACGTCGGCAAGCAGCACGACCGGGCACTGCCAGATGTCGCGGTCGAGGCCGGCCTTGGAAAGCTCCTCACGTGCGATGGCATCAGCTTCGCGCAACAGGTCAAGACGTTCCTTGGTGATTTCGCCGATGATGCGGATGCCGAGACCCGGACCCGGGAATGGCTGACGCCAGACAATCTCATCCGGCAGACCGAGTTCGGTGCCAATGGCGCGCACCTCATCCTTGAACAGGGTGCGCAGCGGCTCGATGAGCTGGAATTTGATGTCCTTCGGCAGGCCGCCCACATTGTGGTGCGATTTGATGTTGGCCGCGCCATCGCCGCCGCCGGACTCTACGACGTCCGGATACAGCGTGCCCTGCACGAGGAATTTGACTTCCTTGCCGGAGGCACCGGCCTCTTCGATGACCTGACGCTGCGCCTTCTCAAAAGTGCGGATGAACTTCTCTCCGATGATCTTGCGCTTCTTCTCCGGCTCGCTCACGCCCTTCAATGCGGTGAGGAAGTCTTCGGAGGCGTCCACGGCGATGAGCTTGATGCCGGTGGCCTCGACGAAATCATGTTCGACCTGCTCGGCTTCGCCCTTGCGCAGCAGACCGTGGTCCACGAACACGCAGGTGAGCTGCTCGCCGATGGCCTTATGCACCAGAGCCGCCGCGACGGCGGAGTCGACGCCGCCGGACAGGCCGCAAATCACCTGGGCGTCGCCGACCTTCTCGCGGATTTTCTTGACCTGGTCCTCGATGATGTTGGACGCGTTCCAGTTATCGCCGAGGCCGGCGCACTTGTGCAGGAAGTTCTCGATGAGCTTCTGGCCCATCGGAGTGTGCTTGACTTCCGGATGCCACTGCACGCCGTACAGTTTGCGGGACTCGTCCTGCATGGCGGCGACCGGTGCGCCTTCGGTGTGGGCGAGCACTTCGAAGCCTTCCGGCGCGGTCTTGACGGCCACGCCATGGCTCATCCACGTGCTTTGCTCTGCGGGAGAGCCGTCGAGCAGACCCTCCGCCTTGTCAATGGTGGTTTCCGTTTTGCCGTATTCGCCCAGGGCGGCCTTGTCGACATCCGCGCCCAACGCGTATGCCATGGCTTGGAAGCCGTAGCAGATGCCGAGCACCGGAACGCCCGCGTCGAACAGCTTCTTGTCGACGCGCGGAGCGCCCGGTTCGAACACGGAAGCGGGGCCACCGGACAGGATGATGGCCTGCGGATCCTTGGCCAGCATCTCATCGACCGGCATGGAATGCGGCACGAGCTCCGAATAAACATTGGCCTCACGCACGCGACGTGCGATCAGCTGGGCGTACTGGGCTCCGAAATCGACAACGAGCACAGGACCTGCAGCCATAACACTCTCCCTTTAATATGAGGTATCAAGAAACGAACAATACTAACTGCTCTATTGTGACGTTGCAAGGAGACATTGGAAACACGTGAACGGAGAATGAACGAATCTCACAATTGCTTACTCCCACCTACTCAACACGCCGCGTGTGTATCTAGGGAAACGAACGTGGGAAACATGTGTTAACCGACTAAAAACGTTGATTTTGAGCCGTTTTTCAATCTTTTTGATAGAGTGTGAAGTACGCACAAAAATCCCGATAAAAGCACACATTTGCGTACAGAAAAATAACAATTGAACACACAGTCGCAAAAAAACAGCAAAAAGTCGAACCGCGCTCGTAATATGTGCAAGTGACTGGAAATGAGGCATACCGCGTAACCGCAAGGTTTTAGGCATGGCTCATGACCTAAGGAAATAAACAATCGCACATCACAGTGCAGGAGTACAGGAGTACACATGACGAGTCCTGTTATTGGCACCCCTTGGAAGAAGCTGAACGCTCCGGTTTCCGAGGAAGCTATCGAAGGCGTGGATAAGTACTGGCGCGCAGCCAACTACCTCTCCATCGGCCAGATCTATCTGCGTAGCAACCCGCTGATGAAGGAGCCTTTCACCCGCGAAGACGTCAAGCACCGTCTGGTCGGTCACTGGGGCACCACCCCGGGCCTGAACTTCCTCATCGGCCACATCAACCGTCTCATTGCTGATCACCAGCAGAACACTGTGATCATCATGGGCCCGGGCCACGGCGGCCCGGCTGGTACCGCTCAGTCCTACCTGGACGGCACCTACACCGAGTACTTCCCGAACATCACCAAGGATGAGGCTGGCCTGCAGAAGTTCTTCCGCCAGTTCTCCTACCCGGGTGGCATCCCGTCCCACTACGCTCCGGAAACCCCGGGCTCCATCCACGAAGGCGGCGAGCTGGGTTACGCCCTGTCCCACGCCTACGGCGCTGTGATGAACAACCCGAGCCTGTTCGTCCCGGCCATCGTCGGCGACGGCGAAGCTGAGACCGGCCCGCTGGCCACCGGCTGGCAGTCCAACAAGCTCATCAACCCGCGCACCGACGGTATCGTGCTGCCGATCCTGCACCTCAACGGCTACAAGATCGCCAACCCGACCATCCTGTCCCGCATCTCCGACGAAGAGCTCCACGAGTTCTTCCACGGCATGGGCTATGAGCCGTACGAGTTCGTCGCTGGCTTCGACAACGAGGATCACCTGTCGATCCACCGTCGTTTCGCCGAGCTGTTCGAGACCGTCTTCGACGAGATCTGCGACATCAAGGCCGCCGCTCAGACCGACGACATGACTCGTCCGTTCTACCCGATGATCATCTTCCGTACCCCGAAGGGCTGGACCTGCCCGAAGTTCATCGACGGCAAGAAGACCGAGGGCTCTTGGCGTTCCCACCAGGTGCCGCTGGCTTCCGCCCGCGATACCGAGGCCCACTTCGAGGTCCTCAAGAACTGGCTCGAGTCCTACAAGCCGGAAGAGCTGTTCGACGAGAACGGCGCCGTGAAGCCGGAAGTCACCGCCTTCATGCCGACCGGCGAACTGCGCATCGGTGAGAACCCGAACGCCAACGGTGGCCGCATCCGCGAAGAGCTGAAGCTGCCGAAGCTGGAAGACTACGAGGTCAAGGAAGTCGCCGAGTACGGCCACGGCTGGGGCCAGCTCGAGGCCACCCGTCGTCTGGGCGTCTACACCCGCGACATCATCAAGAACAACCCGGACTCCTTCCGTATCTTCGGACCGGATGAGACCGCTTCTAACCGTCTGCAGGCCGCTTACGACGTCACCAACAAGCAGTGGGACGCCGGCTACCTGTCCGCTCAGGTCGACGAGCACATGGCTGTCACCGGCCAGGTCACCGAGCAGCTTTCCGAGCACCAGATGGAAGGCTTCCTCGAGGGCTACCTGCTGACCGGCCGTCACGGCATCTGGAGCTCCTATGAGTCCTTCGTGCACGTGATCGACTCCATGCTGAACCAGCACGCCAAGTGGCTCGAGGCTACCGTCCGCGAGATTCCGTGGCGCAAGCCGATCTCCTCCATGAACCTGCTCGTCTCCTCCCACGTGTGGCGTCAGGATCACAACGGCTTCTCCCACCAGGATCCGGGTGTCACCTCCGTCCTGCTGAACAAGTGCTTCAACAACGATCACGTGATCGGCATCTACTTCCCGGTGGATTCCAACATGCTGCTCGCTGTGGCTGAGAAGTGCTACAAGTCCACCAACAAGATCAACGCCATCATCGCCGGCAAGCAGCCGGCCGCCACCTGGCTGACCCTGGACGAAGCTCGCGCCGAGCTCGAGAAGGGTGCTGCCGAGTGGAAGTGGGCTTCCAACGTGAAGTCCAACGATGAGGCTCAGATCGTGCTCGCCGCCACCGGTGATGTTCCGACTCAGGAAATCATGGCCGCTGCCGACAAGCTGGACGCCATGGGCATCAAGTTCAAGGTCGTCAACGTGGTTGACCTGGTCAAGCTGCAGTCCGCCAAGGAGAACAACGAGGCCCTCTCCGATGAGGAGTTCGCTGAGCTGTTCACCGAGGACAAGCCGGTCCTGTTCGCTTACCACTCCTATGCCCGCGACGTGCGTGGTCTGATCTACGATCGCCCGAACCACGACAACTTCAACGTTCACGGCTACGAGGAACAGGGCTCCACCACCACCCCGTACGACATGGTTCGCGTGAACAACATCGATCGCTACGAGCTCCAGGCTGAAGCTCTGCGCATGATCGACGCTGACAAGTACGCCGACAAGATCAACGAGCTCGAGGCCTTCCGTCAGGAAGCCTTCCAGTTCGCTGTCGACAACGGCTACGATCACCCGGATTACACCGACTGGGTCTACTCCGGTGTCAACACCAACAAGCAGGGTGCTGTCTCCGCTACCGCCGCAACCGCTGGCGATAACGAGTGAGCCTAGGCTATTTGGCCTGATTGCTTGATAAAAGCCCCAAGGGATTGTTCCCTTGGGGCTTTTTCGTATTACGGTGCGATATGCTTGGCTTAAAACAGCAAAACCGCTAGCGCGTGTCAGTTACCGTTTGCACATTACAATTGCTCATTGTGCGAACGATGTGGTATCGCACCCGAATAATGTGAAGTACATAGGAGACACCGTGAGTTTTACCAGCGTCACCATCATCAGTCCCGAAGCGGCTAACGGCCGTAATGTTGTCGCCCTTGGAGTCACCAAGGCACTTGCCGCAGCCGGCAAGACCGGAGTGTTCCGTCCGGCGGTCTGCAGAAAAGACACCTTCACGGACGTGCTGATCGAAGCTTCCAATGCCGGTTTGAGCCGGGAACAGTCCGTCGGCGTGTGCCCCAAGCGCGCTCGTAACGATAAGGAAGGTTCGCGGGCGGATATCGTTGCGGCCTACACCCAAGCCGTAGAAACAGCCCGACCGGATGCCATGGTGATTGTCGGCACCGACAGGTCAGCAGTCAATGATCCCGCGATGTTCTCTTTCAACGCTGACTTCGCGGCAGACCTCCAATCGCCGGTCCTGCTGGCCGTATGCACTATCGAACGCACACCGGAACAAGTCAAAAGCACGGTTGAGGCATCCACCAAGGTCATCGAAGACGCCGGGAGCAAAGTCGTCGGCGTGTTCATTACTGGGTGTGACGACACGCAGCCGGATCCGCTCAAAGCATGCTTCGTCGACTACCCGGTGCCGGTGTGGACGCTACCTGCCGTCGATTTCAACGACGATGACGCCATCAGCAAGGCAGACGAAGCGTTCGCGACGAACGTCGACGCCGCGGAACTGACCGCGGCACTCGAATCGCCATTCGACGCCCCGACCACACCCTATGCTTTCCAATACGGTCTGCTGGGCAAGGCGAAGGCGGACAAGAAGACCATCGTGCTGCCGGAGGGCAACGAGGATCGCATCATCAAAGCCGCCGATTATCTGCTGGAACGCGACATCGTCGATCTGATCATCGTCGGAGACGAAAACGCCATTCTCGCCCGTGGTCAGGAATTGGGATTGAAATCGCTTGGCAAGGCGAAATTCCAAGCCAAGGATGATGAAACGGTGTTGGAACCCATGGTGGCGAAGCTGTGCGAGCTGCGCGCCAAGAAAGGCATGACCGAAGAGCAGGCGCGCAAACAGCTGGCCGATGACAGCTATTTCGGCACCATGCTTGTGGTGATGGGCATGGCGGACGGCCTCGTGTCCGGTTCCGTCAACTCCACGGCCAATACCGTGCGTCCGGCCCTGCAGGTCATCAAGACCAAGCCAGGAACATCGTTGGTATCCGGAGCGTTCCTGATGTGTTTCAAGGACCATGTCGCCGTGTTCGCCGACTGTGCCATCAACCTTAACCCCAATGCCGAGCAGCTCGCCGAAATCGCGATCCAATCCGCCGAAACGGCCAAGGCGTTCGGCCTTGAACCGAAGGTGGGCATGCTGTCCTATTCCACGCTGGGCTCCGGAAAAGGACCCGACGTCGACCTCGTCGAGGAAGCCACCACCATCGTCAAAGACAAGGCTCCCGACCTTGCGGTGGTCGGATCGATCCAGTTCGACGCGGCATGGTCTCCGACCGTGGCCGCGACCAAAGCCAAGGGCGATCCGGTGGCGGGCCATGTCAATGTGTTCGTATTCCCGGATCTGTGCGCGGGCAACATCGCATACAAGGCGGTACAGCGTTCCTCGGGAGCGGCCGCCGTTGGACCGGTGCTGCAGGGTCTCAACCGCCCGGTGAACGATCTGAGCCGTGGCGCCACGGTCCAGGACATCATCAACACCATCGCCCTGACCGCCATCGAAGCCCAGTAATCGGGCATTTTGTAGCAAGCAACGAGTAATCTAAGGTTTTGGAAAGTCGCGTAAGCGGCACATCGATTAACACATGGAGGATGCCCACAATGGCGAAAACCGTCCTTGTCATCAATTCCGGTTCCAGCTCTATCAAGTATCAGCTGGTTGATCTTGAAACCGGCGAAGGTATCGCTTCCGGTCTGGTCGAGAAGATCGGCGAGCCGGTTGACGGTCATTACAAGCACGAGTACAACGGCGAGAAGCATGAGCTCGAAGAGCCGATTCACGACCATGAGCAGGGTCTGAAGCGCGTGCTCGGCTTCTTCGACGAGTTCGGCCCGAAGCTCGCCGACGCAGGCATCGTGGCCGTCGGCCATCGCGTGGTGCAGGGTGGTTCCATCTTCCCGAAGCCGGCTCTGGTCAACGACAAGACCATCGGCCAGGTCAAGGACCTCGCCGTGCTCGCCCCGCTGCACAACGGTCCGGAGGCCAAGGGCGCTGAGGTCATGCGCTCCCTGCTGCCGGATGTTCCGCAGATCTTCGTGTTCGATTCCTCCTTCTTCTTCCAGCTGCCGAAGGCTTCCAGCACCTACGCGCTGAACAAGGAAGTCGCCCAGCAGTACCACATCCGCCGTTACGGCGCCCATGGCACCTCCCACGAGTTCATCTCCTCCGTCGTGCCGTCCGTCATCGGCAAGCCGGCCGAAGGCCTCAAGCAGATCGTGCTGCACATCGGCAACGGTGCTTCCGCCTCCGCCGAAATCTCCGGCAAGCCGGTTGAGACTTCCATGGGTCTGACCCCGCTGGAAGGCCTCGTGATGGGTGGCCGTACCGGCGACATCGATCCGGCCGTCGTCTTCCACCTGATTCGCAACGCCCACATGAGCGTGGACGAACTGGACACCCTGTTCAACAAGCGTTCCGGCATGATGGGTCTGACCGGCTTCGGCGACCTGCGTGAAGTGCATCGTCTGGTCGAAGAGGGCAACGAGGACGCCAAGCTGGCTCTCGACATCTACGTGCACCGCATCGTCGGCTACATCGGCAACTACACCGCTCAGATGGGTGGCGTCGACGTGATCACCTTCACCGCAGGCGTTGGCGAGAACGATGACGTCGTGCGCAAGATGGTCTGCGACAAGCTCGCTCCGTTCGGCGTCAAGCTGGATGAGGAGAAGAACGCGACCCGTTCCAAGGAACCGCGCATCATCTCCACCCCGGATTCCGCAGTCACCATCTGCGTCATCCCGACCAACGAGGAGCTGGCCATCGCCCGCAAGTCCGCCGCCATCGCAGAAGAAGGCAAGGACTCCTACGGCAACGTCTTCTCCAAGTGAGTGATGTGTCACGTTTCGGCTGGTAGAGGAACGTGACGGCAAACGGTATGAATCTGCGCCGCCGTGCCTGATAATCGATATCATCGGTCAATCAGGCACGGCGGCGCAGTGCGTTGGGCCCCCTTTTCCGCGATTCGCAAGGGATTGCTTGGTAGTACGATACGACAGGTTGCACTGTACCGTGCAATGATGTAAGAGAGAACGGTTGGTTATTCGTGGCTGCTAAACGACGTTTCGTCGGTTTGGACGGGCTTAAAGGCATAGCCCTTATTGCGATTGTGCTGTATCACTGCGATGAGCTTTCGCTTCAAGGCGGGTTTTTCGGTGTGGATGTGTTCTTCACCATCTCCGGTTTCCTGATTTTCTCATCGCTGCTCAATCGTATCGATTCAGGTAAAGGCTTGGAACTGGGGGAGTACTTCCTCAAACGGTTCCGCCGGATTTATCCCGCGCTGTTTGCTCTTATCCCGATCTCGGTGACGTTGGCATGGCTGGTGAACCGCGACATGCTTGTCGGCATCCGGAACCAGATCATGACCGTGCTTCTGGGATGCTACAACTGGTATGCCATCAGCAGCGGAGCCAGCTATTTCTCCCAGATGAACCCTGACATATTCCGTCACCTATGGTTCATGTCGTTGCTCATGCAGTTTTATCTGATCGCTCCATTCGTGGTTTTGCTGCTGCGAAAAATCATCATCAGATGGGCTCCGGTATGCATACTGACAGCCCTTGCCGGAGCAAGCGCGGTATCCATGGGACTGCTATACCACTCTGGCGCTGACCCCACACGTGTGTATTTCGGCACCGACACGCACGCCATGGGCCTATGGCTCGGTGCCGCGCTGGCTTGGATACTGCCGATTCTCAGACATGAGCATGGGCGAGCCAATGAATCGCGGATAATGGAACGATTCCATAAGATATGGATTCAATTCGGCCCGATAGTTGCCTTTGGCTCATTGCTGGCATTGCTGTGGATGATGCGGCATATCACTCAAGGCCCAGCGGCGTTCCATGGCGGTATCTTCGTCGCCTCCGTGCTTGCTGTGATGCTGATCGCAGGAACCATACCATTCGGATCCTGGATGCAGGATCTGCTTGTGTTCAAGCCGCTTGCCGCTTTGGGCCATTATTCGTATGGCATTTATCTGTGGCATTGGCCATTATGGCTGCTGCTGAGATCCCTGCTGCCCCAGTGGGGCGCATGGCATGCCGACAGGCTGCTGTCCTTCACCTTCATCCTCACCGTGCTGTTCGCGTTCGCATCTTGGCGACTGTTCGAGAAGCCAGTCGCTCGTGCGGGATTCATCGCGTTGATTCGTCCGATCAGTGGAGACGAAGCCGAGCATTGCGGCCGTCTGATATCCACGGTCGTGGTGCTGGCATGCTCATGGAGCTTCTGCGGATACGCTGTGGCGACGGCATCGGAACAAACCAGTGTGGCGCAATCCTTGGGTATCAGCGCCAGGCTGTTGCAGCAACGCAATCATGCCGCTTTGGAACGACGCAGAACACCGATGCCAAGGAAGCCACGGCATAAGATGCCGGATGGTTCGCAAATGGCCGCCATCGGAGATTCGGTGATGCTGGCGTCCAGCAAAGGATTGCAAGACACGTTCCCCAACATCATTGTGGATGCCGAAGTCTCACGGTCGATGGCGAAGGGACAGGGTCTTGTCGATCAATTGAAAGCGCAAGGAAATCTGCGCCCCTGGGTCTTGGTGGGACTTGCCACCAACTCCGTGGTGACCAATGATCAGCTTGACGATCTGCTGAATGATGTCGGCCCCGATCATGTGCTGGTGCTCATTAACGCGCACGCTCCCGTTTCATGGGTTCCCGGCACCAATGCCGTGTTGAAGCAATTCGCCGCGGCGCATTCCAACAACGTCGTACTGGTCGATTGGGACGGGACCATTTCCCAGCATGCTGACGAACTTGCCGGAGATGGCATCCATCCGGGAATGTCCAATACGATCTACGCGCAGGCGGTCAAGGATTCAATCGCCGCTTGGATCAAGCAAGGGCACTGATTGATGCGTTGACGACTTCCATACGAGGTCCGCCACATGCCGTCGCATATGAATGATCCCCATTCCGTGGAAATCGGAATGGGGATCATTCATATGCGGACGATGCCGATATTAGGGAAATCAGGCCTCCTGATGCTGAGGAGCGGACAGGAAGTGCTCCTCGCTAGGCAGAACGGCGTTGAGAATCACAGCCACCACGAACGACACCGCGATGCAGTTGGAAGCGAAGATGGACTGGAACAGCGCCGGGAAGTTGGCGAAAATGTCGCCGACCTGGGTGAAACCGATGCCAATGGTCAGGCTCAACGCGGCGATGGTGATGTTGCGCTGCGTGTAACCGGCCTCGGAAATCATCTGGAATCCGGACAGGATGATATTGCCGAACATCATGATGGTGCAGCCGCCAAGCACAGCCTGCGGCAGGGAGTTGAAGACCTCTGCAACGGCCGGAACGAAGCTGGCAAGCACCAAAATCAGACCGCCGGAAAGAATCACCTTGCGGTTGACCACCTTGGTCATCGCCACCAGACCGATGTTCTGCGCAAACGAAGTCAATGGCAGGCAGCCGAACAAACCGGACACGGAGGAGATCAAACCGTCGCCGGCAATAGCTCCGGCGGTTTCCTTGTCGGTGGGTTGACGGTCGAGACCGACCTTGGTAAGCGCCGCTGTGTCGCCCAACACCTCAACCGAGGAAACGACATACAGCAGAGCGAAGGAGATAATCGCACCCGGATCAAACTCAAGCTTGAACGGCATGAAATGCGGCACCGACACGACCTGCAGATTGGCGAAACCGGAGAAATCGACCTTTCCCATGAAAATCGCGACCACATAGCCCACGACAAGGCCGAACAGCACGGAAAGCTGCTTGGCGGTGCCCCTCATGAGCAGCTGGAACGCAAGGCAAGCCACCAGCGAAATCAGGCCAAGCGTCAGATTCTGCCAGCTGCCGAAATCCTTCGCGCCGGAACCGCCGCCGAAGCTCGTGGCACCGACGGACAGGAGCGAAAAACCAATCGAGGTGACGACAATCGCGGAAACGATCGGCGGAACGAAACGACGCCAATACTTGGCCGTCAAACCAAGCACGACCTCCAACAGGCCGCCAAGCACCACGGCGCCGGCGACTGCGCCATAACCCTGATGCTGCGCGATCGACATGGCGGCCGCGACGTAGGTGAAGGAAATGCCGGTGACCATCGGCAGACGGGAACCAATCAGCCACACACCGTACAGCTGCAGGCAGGTGCCGAGACCTGCGACCAGCAGGCCGGCCTGAATGATGGCGGCGGACTGCGCGGCATCCATCTTGGCGGCCGTGGCCACCAGGAAGATAGGCGCGAGATTCGCCACGAACATGGCCATGACGTGCTGCAGGCCGAACGGAATGCCCTTCCAGAACGACACCGGTGCGTCAAGACTGCTCAACGCCTCAAAAGACACGCCTTTTTTAGTGTCTTTTGCCTTCGTCTTTTTTTCGGTTTTCTCTGTGTTCTTCTCTTCGCTCAACTGTTACATCCTCTCTTATAATCGTTTGAGCGTACTGAAAAAATCAGGAGCGGAATTCGATGGTGCCGTTTTCCGGATCCATCGATTCGACGATTGCCAGGGAATCGACGTCGTACCCTTCCTCACGCAGCTGGTCGCCACCGCCTTGGAAGCCCTTTTCCACTGCGATGCCGATGCCTTCCACAGTGGCTCCGGCCTCATGGCACAGCTCGATCAGGCCTTTTAACGCCTTGCCGTTGGCAAGGAAATCGTCGATCAGCAGCACGTGGTCGCCTTCATTGAGATAGCGCTTGGACACGATGACAGGGAACTCCTTCTGCTTGGTGAAGGAATACACGGTGGTCGTGTACTGGTCGCCGTCAAGATTGATGGACTGCGCCTTCTTGGCGAACACCACCGGGACATTGCCGAAATGACGGGCCACGACACAGGCGATGCCAATGCCGGAAGCCTCAATGGTCAGAATCTTATCGATGGTCTTGCCCTTGAAATGCTCGGCCCAGGCGGCGCCCATATGGTCGAACAGCTCGACATCGCACTGATGGTTGAGGAACGCGTCCACTTTCAGCACATTGCCGGGCTTGACGGTACCTTGTTGCGCAATGCGCTCTTCAAGTTCCTTCATGAAACCCCTTAATCTTGTCGGCCGCGAAAGCGGCATCAGATGATGGCATACGGCGAGCCGTATATAGGAGTTCAGCATACGCGCCTCAATTGACCGTGCGAGTCGGACCCCTGACCTGCTCATGTGATAAACATGAATGCTGCGAACAAATGTTTGAATATGAGCGTGCGCGAAGAAAAGAGGAATCGGTGGAACAGAGCATGGGACCTGTGATGTGCGATCCGCGGAGCCTGATAGAGGGACTCAACCCCCAACAGGAAGAAGCGGTGAAATACTACGGCCAGGCATTGCTCATCGGCGCCGGCGCAGGCTCAGGCAAGACCCGTGTGCTGACACGTCGCATCGCATGGCTGCTGGCGCATGGCTTCTGGGCAAGCAGCATCCTCGCCATCACCTTCACCAACAAGGCGGCCGCGGAAATGCGTGAACGTCTCGTGACTTTGGTCGGGCCGGAAGCCGAACATATGTGGATCTCCACCTTCCACTCCGCCTGCGTACGCATCCTACGCCGCGACGGCAAGGAAATCGGCCTTAAATCGGGCTTCTCGATTTACGACACCGCGGACAGCGAGCGACTGGTCAAACTGATCGCAGCCGACCTGAACATCGATACGAAGCGGTATACGCCACGCATGCTGCTGGGCAAGATATCCGACTGCAAGAACGCGTTGGTTTCCTGGAAAGACCAGCTGAAAAAAGCGAACTGCGATTACATCCCGGGACAGCGCGGATACCAGGTGAGCGCCGGCGACGTCGACGAACTGGTCGCCGTCGTCTACGCCGAATACCAGCATCGTCTGGCGCTCGCCAACGCAGTCGACTTCGACGATTTGATCATGCGCACCGTGGAATTGCTCCAAACCTGCCCGCAGGTGAGCGAATACTATCGGCACAGGTTCCGTTACATCTTCGTGGACGAGTATCAAGACACCAACCATGCCCAATATGTGCTCGTACGTGAATTGTCCGGCATCGATTCGGACGAACAGCCCGACCCGCAGGCGAGGGGAGCGGGCCGTGTGGGACCGAGCTGGATTACCGTGGTGGGTGATTCCGACCAATCCATCTACGCGTTCCGAGGTGCGGACATCCGTAACATCCAAGACTTCGAACAGGATTTCCCGAACGCCAAAACCATCATGCTCGAACAGAACTACCGTTCGACGCAGACCATCCTCGACGCGGCGAACGCGGTGATCGCGAAAAACGAAAACCGCAAGCCGAAGAAACTGTGGACGGCGCTTGGTCAAGGCGACAAAATCGTCGGCTATGCCGCCGACAACGCACAGCAGGAAGCCGGATGGATAGCGAACGAAATCGCACGAATCCACACCGAGGAAGACGTCGCTTACCGTGACATCGCCATCATGTACCGAGCCAACGCGCAGTCACGTTCGCTGGAAGAGGCCATGATCAACGCCAATCTGCCGTATCAGCTGGTCGGCGGCACCAAATTCTATGAACGTAGGGAAGTCAAGGACGCCATCGCGTATTTGCAGGCCATCGTGAATCCCGCGGATAATGTGAACGTGCGGCGTATCCTCAATGTGCCTAAACGAGGACTCGGCGCACGCGCGGAGGGATTGGTGGCCGGCTACGCGGACGCGCATGGCCTCACGTTCTTCGAATCCATTGAACATATGGACCAGATTGAAGGCATGACAGGCCGTACCACCAAACCGTTGGGCGCATTCCGTGATCTGATGCACGAGCTGGCCGATTTCGCCAAGGAACATGATTCGAAACCATCCGAAGTGGTGGCCGAAGTATTGGATAAAAGCGGTCTTCTGGAGGAATTGCAACGTTCCGAGGATCCGCAGGATGCTTCGCGTGTGGACAATCTTTCCCAGTTGCAGTCCGTGGCCGCCGAATTCGAACAGAACACGCCGGATGCCACGTTGGCCGGTTTTCTGGAGACCACGGCATTGGTCGCCGACTCGGATCAGTTGCCGGGAGAGGGCGAGGATTCCGGCAAGGTCACGATGATGACCTTGCATACGGCCAAAGGTTTGGAATATCCGTATGTGTTTCTTACGGGTATGGAACAGGGTACGTTCCCGCACCAGCGTGCCATGGAGGACACCAGCGAGCTGTCCGAGGAGCGTCGTCTGGCATACGTGGGCATCACCCGTGCGAAGCGTCGGCTGTATGTGACCCGTGCGGCGGTGCGTGCCCAATGGGGGCAGGCCAATGACATGATGCCCAGCCAGTTCCTGGATGAGATTCCGGATGAACTCATCGATTGGAAACGTCGTGAGGCCGGTGTGGAGCGCATGCGCGCCAGCTGGGGAGATGACGACGAGTTCGGCGGGTGGGACGATGATGACGATTTCGGATCCACTTCCTTCGGCGAATCGATGTACGGATCGTCGACATACGGTTCCTCATCGTATGGTTCTGGTTCTCGCGGATCGCATTCCACTTATGGGTCGTCTCATGGATCGCACAGCTCGTATGGTTCCGGACGGTCCTCCTACGGCTCGGGAAGCCGCCGTTTCTCTGGCGGATCGCACTCTGGCTCGTCCTCATACGGTTCGTATGGCTCATCCCGGTCGTCATACGGTTCCGGCAAGCCCTCCGGCAAATCCGGTAAGGTCACCACGCGCCGCGCCAAGCCAAAGGATCTGACGAAATCGGCTCCGGCAAGTTCGTTGGACGGCAACAACGGATTGAGCATTTCGGATTTCCAGATAGGCGACAGAATCACCCATGACCATTACGGTTTGGGAAAGGTCATCGAAACGCAGGACAAGGGCGCGAATTCGGTGATCACCGTCGATTTCGGCACGGATGGCGTCAAACGATTGCTGCTTCGTGTGGCGCCTATTGAAAAGCTCTGACGGCTTTTCCAATAGGCGCCCCTCGTGGCGGCGCCGTTGTGGGCTCATAACACGGATTGAGTGAAAAAACAAGTCTTTTCTTTCGGAGCATTTGTTGCGATAATCGGCGATGTTTGCTTTTCGAGAGGAAGAACCATGCCAAGAAAACTGTTCGCCGCGATATCGCAGATTGTTCTGGGCGCGCTGATCGCCATCGCCCCGCAGACCTTCGCGCATGTGTGTGCCGTCAAAGACATGCCCATGGCATGCCGCTACACCGCTCGGGTCGCTCTGGGACTGGGTGTCGTCATCGCATTGCTGGCAATAATCGGATTTTTCGCGCCAAGCCGGGTCAGGGCCGGATTGGATATCGCCAATGCCGTGCTGGGCGTGCTTGTCGTTCTGGTGCCGACCATGCTGGTAGGCGTATGCAGAGGCTCCATGATGCATTGCCATATGGTGACGATGCCGACGCTTATCGTATTGGGCGTGCTGCTGGCGGTGCTCGCAGCAGTCGCCGTATATCTCGATCTCAAGCCGGCAAAGCGTGGCTGACGTGCCGCATATCACCCTTGCGAAACTACCGCTGGCCAATCTGCGTCGCAAACCATTCCGCACTTCGGCGCTTGTCATTGTGGTCGTCATGCTCACTGTGGCGTTCTATGGAGGCGCGCTGCTTTCCATGAACCTGAACAACGGGCTGAACAGCATGCGGGAACGTATGGGCGCCGATCTGATGGTCACGCCGCAGAACACGAAAAACCAGGCTGAGGCGTTGCTCACGGGAAACTCTTCGAGCACGTTCTACTTCACCAATGACATTGGAAGCCAAATCGCCGAAGCGGACGGTGTGGGCGAAAGCACGGTGCAGACGTACATCTCCTCGCTTGCGGCAGCCTGCTGCGACGAAAAGGTGCAGATCATCGGCTTCAACCCCGACACCGACTTCGTCATCACTCCTTGGGTGGCTTCGCAATTCGACGGCACACTCCGTCGCGGCCAAATCATAGCAGGCGCCAGCATCAACGTGTCGGACAACAATACGGTCAAACTGTACGGTCATGAATTCCCCGTGGCCGCGCAACTGGCCGATACCGGAACGTCACTGGACAATTCCGTATTCGTGAACCTGGACACGGTGCCGGATGTCGTTTCCTATTCCGCGCAGGTCGGACATGCCGCGATTCCTGAAGAATACGCCGGCAAAGCGGTGTCCGCCGTGCTCGTCAAAGTCAAGGACGGATATTCCGCACAACAGGTCGCCTCGAATATCGCAAAAGCCACGGGGATCAAAAGTCTGGGATATGTGTATCCGGGCGGTATCACGGCTACGACGAAAACGAATCTCAAGGTGATCATCCGCTATGTGGCGGTGTTCATCACGGTGTTCTGGACTATGGGATTGGTCGTGATGTTGGCGGTGTTTTCGTCGGCTATGAACGAACGCAAGCGTGAATTCGCCGCGTACCGTATTCTCGGCGCCGATCGTGCGACCCTGGTGGGCATTATCGTCAAGGAATCGGCGACCATCGGAGCTATTGGAGGTGTGATCGGTGTGACCTGTACCTCGTTGGTCGTGTTTCCGTTCAGCGGTCTGATCGCCAAGGAACTTCAATTGCCGTATCTGCAGATTGGCGTCGGTAAAGTGGCGGTACTGATAGTCGTCGCTCTCCTGTTCGCAGTGCTTACGGGCCTGGTCGCATCCCTCGCCACAGCGGTGCGTCTTTCCGCCCCACAGGCATACCTGACGCTGAGGGAGGGGGAGTGATGCCGGAACAGCCCATATTGGAGGTTCGTGGCCTTACCCGTGAATTCGTACGCCGAGGCAAACCTTTCCCCGCGGTGGATGACGTGAATCTCACGCTCGATCCAGGCGAATTCATGGCGATCGTCGGCAGATCCGGAAACGGCAAAAGCACTTTGCTCAATCTCGTCACGGGATTGCTGAAACCTACATCCGGTTCGATTCTGCTGGCCGGTAACGAGGTGACCACGTTAAACGACAAACAGATGTCGATTTTGCGCAACCGCACCATCGGCTTCGTCACGCAGATCCAGACACTATTGCCGAACCTCACCGCAATCGACAATGTGGTCCTTCCCGCAGTGCTGCATCGCAATCCGTCTCGGTATGAAACCGAAATCGATGAACGGACGAATGACGCACAATCACAGGAACAGACGGCGTCTTCCGTCGTGGTCGATGGCCTTCCCGACGTCGTCCAACCAGCTTCGACGCAGACGGCTTCTTCATCTCAGCCCGACCATTTGACGCAACGCGCGCAACATCTGTTGGATCAACTGCTTGTAGGCGAGCTTGCGACATGCTATCCGAAGGAGCTCTCTGGTGGCGAGATGCGCCGCGTCTCCATCGCCCGAGCGTTGATGAACAAGCCGAAACTGCTGATCGCCGATGAACCGACAGGAGATCTGGATGCCGAAAGCACCGCAATCGTCATGCGGCTGCTGCGGCAAGTAGCGGATGACGGTACCTCGGTGCTTATGGTTACCCATGATCCGGACGCGCTTGCTTATGTGGACCATACCTATCGTATGGATAGGGGAGTGCTTACTCGGGCCTGACGTTTTTAAGACATGCCGATATAGGTGAATCGGAGCATCTCGTCCGTCCCCCATGTGTATGATTAGCGATTGGTGTGCGCCCGGAAGGACGTATGCCGTCTGGAGTCTTAGCCCATCAGTGGGTCGGCGGCCATCCGTGGTGTTCTGCATTGCGGGTCAAGCCGTTCGCGCATTGCGCGAAGAAGCACTGGAGAGGCTGGCTCAGCGTATGCCGGACTTCGGCATACGTTCCGTTCAGACAACGACAGAACAAACAAAGGATTAAACCAATGACGAACGTTCAGCGTTCCCGCCGTCAGGTGCGTCTTTCCCGCGCCCTCGGCATCGCTCTGACCCCTAAGGCTCAGCGCATCTTCGAAAAGCGTCCGTATGCTCCTGGCGAGCACGGCCGCACCCGTCGCCGCACTGAATCCGATTACGCAGTGCGTCTGCGCGAGAAGCAGCGTCTTCGCGCCCAGTACGGCATCTCCGAGAAGCAGCTCCGCGCCGCTTACGAGAAGGGCACCCACACCGCCGGACAGACCGGCAACGCCATGCTGACCGATCTTGAGACCCGTCTCGACGCTCTGGTCCTGCGTGCAGGCTTCGCCCGCACCACCGCCCAGGCTCGCCAGTTCGTGGTCCATCGCCACATCCTCGTCGATGGCAACATCGTCGATCGTCCGTCCTACCGCGTCAAGCCGGGCCAGACCATCCAGGTCAAGGCCAAGAGCCAGACCATGGTTCCGTTCCAGGCCGCTGCCGAAGGTGTGCACCGCGATGTGCTGCCGGCGGTTCCGGGCTACCTGGACGTCAACCTGCCTTCCCTGAAGGCCACCCTGACCCGCAAGCCTGAAGCCGAGGAGATCCCGGTGCAGGTCAACATCCAGTACGTGGTCGAATTCTACGCCCGCTGATCCGGGCCCTCTGGTCAACAAATCCAGGACATACCGCTCGAACCCCGCGCTTCTTTCGAGAAGCCGCGGGGTTCCTGCGTTGTAGGGCGATTACTGGCCGCACACCGCCTGGCGAATCATCGTCGCGTACGCATAGGCACCGGTCATATTCGGATGAATGCCGTCATCGTTGAGGTATTCGCTATGACCTTCGCTATACCCATGCCAATCGATGATGCCCACGTTCTTGTTCTTCTTGGCGGCCTCACGCAGCATCGTATTGTTGTTGTTCTCCTGCCACGGGTATGGCATACGGATGGTGATGAAGTATGTCGGCTTGCCGCCGGTCAGGTCAATGAGCTGTTGCACTTCCTGCTCATTCGAAATCACGCCGTTCGTGCCGAGGCCAAACACCACCACACTGCCACTGTGGCCGGCAGCGGTGTCCTGCTGATACACATCCACCG
>ENA-OPXH01000824-OPXH01000824.1-human-gut-metagenome-genome-assembly--contig:-NODE-824-length-24965-cov-2.682939_pt1 | contig 24965 bp, 21 predicted proteins | sample MGYA00241521_ERZ502034 | MGnify/ENA primary metagenome ERZ502034 (study PRJEB25962, sample SAMEA2042103) | human gut metagenome | biome: human gut; feature: human-associated habitat; material: faeces... | reverse complement strand
TCCATCAACATTAGGAAAAGAAAAGGAAATCCAAATAAACAACCTTGTAAGCCTTTTAGACGGTTATTTTGCTCCTGATGGCGGGCAACATCTGAACGTAAATGTCTTCGATAAATCTTTATTACTCGATGCAATGGAACATCCCGAAAAATATCCGCAATTGACTATCCGGGTTTCCGGTTATGCTGTCAACTTTGTAAAATTGACACGAGAACAACAACTCGACGTCATTTCAAGGACAATTAATCAAAGTCTTTGATTCATCCCAATACAGAATGAGCATCAAAGGAAGGATACATTCATTAGAGAGTTTCGGGACCGTTGATGGTCCCGGAATTCGTTTTGTCGTTTTCATGCAAGGATGTCCACTCCGCTGTCTTTATTGCCATAACCCGGACACTTGGGAAACAAAAGGCAAAGTAAACTACGAAATGACCCCGGAAGAGCTTATAAACGAAATTTTACGATATAAAAATTTTATTACCAATGGAGGTGTTACAGTATCTGGAGGAGAGCCTCTGATGCAAGCTGAATTTGTAACCTCTTTTTTTAAACTATGCCAAGAAGCGAGAATTCATACAGCATTAGACACAACAGGATTCATATATACGCCCAAAACTATTGCCTTGCTACAATATACCAACTTGGTTCTTTTAGACATAAAAACGATAAGCCCTGAATTACACATAGCGCTGACTGGTGTAAAACACAACAATACTCTGCGTTTTTTAAATAAAATAGAAGAATATAACATTCCGGTTTGGATACGTCATGTCGTTGTACCGGGTATCACTAATGATAAAATATCATTGCAAACCCTTGCTAAATACATCTCCCAATATAAAGTAATCGAAAAAGCTGAGATTTTGCCCTATCACACTATGGGTTCTTATAAATATAAAGAATTGGGAATGAAGTATCCTCTAGAAGATACACCACCTTTATCAATTGAAGAGTTAAACATAGCAAAAGAAATTTTTAGGAAAAACGGTATCCCATGTGAATAAAATAAATATTTTTATCAATATCATTTTCTTTTTAAACAGCTTCTAAGTTAGTAAATATATTTTTTTCTTGTATTTTATCAAATGTTCCTTTTGATAAAAGAACATTTTGTACATTTACATGCTAAATATAAAATAATATCGATGAAACATATTGCCATTATTTCATTATGCTTATTTTTCTGTGCTCTCATATCAGCCCAAAAACAAACCTTTACTGTAAAAGGAAATATAGTTGGATTGGAAAAAGGAGACTCTGTCCTTATTTTTAAAGAAAACATATTACATCCTGAAAAGCGAACTTGCGATACATTATTGATAAATAAAAAGAACAACTTTACATATAAAAAGACCAATGAAGGGGCTACATTTTACACCCTTGTATACCATCCAACCAATAAAAGTAAAAGTACTCGCAATCGGAGTCTGACTCTTTTTCTAGGTAAAGGAACTGTGAAACTAAAAGGAGATACTGACCATTTTAGTATGGTAGAAAAGAAAGGAAATGATTACAAACACAAATTAGTAGCTCGATACATATTTTTAACTGATAGTATCGCGAGCATAGAATCCAATGCTTATGACCGTTATGAAAAAGCCATGGAAGCCAACGATGGCAATGCAATGAAAGAAGCATTAATAGAGCTATCAAAAGGTCATGGAACTGCCGAATTAGATAGTCTTACTTTAGAATTGGTAAATACCGTAAATGATAGTGAATACGCGGCTGCACTCTATCTATGGAACTCAGCCCTGCTATCCTCAGCCGAAATAGAAAAACGCTTGAACGGATTTACTCCAGAGATTCAAAAATCTTTTACAGCAAAAGAACTACGCAAAATAATAGAAATGAAAAAGAGTGTAGAACCTGGTGCGATAGCTCCGGATTTTACTTTAACCGACGTCAACGGAGAAAAAGTGACATTACAAGATTATGAAGGAAAATATTTGCTGATTTTCCATTGGGGGATTTCCAAAGGTTGTTTCCGGACAAATACAGAATTAGAACAAATATATAACATGTACCATAGTAAAGGTCTTGAGATATTAGATTTTGTTCAAAGTGACGTACAACCCGGAAACTATCTTTCCTATACTCCTGAATTATATCGACAACTACACCCTTTATTACATCATCTTTGGAAATCTGTATATACTTCTATGAGCGAAAATACTCATATTATTAAAAAATACAATCTTTCTGCCATGCCTCTACTTATTCTTATTTCCCCTGAGAAAAAAATCATTGCACGTAATTTTGGCAGTACAAATGAAATCGTAAAAATATTAGCAAAAGAACTGATTCAATAAAAATAATAAATTTAACAACATTTCTGATTATCATAAAATTAAATGTAATTTTACCTCGTTTTTTGAAAAAACATTTTATGATTCGATTCTTTACAGCTTTACGAAACCGGAAAACTTCAAAATATATATTACTTACCACTGGTATAATATTCACTATAACAGCTATACTTTTCATAAATAAAGATTCAATTATCAGGCATTATGTTTACAAAAAAATTGAATCAATACGAACTCAGCATCAATTGAACATTGGATTTTCTAATTTAAAAACAGCAGGTCTAAACAAGTTAGTTATCAACGATCTGTATATAGTTCCTCAAAACCAAGATACTCTATTGAAAGCTGAAGATATCAAAATACGAGTTAGTCTATTGAAACTTTTCAAAACGAATATAGACATCCGTAAAATCGACATAAAACATATACACATCAATTTCAAAAAAACAGATTCTATCTCAAATTTTGATTTTATATACACCAAAAGAAATAATACCAACACTCAAACCAAAAACTCAAACTTAAATTATAGTAAGAAACTCAAACAATTGTTCTCTTTTATATTTGATTTATTACCTCCTAACGCTCAAATAGAAGATGTACATATTGCCTATCACAATAAAAATGACCATGTAACATTATCAATTCCATCCTTTAAAATCAAAGATTATCATTTCAATACAGAAATAGAAAGTAACGAGATACACAATAGCAAACTATTACAAGGTATATGGATATGTAACGGTCACGTAAAAGATGATACTCATGAAATCAAAGCTCAACTTTTTTCTAAAGAACACAACAAAATACCAATACCTTTTCTTGAATACCGTTACAATACTCGTATAGAATTTGATACTCTATCTTTCAAATTTTCCCAACACAACCAAAAAGATATTATATCTTTACAAGGAAAAGCTTTTATCAGCGGACTAACGATTTTTCATAATCGTATCTCACCGGAAAATGTGTTTCTGGACAAAGGCATATTTGACTATGACATCAATATAGGGAAAAATTATATTGAATTGAGCAAAGAGACTCAATTTCGTTTTAATCATCTTGTATTTAACCCTTATTTGAAAATAGAAAAAAATGACAACTGGCATATAATTGCATCAGTTGATAAAAAAGACTTTCCATCTGACCAATTATTCACATCTTTGCCCAAAGGCCTCTTCCATAACCTCGAAGGTCTAAAAACAAGTGGAACTCTATCATATCACTTTTTTTTAGATCTTGATTTCGACCAGTTAGATTCTCTGAAGTTCGAATCATCCCTTGATTCTCGGAACTTCAAAATAATACATTTTGGGAAAACCGACTTAAGGAAAATAGACAAACCGTTTCTATATACAGCATACGAAAACGATACCCCGGTAAGAACATTTGAAGTAGGACCCGGAAATATAAATTTCAGACCATTATCACAAATATCCCCATTATTGCAAAATGCCGTTATGCAATCAGAAGACGGATCATTTTATGAACATAAAGGTTTTAGAATAGAAACGATACGCGAATCTCTAATTCACGATATACGAGTTGGACGATTTGCCCGAGGAGGTAGTACCATTAGTATGCAACTGGTTAAAAATATATTTCTTAACCGAAATAAAACCATTGCCCGTAAACTTGAAGAAGCCTTAATCGTATGGCTCATCGAAAACAACAGGCTTACCAGTAAAAAAAGGATGTATGAGGTATATCTGAATATTGCTGAATGGGGCCCCCTTGTATACGGTGCCAATGAAGCTTCTCACTATTATTTTGACAAAGAAGCCTCCGAATTGAATGTACAAGAAGCTATTTTTCTGGCCAGCTTGGTTCCTCATCCCAAATCTGCACTCTACCAATTTACAGATTCATTGCAACTCCGTCCATCCTTAAATGGATATTTCAAATCTATAGCCCGGAGATTAGAATCTCGAGGGCTTATAAGCAAAGACGAAGCTCAAAATATAAAAGCAGAAATAACAATAGCAGGAAAAGCTAAAGAACGACTTCTTGAAATGTATCATAAAAGTGATAGTTTAGAAACAAAACCCAATACATCTATACTGTCAAACAAACACAATTTGTCCGAACATTTACCTCAACAATAATTCATCAACAGCCTTAAGATAATCAGTGATACAAGGACTTTTCATTATCCGTTTATGAAGCTTTCGCTCAACTGTAGGAAAAAAATATTCCCATAATGATTTCATTTTAGAAAGTAGTTGATGTTCTCCCTGAAGTCTTACAGCATATGCATCAAATATTTCTCTATGCAACAGAGCAACCTTCATATATAATTCGGGAATCTCCATTCTTCTGTTTGCTTTATATTCCCATCCCAATGCAGGGTTCGCTATAAGTCCTCGACCAATCATTATACCGTCAAGTTGTGGAAAATCTTTGTTAATTTGCCGTATATCGGAAATAGTACAAACATCACCATTGTATAACAATGGAATCTTACAACTTTCATAAAATCGAGCAAATGCAACTTTATCTGGAGAACCTTTATATTGCTGTATTCCAGTTCTGGCATGTAATGTTATATGATGTAACGGATAATCATGCAACATCGGTAACAGCCGAAAAGCATCATTGACATCCTCATATCCCAAACGAAGCTTCACAGAAAAACTAATTTCCGGAAAATGTTTCATTTCATCCAAAATCAGTTTTATCTTATCCGGATAAGGTAATATGCCACAGCCTTTCCCTTTTTTCGCAATCATAGGGAAGGGACACCCCCAATTTATATCAATTCGCTTATATCCCTCCTCTATAAACAACGTGACCAGATATTTAAATTCTTTTATATCTGAAGTTAGAAGTTGTGGAACCAACCGACCTGTAATATCAGAACCTCTACAAACATCTCTTTTATCTCGTGGACGGACTGCCATTTCTTTCTCTATCCTGACAAATGGAGTATAATAAGCATCAATGCCACCAAAAATTCGATGATGTGCATTCCGGTATACCATATCGGTAAAACCTTGTAGAGGGGCAAAGTGAATCTCCATAACAAAAATAATGAGAATATACAGCCTCAATAACTATTACTGTTTCTGTATATTCTCATTGTTCGAACATAAACAAATATCTGATATTATCAATCGAACATATGCCTTAATTTACTAAAAATCTTTTCCTTAACAGATTGTGTCGGTGCAAAATTCTTAGATGAACCTAACTTTTCTATTGTACGCTTTTCTTCAGTGTTCAAACTTTCCGGGACATACACTGAAACATTTACCAATAAATCACCAACACCATATCTATTCACTGATGGTAAACCTTTTCCTCGCAAACGTAATACTTTCCCCGGTTGTGTCCCTGCATCAATTTTTACTTTTGCTTTTCCGTCAATCGTAGGAACTTCTACCGTACCCCCTAACGCAGCAGTGGAAAAATTCAATAACAGATTATATATCAAATCATTTTCATCACGTAAAAGCTCAGGATGAGGTTCTTCTTCAACCAATATAAGCAAATCACCATTGACTCCACCATGTCTGGCAGCATTCCCCTTGCCACTCATAGATAACTGCATACCATCAGCTACTCCGGCAGGAATATTCAAAGTTATTACTTCTTCTTCGAGCCTAACACCCTCACCGTTACATTCTGGACATTTTTTCGTAATAATACGACCTTCTCCTCCACAAGTAGGACATGTAGTAGTCGATTGCATTGCTCCTAATATAGTCTGCTGTACCCGTGTTACTACCCCACTGCCATTACACGTAGAACAGGTCGTATAAGAGGTGCCTTTTTCAGCTCCTGTTCCATTGCACGCCTTACAACTGACATACTTCTTTACTTTGATTTTTTTCTCAACTCCTGTAGCTATTTCTTTCAATGTCAGCTTTACTTTAACCCGTAAGTCGGAACCCCGATTAGTACGTCTGCGGGAACGATTTCCACCACTACTGAATCCTCCGAAGCCGCCAAAACTTCCTCCAAAAATATCTCCAAAATGAGAAAATATGTCTTCCATAGACATACCCCCTCCTCCGAAACCTCCACCGAAGCCTCCATTCACGCCCTGATGTCCAAACTGGTCATATCGACTCCGCTTATCAGGATCACTCAATACTTCATAAGCTTCAGCTGCTTCCTTAAACTTTTCTTCGGCCTCTTTATCTCCAGGATTTTTATCTGGATGATATTGTATAGCCTTCTTTCTATACGCCTTTTTTATTTCCTCGACAGTTGCAGTTTTTGCAACCTCCAGCACTTCATAATAATCTCGCTTGCTCATTAAAATATGAAATTAAGTTTTATTCGCCTACAACCACTTTGGCAAAACGAATCACCTTATCATTCATTGTATAGCCTTTTTGCACACAATCAATTACTTTGCCTTTAAGTTCTGGTTGTGGAGCCGGATACATAGTTACCGCTTCATGATATTCTGTATTGAAATCTTCTCCTGTTGTCGGAATTTCTTTGATTCCATGTTGGTTCAGATAATTTTTAAACTTATTGTATATCAAAGTCATCCCTTCTTTAACGGCATCTACATCAGCACTCTCACCGATAGCCATCAATCCCCTTTCGAAATCATCGACAATAGGTAAAATATTTTTCAAACAATCTTCCCCTCCACTTTTCAACAAATCGGCCTTTTCTTTCAGCGTGCGTTTCCGGTAATTATCAAAATCGGCCATCAGTAGAAGATAATCTTTATTTAACTTTTCATTTTTGGCTGTCAATTCCGCAATTTCTTCTGACAATTTGTCAGTATCAGAAATACTATCAACGGTATCTTCCACCGATTCCTCAACTAACTCTTCATTCATATTTTCCGGAACATCTGGAGATTTATCTCCTCCCGAAGCAGCATGAAAATCTTTCTTTTTATTTTTCTTTTCACCCATAATTATATCGTTATTATTTTATATTCCTAGTTTTGCATTAAAAAAGCGACATTCGGCAAATACGGTGCAAATATACTGCCAATATTGGTTCATCCGACCTTTTGTCACACATAAAATGCTGTTTTGTCAGTTTTTACCTTTTTATTTCGCAAACTTCATATAATTCTTTGTCCAACATATAAACCCCGATTTCCTGATTCATCCGTTTCAATTGGGTTAAAATTTGATTCATCCGGGCTTCTGCCAACACTTGTCCTAAAATATATTTATCTAAAAATATCCGAGTAGCTTTATCATTTTCTCCCTCTACAACATCGGCTAAAGTATCTATAGCATCGGTAATACGTACCAAATGCACCAATGCTTGCTCAAAAGTTGTTACAATATCTTCAAATACTGTAGGTATCCCGGTTATATCTTGCAATATGACCCGATCTCCTTGCTCAATCATATAATCCATCATCTGCATGGCATGCGTCATGTCCTCTCTATATTGTTTCTTCATCCATCGAGAAAAACCACGATATCCCTCCCCTCCGAAATACAAAGACATTGATAAATAGAAATGGGCAGACCATATCTCTGCATTAATTTGTGCATTTAGCACTTCCTTGACTCTTTTGCTCAACATAATTCACTATATATAAGTTACAATCCATTATAACTTATAACAAGCAATATAAAATAAACGTTCACTAAAATCCGGAATGATTAAATGCTTATACAATTCCTCAAAGACACACAGGCATATATCAATACCCACAATTTCCCTGCCATACAAAACATGTAGGAAAATCATCTTTTACATCAACCGGGTGATCAAATATTCCAAAAACAGACGAGCCAGACCCGGACATGGATGCATATACTGCACCCTTAAAATAAAGTCTTTCTTTTATTGTACGTATCACAGGATAACGATAAAATACACTTTCCTCAAAATCATTTTTTAAAAGGTCTTTCCACTCCTTTATCGGCATTTTCAAAATTTCTGGAATAGAAATTTCCGGTCGATTAGGCTTAACCAAAGCATAAGCTTCGGGTGTCGAAATCTTCACTGAAGGCTTTATCAATACAATAAATTTTCCAAATAAAGAAAAATCAACCTGTTCAAATTCATTTCCAATGCCTCTTGCCATCATTGGACAATTTAACAAAAAGAACGGGCAATCAGCTCCTAATTTTACAGCCAAAGAAAGTAACTCATCATCCTCTACCGGCAAATCAAATTTATCCCGAAGTAAACGTAACATAAACGCGGCATCAGATGATCCTCCCCCCAAACCAGCACCAAATGGAATGTTCTTATCCAAATAAATCTGAACAGCCGGCATATCAAACCATTCAGCCAATAAATGATAAGCTTTCATCACCAAATTATCTTTCGGCTCTCCATCAACAACAATGCCAGACAGACTTATCAAACTTCTTTCGACAGATGCTGATATCGGTACTACTTCCAATATATCACTCAGTCCTATTGGATAAAACAGAGTCTCTATATTGTGATAGTTATCCGGGCGTTTCGATATAATATTGAGCCCAAGATTAATCTTTGCGTTTGGAAAAACAACCATAATTTACATTTAACGAACAAAATATTACTATAAATAAAATCCGAACAATCGGTCTTATCCTTGTTTATTTTCCACAAAGTTAATCGAACAAAAGCAGAAAACAACTATCAACAGATATGAATGTTTTTTTTAACTTTGCAAGTATCAAAACTTTCCTTACGTTTGTAATATTTTTATAACTTGAATTCCTAAATGGAACAAAGACGAAACTACAGATCTCAAAAAACTGCCACTCCAATCAACGAACTAGGCAAACTACCTCCTCAGGCTAAAGAGCTTGAAGAGGCTGTATTAGGAGCTTTAATGCTCGAAAAAGATGCCTACTCAATAGTCAGTGATATACTCAAACCTGAATGTTTCTACGAACATACCCACCAACTTATCTATTCGGCTATCGTAGATTTAGCACTACAACAAAAACCGGTTGATATGCTAACAGTAACCGAACAATTAAGAAGGAGAGGTGAATTAGATGAAGTTGGAGGAGAATTTGTCATTACAGAGCTAACTGGTCGTGTTGCATCTGCCGCAAACATAGAATTTCATGCACGTATTATTGCTCAAAAGTATTTAGCACGGGAATTAATACGATTTTCCAGTGAAATACAGACCAAAGCCTTTGACGAAACCAATGATGTAGATGACCTGATGCAAGAAGCAGAAGGTAAACTTTTTGAAATTTCCCAGCGTAATGTAAAAAAAGATGTCACCCAAATTGACCCGGTTATTGAAGAAGCCATAAAATTACTGGAAATTGCATCGAATCGGAAAGATGGACTCAGTGGTTTACAAACAGGATTCCACGATTTAGATAAAATGACATCCGGCTGGCAAAACTCTGACTTAGTAATCATTGCTGCACGACCAGCTATGGGGAAAACCGCATTCGTATTATCCATGGCAAAAAATATGGCGCTAAATTACAATACCCCTGTTGCCTTATTTTCCCTTGAAATGTCAAATGTACAGTTAGTAAATCGTCTCATCGTAAACACATGTGAAATACCAGGTGAAAAAATAAAAAGTGGTCAACTGGCTCCTTATGAATGGGAACAATTGATGACCAAAATAAAGGATTTGTATAGTGCTCCCATCTATATAGACGATACTCCCAGCCTATCTGTATTTGAACTTCGGACAAAAGCCCGCCGCTTGGTTCGTGAACATGGGATAAAAATCATCATTATTGACTATTTGCAGCTAATGAATGCCAGTGGAATGAGTTTCGGCAGCCGTGAACAAGAAATCAGTACCATATCCCGATCACTAAAAGGGCTCGCTAAAGAATTGAACATACCTATTATCGCTCTGTCCCAATTGAATCGTAGCGTTGAAAATCGGCAAGACAAAGACAAAAGACCTCAACTGTCAGATTTACGTGAATCGGGAGCTATCGAACAGGATGCGGACATGGTTTGTTTTATTCACAGACCGGAATATTACAAAATAGTAGAAGATGAAAGTGGGCATTCCCTATTAGGTTTAGCAGAAATTATTATCGCAAAACACCGTAATGGAGCAACAGGAAATATACGATTAAGATTCAAAGGTGAATATGCGCGGTTCCAAAACATTACAGACGACACCGAAATCGGAGATACTTTTGTTTCGGGCATTACAACAGACAATATTCCTCCCGATATAGGCTTTCAGCCTGGGAACAACAATATCCCAGACTTTCTGTCCGGAGGTAATAATAATGAGACTCCTTTTTAAAACCGGCTCACCCTATTCTAAAAATAATTGCCCTGATAACTTTTTATCAAACTGTCATCAGGGCAATCGTATATAAAATATACTCAGAGATTTATTTTTTCTTCAACACTTCTATTACCGCATCATAATCAGGTTCCTGAGCAATTTCCGGAACAAGTTCTTCATAAATGATATTAAAATCTTCATCAATAACAACAACTGCACGGGCCAATAACCCAGCCAACGGGCCATTAATCATTTCAACACCATACAACTGAGAAAAATTGGTAGCACGAAAAGCTGAAGCAGGAATTACATTTTCTATTCCTTCCGTCGTACAAAATCGACTTTGAGCAAAAGGCAAATCCTTAGAAACTGCTATTACCAATGTATTATCCATTTTCGATGCTAATTCATTAAATTTACGCACTGACGTTGCGCAAACCGATGTATCAAGACTTGGGAAAATATTCAATACCAAGCGTTTTCCTTTTAAATCACAACAGTTCAATTCGCTCAAATCAGATTTTACCAAATTAAAACATGGAGCTTTACTCCCTACTTTAGGCAAATCCCCATTGGTAGAAACAGGACTTCCTTTGAATGTTATTTTTGCCATACTTTAAATTTTATTAATTATATCATTGCATTATCGCCGATTCCAACTCATCTCTCAATTTAGGTGAATACCCTATATATATATCAGTAACTATTCCCTCCTCATTCACAACAAAAACTGTCGGATATCCTACGACCCCATATCTCATTGCAACAGATGCTGCATTTGATACAACGATACCCGGTCCGTTTAATTTCTCTCGTAAATCCTCACCTACCAACGATTCCTTATATAACGTCACCCAACATATATCAGTATCTTTTAATTTTTTGGCAATAGCCAATACATCATTACAAAAACTACCTTCCGTATCCACAAATGCTAATACTACAGATTTCCCTTTGCAATTTTCCAAATCAAATCGTCCATTACCAGACGCTAAAGGTAATGAAAAAAAAGGAGATTCTTTACCTTTTAAATTTTCTGCCCGATAATTACTATTTCGATACAATTGCATTATCTCAGATTTCTCTCTTAACAATCGTTCCTCAGAAAAAAAATCAGAAGGAAAATCTATATTTATCTGACTACCAAAATAGTGCGTTACTACTGTTTGCGAACCTATATGACCTGGATTATTTTCAATTTCTTTATTTATCGGCAACCCAGTATCAATATCAAACGTCATAAATAAAGAACGCATTAATTCTCCACTCCCCCATTCTTCTATCGCTAATGCATCCACTCTCCTTCCATCAACAATCGTATCTGGATATTCTGTAATTTTTACAGTTGGATTAGACTTAAAGGATTCCAACCAAAAAGCAAGCTCTTGAGGTAATTCTCCAGGGAATAATCCTGAACGATGTACTCCCGAAATCAAATGATTTCCCGAAAGACGAGATACAAAAGGTGCAACATTTTCATCTGCATGGTATTCACGAAGACGTCCATTACCAAAATGGAAATAATTCCCATCAAAATAAGTCATAAAACTTCCCGAAAGTGTCGGATGTGTATCAGACTCTACTTCTATAAAATAATCATATGGACATAATGTATCGTTCTCAGATACCTGACTTGACATATAAAGACGATAATGTACATCTTCATCAGTCATAGGCAAAGTTACATAAAAATCGGCTATTCCCTGATAGTTTTTAATTTTATACAAATTGCTAATTATTTTATCAGTTAAATTTCCGGCAGCAAGAGAGACCGGAACCAACAGATATAGCACTATAAAAAGTTTCTTAATACCCATTATCCATTTCTTTAGATATTTATTATAACAAATTAAGATTTAAAAAGTTCTTTACCTATATTTGTTTTTTACTAATTTTGCTTTATGGAAACAAGGCAATCGGAAATATCAATTCCCAATAATAACATATCAACCAAAATAATTACCATAATCTGCTGGCTTATAGTATTATGTACGATCATTCCTTTATTTATGATTGCTCCGTACAATTACCCAGCTGCAGATGATTACAGTTTCAGCATCAACACTCACCAAGCTTGGGAAAAGACTCATTCCTTAATCCCGGTTCTACAAGAAGCCTGTGAAATGGTTAAAGAAAAATATTACCACTGGCAAGGGACATATAGTGCTATTTTTCTTATGGCTTTACAACCCTCCCTTTTCGGGGTACATGCATACACCTGGGTACCTTTCATTATTATAATCTCTTTAATACTATCTTACTTATGGTTTTTAAAGATACTGATTATGGATATTTGCAATGGATCTCGATATACATATCTTACAGTCTGTGCATGCCTACTTATACCTACTCTTTTGTTCCCTGTCAATGGAGTAGAAGCATTTTATTGGTACAACGGCAGCATTTTTTATGGATTTTATTTTGCATGCTCCCTTATTCTTTTAGGATGTATTTTAAAATCTTCCCTTGCAAATCACAAATTAATTTATAATATTATATGTATATTTTTGTCTCTTTTTATCGGCGGAGGCAATTTTTCGACAGGACTGACACTTCCTTTAATAATTATTACTACCTCTATATTCGCATTCATTCATAAAAAGAAGATTCCTACTGCTGCATATCTATCTGTTCTATTCCTTACAATAGGATTATGTATCAACATTATAGCTCCAGGCAATGAAATAAGGCAAGCCAATTATCCCGATACACCAAACCCTATTATTGCAATCATTAAATCTATCTTTACAGGGGGAAAGAATCTTATACATTGGATAAAAATTCCCGAACTTATTGTTTTCTTAATATTATCACCTTTTGTGTATCAAACAGCAAAAAAATCATCCTTTCAATTCAAATATCCCCTTCTCATTTCCATTATCTCTTTCGGAATTTATTGTGCTATGTATACTCCTCCCTTCTTCGCTATGAACAATGAAGGGCCTGGTCGTCTGGTCAATATTATAAAATACAGTTTTTTCTGGTTATTGCTAATCAACTTATTTTATTATTGTGGTTACTTCTGTCGTAGAACCACAATATTTCACAATAGTATTTGGATAAACAAAATAAAAGTATTCATTAATAAATATCCAGTACTAGTATATCTGACAATTACAATTGCATTGGGTTCTACACTTTTCCGTTCTGCATCATCAACTCATAATGCAGTAGAAATTCTACAAAATGGAGATGCCAAACAATATGGTAAAGAGATGAAAGAACGTTATCTTCTCTATCAAAATTCTGATAAAGAAATCATAGTAAAACCATTATCTGTAAAACCTTCCTTATTATTTATTACCGATATTACCAACGATAAAAATCATTGGATAAATCAAAATATCGCACTCTACTTTAATAAAGAATATATAATTTCTCAATAAAAAATAAAAAACAATATCATAAGAACTGTTATCCTTATTACATAACCATTCATTCTTTACATTTCCAAACTCAATATTCAGAATAACCATATCTGAACTCAAAAATGAAGAAACTCATCAATATGCCAAAGAAACAAAAACAGAGAAATATTATATTTAAACAATCAAAGAATATCTTTGTAGATGAACTTACAATAAAATCAAGAATCTGTTTATATTAAAAAAATAACCAAGCTACCTTTTATAAAAACAAATAAAAGGCTCTTATAACTCTATCCTCAAAACAAAATTTATACAGACAACCATTTGTAAGATTCCTCAACAGTCATATTACGCAACCGACAATACCAAGCACGTTGTTCATCATCAATTTTCCCTATCAAAAAATAAGTCGATTGAGGATGAGCAATCATCAATCCTGCAATTGTAGAATTTGGCCTCATCGCTCCATTTTCAGTCAAAGAAATTCCTACTCTTTCAAAATCTACAAGATCTTTCAAAACAAAACTCAACGACTGGTCCGGAAGAGAAGGATAGCCCACTGCCGGACGTATACCTTGATAATGTTCTTGCAATAGATCCTTCATCGATAAATTTTCTTCAGGAGCATATCCCCAGTATTCTTTTCTTATTCGATAATGTAGCAATTCTGTAGCAGCCTCTACCAATCGGTCTGACAAAGATTGCAACAACAAAGCATTATAATTATCATCAATTTCTTGATAATGTCTAATCATTCTTTCTATAACTTGTCCAGACGTGACAGCAAATGCCCCTACATAATCCATACGCATCTTATCTTCCGGCATTACAAAATCTGCCAATGAATAGTAAGGGGTATCCACATCTTTTTTCTCTATTTGCTGACGTAAGCATGGAATTTCAATAAACCCATTTTCCTTGTGCAAGACAATTGTATTTTCCCGAGAATTAGCAGCAAAAATGCCAAATATAGCTTCTATCTTTACATCTCCTAAAGCTTCTAATTTATCAAGCATATCATTAGCTTCCTTATATAATTGCATAGCCTCCAGAGCTCTTGGTCTCTCTTCTTCAGAAAATGACGATAACCATGTCGTCTTGCAATGGCTACATCCGTCAATAGCTGTTACTGAAGCATATTTTCCTCCAATTTTCCAAGTATTGAAAAAATAAATCCAATTAATATATTTCCGTACTTCTGCAATAGAAAAGTGACACAGGGTTAACTCCCCAGAGGCAGACGGCTCTACGGGGATATAACTATCCCAATCAATACATATACGACGTTCTTGAGACTTACATAACGGTACTAAACTGACCTTTTCCCCTATCGACTGCCGTAAGGCTTCCTGTTCTTCCCACAGTTTCTCTAGATAAACATTCCGTGTTGTCTCTCCTGACAATTGTGCTGCAACCAAAGGGTCTTGCGATGCATCTTTCACATGTATTACCGGTCCGCTATAACATGGAGCTATTTTTACCGCTGTATGCAATTTTGATGTGGTTGCACCACTTATCATCAACGGTATCTTTAATCCTGCTTTCTCCATCTCCTCGGCTACATGGCACATTTCCTCAAGAGAGGGCGTTATCAATCCGCTCAAACCAATATAATCGACATCTTCCTCTATGGCTTTACGTACAATTTCTTCAGTAGGAACCATCACCCCCATATCTATAATGTCATAATTATTACAAGCAAGTACAACTCCAGCAATATTTTTACCTATATCATGCACATCACCTTTTACTGTCGCTAACAAAAATTTTCCAGCTTTTAAAGATTCCGTGTTCTTTCCCTTTTCCGCTTTTATATATGGTTGCAATATTGCAACAGCTTTTTTCATTGTTCGAGCCGTCTTTACAACTTGAGGCAAAAACATCTTACCAGAACCAAACAACACACCAACTTTATTCATTCCATTCATCAAAGGACCATCTATCACTTTCACAGCTTTGCCATATACTTTTATAGCTTCTGCAAGATCAGCCTCCAACCCTTCAGATACACCTTTGATTAAAGCATATTCGAGCCGCTCATCTAAAGACATACCGGTACGTATATCAACTTTTTCCTCCTTCTTCCCTTCGTATTCCCCTTTTAACTTATCAGCCAACTCTATCAAACGTTCCGTCGCATCAGGAGTACGATTCAATACCACATCTTCGATTACGGTCAATACATCTTGTGCAACATCACTATAAGTAACAGTCGCAGCCGGATTTACAATTCCCATGTCCAATCCCCGACCAATAGCATAGTAAAGAAAAACTGCATGCATAGCCTCTCGGATATAATTATTTCCACGAAATGCAAAAGACAAATTGCTGATACCTCCGCTCACTCGTGCACCCGGAAGATTTTTCTTAATCCACTCTGTAGCTTCAATAAAATCTACAGCATAATTTACATGTTCTTCTATTCCTGTTGCTATTGCCAAAACATTAGGATCAAAGATTATATCTTGTGGATTAAATCCAACCACATCTACTAACAAACGATAAGCCCTTTCACAAACTTCGATTTTTCGAGCAAACGTATCAGCTTGTCCCTTTTCATCAAAAGCCATAACAACGACAGCCGCCCCTAACCGTCTAACTTGACGGGCATGGGAAAGGAATACCTCTTCTCCCTCTTTCAAACTTATAGAATTAACTATAGATTTCCCCTGAACACATTTCAGACCAGCTTCTATAACATCCCACTTGGAAGAATCTATCATTAAAGGGACTTTCGAAATTTCAGGCTCTGATGCTATCAAATTCAAAAATGTAATCATTTCAGACTTTGCATCAAGCATAGCATCATCCATATTAATGTCTATAATCTGAGCACCATTCTCCACTTGAGTACGTGCTATTTCAAGAGCCTCATCATATTTTTTTTCACTTATCAAACGCAGAAACTTACGTGATCCGGCAACATTGCACCGTTCTCCTATGCTTATAAAATTATTTTCAGGACGTACTTCTAATCGTTCCAACCCAGACAACCATAAACAATCAGGAGATTTTACCGGACAACGTACCTCTGCTCCTGCAAGTAATGTACTATACTGTGCAATATGAGCTGGTGTCGTGCCACAACAACCACCGATAATATTCACCAAACGTTCATCAATAAACTCTTTCACTTGAGCTGCCATCATTTCCGGAGTCTCATCATATTCCCCAAATCGATTAGGCAAGCCTGCATTAGGATAAGCACTTACATAATAAGGAGCTATAGATGAAATCTGCTTCAAAAAAGGTTTCATATCATGGGCTCCAAACGAACAATTCAACCCGACCGATAATAAATTAGCATGTTGCACTGACGTTATAAAAGCCTCTAATGTCTGTCCTGAGAGCGTACGTCCTCCCACATCAGATAATGTAACTGACAACATTACAGGAACCTGTGTATCTGTCTGTTCCATCGCCAATTCTGCAGCATAAATAGCAGCTTTAGCATTTAATGTATCAAATATAGTTTCTATCAATAATGCATCAACTCCTCCCAAAAGAAGTGCAGTCATCTGTTCTTTATAAGCTGCTACCAGTTCATCATATGTCAATGCCCTAAACGCTGGATTATTTACATCTGGAGACATCGAACAAGTTTTATTGGTAGGACCCACCGAACCAGCTACAAAACGCGGCTTTTCCGGTTGGGCTTGAGTATATTCATCTGCAATCTCTCGTGCCAGTCGCGCTGCAGCCAAATTTATATCATAAACATACTTCTGCATGCCATAATCTGTCATAGAAACAGAAGTCGCATTAAATGTATTGGTTTCTATAATATCTGCCCCGGCATCCAGATACTCTCGATGTATCTCTTTAATCACCTCAGGCCGAGTAAGACACAGCAAATCATTATTTCCCTTCAGTTGTCCGGGAGCATCCATAAAAAGATCTCCGCGATAATCTTGTTCTGTTAGCCCATAACGCTGTATCATAGTGCCCATTGCACCATCCAGAATCAAAATCCGATCATTCAGTAATTCTGTTATACTTTTCATTCTCTAATAAATACTAACCAAAATTTTTACCTACTTTTTCACCTTTGACGGATTTTTCGCCATAAAATCTTTCCAACTAGTATATGTCTTTTCTGTCTGCGGACGGTTTGTTTGAAAAAAATGACATAAAGCTGCCGCTAATCCATCTGTTGCATCCAACTGTGGTAGCATATTCTCTTCTGAAATATGCAACATCCGTTTCAACATATCTGCGACTTGTTCTTTTGATGCGCTACCATTACCGGTAATAGACATCTTTATCTTCAAAGGAGCATATTCTGCGATAGGGACATCACGAGAAAGAGCTGCTGCCATCGCTACCCCTTGAGCTCGTCCTAACTTCAACATCGACTGCACATTTTTCCCGAAAAATGGAGCTTCTATGGCCATCTCGTCAGGATGATACTGGTCAATAAGTCCCTGCACTCGTTCAAATATACGATATAAACGCATATAATGATTCTCAAACTTACTCAACTGCAATACCCCCATAGCCATCAATTGAGGCTTATTATCCAAAACCTGTAATATGCCGTATCCCATTACATTCGTTCCCGGATCGATTCCTATTATAATTCTCTCTTTCATCTATCAGTCTATCACCTCGAGTAGTGTATTAAAACCCACAACCCTATCTCCAAAACGAGATACCAAAGCCTCTGTCAATTCCACTCCCATCTCTTTATACCACAAAGATAAAGCCTCTGTATCCTGTACATGGAACTGAAGAGAAAGGCTACTACCATCCTCTTCTCCCGTGGTCATTACTCGACACAATTGGGGTTCACTAAGTTCCTCTCTTCGTAGAGCCATCGGAATATAATTCTCTTTTAACCAAGCTATAAAAGAGGCCTCCAGCTCATCATCCACATGATATGTTGTATTAAATATAATCATACTTACAATCCTTCTTACAAGGCACAACATGTACCATACGACAAATGTAAAAAAAACTTCTCGATTTCGTTGCCTTTTACAAAAATCATTATATCTTTGCACTGCAAAATATAAGGGGCATTAGCTCATCTGGCTAGAGCGCAACACTGGCAGTGTTGAGGTGAGCGGTTCGAGTCCGCTATGCTCCACAAAATAAAAGGAGAAATTTAAACTTTCTCCTTTTTTATTTCCATAAAACACAGAATACCAATTACACTTTTACTTATTATCTAAAAAACAAACTAAAAAAATAGTTTCAGCTATTCTTTTTTTAATAAAAAATGTTATCTTCGTATTAGCTTATAATCACTTTTCAAATACCTAATATCATGAGAAAATAATATTATAAACTCATTATTAAGCATTGACATTTGTCCAGAACCAAATAGTTTCGTAATCATTGATATTTATGATTTAAATGGAAATAAAATAGCGACTATCTACAATGGAAGAACAACAAATTCCCAGGTAAATCAACAAGAATGGAATTATGGAAATATACAACCTGGAATATATCTTGTTCGTTACATAGTGAATAGTCGGATAAATATCAAAAAAATTATTATTAAATAATAAAATCAGACTAGCCATGAGAACTTCAATGGTCCCCCTAAAAATTATAATAGTTTTAGTTTCAATGCTATTTCTATTTCCTGAAATTATTATTTCACAACGAAAGGCCTGTCAATTACTCAACGATGGAGAATTCCTTTGGCTAAGTATCAACGATCAGTTAAACAAATACAACAAAAACACAGGAGAATTACTAACTTATAATGCCCCAGGAGGTTCTTTAGGTAAAGACAAATCTGGGAAAATATGGATTATGAAAAAATATGGAGAAATCTATACATTTGATGGACAAAATGCAATTCCATACACAATAAAAGGACTCAACTGGAAGGAAAAACACAGCTGGGTAAACAACTCATTTCTTGTAGGAAAAAATAACGGCAAATGGATGGGATTACTCTTTGAAACCAATAACGCCTTCTTAATCCAATTTGACGATTTAGGTTTCAATAAATGGAACTTCAATACAGTCGGAAGCTCCGTTTCCATTCTTTCCATGTTAGAAGACAAAGAGGGCATTACCTGGTTTAGTGGATATAATGAAATATCACCTCCTTGGAGATGGACTTTTGGGCGTTTTACGAAAACTGGAGGGATAATAACTTACAAAGAATTGCAATGGCTATCCATTACCGCAATAGATGAAGATTCTGAGGGAAACCTATGGATGTCCACTAACTACAACCAAAATCTCCTCTTAATAAAATTTGACCGTCAACATTTTTCCTATATTAAAGACTCTGGATCTGGAAACCATTATAGTTTAGTAATAGATACTTATAATAACAAATGGTTGGGTAATTTCGACGGTACATTAACAAGATATGATGGAAAGCAATTTACCACTTATAGTCATCCTGAACTGACACAGACAATCCGTGATTTGGTCCCAGATGAAAATGGATACATTTGGATATTGGCCGATAACAAGTTGTTTTGCTATAATCCGTCAATAGATAATATCCAAAAAATAGACTTTCTGTTATCGGGGGAAGAATATTTTACTACAAATTCAGAACATAAAATATACCCAAATCCCTCAACCCATCAAATCACAATAACTGGAAAAAATATACTTCAAGTTAAAGCTTATGACATGTCTGGTCAATTTTTAGGAAAACATAGCGAAAACTTTGAAAAAAAATCTGTTACAATAGAACTATCTACATTAGGTATTACAACAAAAGGATATTATGTTCTCTGCATAGAAGAGAATACGTCAATTTACCATCATAAAATTCAAGTGAAAAAATAAGAAATTATAAAATAAATAAAATGAAAAGAAAAAGAATACTCCAACTCCTAATAACATTGATAAGTATGCACTTCTCAACATATCTTTCATCGCAATCAATTATTGTAGATGACTTGTTGGATGACGGTGAATACTTATGGATTTCTTCCTCTACAGGACTTATTAAATATCAAAAACAAAATACAGCTACTATATTATATACAGAACAGGATAACGGTATACCTCCAGTATTGACCAATTTGTCTAAAGATGAAGAAGGAAATATATGGGGTATTTCGCCATTTCATGGAATTATCAAATTTAATGGAAAACAATGTTCGTTTTACAACAAAGATAATTCAGAATTACGTGATAACACGGTGTGCAACCATCTATATATCGAAAAAAATGGGAATATATGGGCCGGTCTCATAGGAGGAACAGACTTAGTTCAATTTGACGGGACAATCTGGAAACGATATAACTTGACTTCTACTTATATATATGCTTTTCTTAATACAATTTACATAGATAAAGACCAAACTTTATGGCTTGGTGGCTTTTGTGAAGAAAAAGATGTCAAAGACACTTGGTCCTTAGCCAAATTGCCCTTATCAAACATAACAAAAGGAATCACTCCTGTAAATATTTCTAGCATCGGCATAAAGGATATAGAAATAGATAAACAAGGAATTTTTTGGATTATTTGTGAAAATTCATTTTCACTCGAAAGCTACAATCCGGTGAATGAAGAGTCACATATATTTAAATTACCTGAATCTGATTACCCAGATGTAGATTCAAATAATCAGATTATACCATTTTCAGACATCATTATAGATAAATATAACAATAAATGGTTGTGTACATACAAAAAAATATATAAATATGACGGTAGCAATTTTATTACTTATACACATAACAAAATAGATGGATCTGTTCATTGCTTATCTTCTGATTCAAATGGAGATATATGGATAGGAACAGACTCCGGCTTATTTAAATACATTGCTGCCCAAGATAAAATTGAACCTGTTGAATTGAATATAAATAAATAAAAATCAATTCATTATAATAAACAAAAAACATCAAATGTAAAATAAAATACATTTATTCCTTTAAAACTAAAAAAAGCACAGAAAGTTTTTTTATATTTGAGATAAATAATGATATAAATTTTTAATTCCATATAATTATGAAAAGATTAATTTTTATCACATTCATCTGCTTTGCTTCTTTAGGACTTACTAATGCACAAAAGAATGCAATAGGGTTGCGGTTAGGTGCCGGTGCAGAGTTACTCTATCAAAGAGATTTAAGTACAAAAAACTTCCTTCAATTTACTCTCGCTATACCTGACTATAACGGATTGTCTGTAACAGGCATCTATAATTGGCGCTGTTGTCAATGGAATTGGACTCCCAAAACTTGCGAATGGTATCTGAACGCGGGAGTCGGAGGCGCACTTGGTATTTATGATTTTGACGACTCAGGCGTATTAATTGGCATCGCGGGTTCATGTGCTTTCGGATGTCAATTTAAAAAAGTACCTATTTCCCTCGATATAAATTATCGTCCAGTTATCGGGGTTGTTACCAGTGGGCATAGTGAAGGCTTTTTTGACCCAGGATTCTGGAACTTTGGAATAGCCGCAGCTTACCATTTTTAAAATAAAACATCAGATTTTTCTATTTATACCCTATCTTTTATCTTTAAGGATAGGGTATTTAGTATTTATTATATTTGGAATCTATCCGTCTTCAAAATCAACTGACGCGATATAAGTATTTAATCAATAAAAAAGAGATTCACTATAGGTAAATCTCTTTAAGGATGAGGGGGGGTGAAAGATGGGGCTCGAACCCACGACCTTCGGAACCACAATCCGACGTTCTAACCAACTGAACTACATTCACCATTTTTCAATTGCGATGCAAAGATATATTCATTTTTTGAATTATGCAATATGTTTCCATACTTTTTTGATTCTAAATAAAGGCTAAAAAAATAATCCATTAATTATATGATATTTACATGAAATTTATTTTATATACCTCTCAATAGAGGTAAAAAGAGAATTTAAAATAACTTTGCATTTTCAGATAAAAACTTGTGAAAAAGCTATATTTATTTTTTGACCTAGACGGGACATTAACTGACCCAATGATAGGTATTATCCGTTCTGTACAATATACTCTTGCATCTTTGGCATTGAAGAAAATGACCTTTACCAATTATGTCCTTTTATCGGTCCTCCTCTAAAAGATTCTTTCCGTGAATTTTATGGCTTTTCTAATGAACAAGCAGAAACGGCATTAATAAAATATAGAGAATATTTTTCAAAAAAAGGTATTTTCGAAAATCAAGTATACGATGGCATACCTGCACTCTTAACACAACAAAAAAAGTCCGGACGTAAATTGATGCTGACAACCTCAAAACCTGAAATTTTTGCACGTCAAATATTAGACTATTTTAATCTGTCTCATTACTTTTCGTTTATAGGAGGAGCCACCTTGGGCGGAAAACGTTCGACTAAAACAGATGTAATACAATATGTCCTGAAATCTAACAAAATTGAAAATCCCTCAGATATAATTATGATTGGTGACCGCAAACATGATATAGAAGGCGCCCAAACAAATGATATGCAATCTATAGGTGCATTATACGGATATGGGTCTGAAAAAGAACTATATGAGGCTGGAGCCAATATTATCGTACCTTCTGTCACACATCTTCAGAACCTCCTAAATACTATAATATACTGATCATATCATCTATATGCCAATAAAACAAAAATTCAACTCATTCCAACATCAAACTCATATAGGGAGTTAATTCCGAGTTTATCTCTCCAGATTGTCCGAATAATAATTTAGCTAAATCAAATACATTTATCTCTTTGACAGAGTTATATGATAATAAAGCAGGTTGGTGTACACAAATACCATTATTTACCGTAAATAAACCATTATTTCCTGACACAAACGCATCTTTTATCAGATAACGGAAAGATGCTTTCGGATGTGATGATGCATAAAAAGACAATAAACTATATACATCTATAATACGCAACATCCCCATTACATACGATACTCTTGAGTCTTTTGTTACTGGCGAAAAACAGTGTATCTCCATATTTGGGAAAATACCCCTCACAGTACATAATAGCTCAAGTTTTGTTTCTTCATCATCATAAAACCACTCCTTTACTATAACTTGTTCTGGGGAAGGAACAACAAACGCCATACCTCGAATATCGCTGTTCAAACCAGAAATGGATACGACCTTTCCTCCTGCCAATCTAAAATCCTCTAAAATTACTCCGAAATCATCAAACGAATGTTGCACACAGCAAGCTCTCTTCCTCATGTGAGCAGAAAAATAAGTAAACAGCTCATCTACCGTATGCTCTTTATATACAGGCAGAAATGCTGGTAAATCTGTATATATATCCTCTATTCTACGAAAAACTGAAACATATCCCATTCGCTGATAATATTCGTATAGCCAGTCTTCTGCAGGTATTAGAATAGAAAGTGGTATTTTTCTATCACGCATCACTTGAAAAGCTTCTGAGAGTAAAGTTTTCATCAACCCCCTCCCTCTATACTCGAGCCGTGTCGAAGCTCCAGAAATATAAGATGTTCGAACTTCACTTCCCCAACATGTCATTGTATACGGTAACATTTGTAATGCAGATAAGACCAAGTCTCCTTCTACTTTTACCAATGTATTTTCATCACTATATTTAGTCGAAAAATACAGATTCATAAAATCTTCCGAATCATCAAAACAATTCTGCCATAAATCTCGGACCTTTTCCTTTATCTTATTCATTAACAATCTTATACATTAAATTTATATATAATCAGTCCTGTTTACACCGTATAGCTGCACTTTTTTCAAGCAAAATAGTCGGGTGGTATGATAACTTAGCTTTACGAAGCCCTGGAATACCCAAGTCTTCTTCTCGATTTACATATAAATAATTTTCAGGGATATGCCGAGCAAACTCCTGATTAATGACAGCATATATTCCATCAATTTCCGTATTCGCTTTCTCTACATGTACTCCAAAAGTATCTGATGTTATAGGCGCACCAAATGTAAATGCTTCAATCTCATTGCCAATCCAAATAGCGCCTCCTAATATTCCTAACTCATCCATATGTTCAAGTGCAAACGTCATTGAACGACGTTCGTTCAACAAATCTTCATTTTCGGCACAATCGTTATCCACACACCATTTTGCCTCTAATTCCAAACATTGTGCAATCATGTCTTGAGTTATCGAAGTATAGCAATAATTATCATACTCCTGCCTGAATCTATTTATATGATTTCGCTTAGACTGATATTTTTTTCCCACCAAAC
>ENA-OPXH01000810-OPXH01000810.1-human-gut-metagenome-genome-assembly--contig:-NODE-810-length-25491-cov-2.796627_pt1 | contig 25491 bp, 19 predicted proteins | sample MGYA00241521_ERZ502034 | MGnify/ENA primary metagenome ERZ502034 (study PRJEB25962, sample SAMEA2042103) | human gut metagenome | biome: human gut; feature: human-associated habitat; material: faeces... | reverse complement strand
TCACCACACAATCACACGTGCGCTGCCGGGCGCACAAAAAAAAGAGGAGGCGATTCATTTCGAATCGCCTCCTACAGGAGACCCCAAGGCGCTGCTGCTCCATTAAGGGAGAACTTTGCGTTCTCCGGAGCGGCTGGACCGCGGAACCGACCCCTGGTTCCCTGCTGCGATCTCAGCGCCTTGCTTGAGATGAAGTATGCGCTGATTGAGAACAATTCGCAATAGCGGATGGAAAAATAATCCTGACAAGATACGTAAGGATTGATGCCAGTCAATCCAGATCCCCCTAAGGAGTAGATCAAAGGGCTGACGTGGAAACCCGAAATTTTTAGCGATATTCAATTTACTGCACTAAGCAGTTTTATCGATATCTGTTGGAAATAATCATGAAGTCGTGCATATATAAGGAAACTGTGCAGTAAAAAATAGAAATCTGCATGCGCGAATCATTGCTCTGCGGTAAATTTTGCAAACACCGACAGCGAGAACAAAGCTTTTGTTTCAGATGCCGTCGGTTCCCAGTCCACTTCATCAATTGAGGCTTGCGTTTGAAAAAGCGCACTGCTCCCGAAATGAAAACCTGGTTTAGCAACCGCACAACACCCCGAGGATCGGCACGCCAATAACGTGCCGCTGTGAGAGACATGATGAACACCTTCCTGATGATCAGCCGCTTCATGAACAAAACGTTTGCCCTTTGGGTCGTCGTATTCGGCGCCCTCGGCTTCGTTTTCCCCCAGGTCTTCAAACCGGTAGGTGCGTATGTCTCGATTCTTCTCGGCGTAGTTATGTTCGGCATGGGGCTCACGCTGACGACAGCGGACTTTCGTGAAATCTTCCGTCGTCCCAAGGATGTGGCGGTCGGGATCCTCGCTCAGTTCCTGATCATGCCGCTCGCGGCTTTTGTGCTCTGCAAGGCGTTTGATTTGCCGCCTGACCTCGCTGTCGGTCTGATGCTCCTGGGCTGCGTTCCCGGCGGGACGGCGTCGAATGTCGTTACCTTCCTTGCCCGCGGCGACGTGGCGCTCTCTGTGACGGTGACCTCCTGCACGACGCTGCTTGCGCCTGTCGTGACCCCGGCTTTGATGTATGCCTTTGCGAGTCAGTGGCTCTCGATTGATCCGACGGCGATGTTTATGTCGATCGTTCAGGTGATCCTTGTTCCGATCGCCGCCGGCGTGATCGTGCACAAAATCTTCGGTGCTAAGGTCGAACGCGTGGCTGCGGTGCTCCCGATTGTGTCTGTCGGCGCGGTTGTGGTGATTGTCGCGGCAGTGGTGGCCGCTACTCGCAGCCAGATCTTGACCGCCGGCATGACAGCATTTCTTGTGGTGGCGCTGCAGAATGCCTTCGGGATGGCCCTGGGTTTTGCTGCCGGCAAGGTCTTCAGAATGGATCTTCCTAAGTGCAAGTGTCTGTGCTTTGAGGTCGGCATGCAGAATTCCGCTCTGGGCGTGGCGCTCGCCAGCGTGCACTTTGCTGCTTCTCCCATGACGGCCCTGCCGTCAGCCATCGGAGCCTTGTGGCACAACATTACAGGTCCTGTGGTGGCTACGTTCTTCCAGAAATGGCGTGCAGCGGATGAGAAGAAGTCCATTCTGGATCTGATGGAAGAAAGCATCGCCAAGGCGCGTGAAGAAAAGACCGCAGCGGTTTGATGGATTTAGCCTAATAAAGTTCTCAAAGAGGAGACGGCGCGGAGGATCCCGCCGTCTCCTCTGTGCTTTTTGCGGCGTCTGCGAGGGGCTTCGGTGCCGATGGATTCGGTCTGCAGACTTATGCCCGACGGCGGGAGAGTTCAATAAAAAAACGACGCCTTTGACGTCATCGTCCATGCGGCCGGCAGCCGTTTCATTGGCTTTCGCTGCAATTGTGAGACGCCTGATCGGGTCAAGTCCGAGAGGATCACCGCGCCAATGGCGCTGAGACCTTGAACATTCAGAGGCCATGGCGGCCCTGCGCGAAACCTACGATTTTTGCATTAGGTGTTTCCGGCAATACGGCTTGGAAAACGTCAGAAAGTGATTCAAAAAAAATGAATACAACCTGCTCTACGACAGATGCCGTAGGCGCCAAAGCATGCACGCTCGTAAAGTTTTCTGACGCCCGCGCCGTTGCTGAGTCAAAACCAGAACTCCCGGCAGCGGGTTCCAATGTTTCCTGCCATGAGGCGGCGGATCCGAAAGGACCGCCGAGCAGTTGATGAAACCCTGGTTGCAATCCACAACATTTAGGGAGGCGGAGCGCCAATAACGCGCCGCCCCAATCTGCCAATGATGAATACGTTACTTATGCTTAGCCGCTTCGCCAACAAGACCTTTGCGCTGTGGGTGATTATTGCGGGGATACTGGGTTTTGTTTTCCCGGACGTGTTCAAGCCCATTGGCAGCTGGATTGCGATTCTCCTCGGCGTCATGATGTTCGGCATGGGGCTCACGCTCACGACGGCCGACTTCCGTGAAATCTTCCGCCGCCCCAAGGATGTCTTCGTCGGCATTCTCGCGCAGTTCCTCATCATGCCGCTGGCAGCCTTCGTGCTCTGCAAGGCTTTTGCGCTGCCGCCGGATCTGGCTGTCGGTCTGATGCTCCTTGGCTGTGTTCCTGGGGGTACGGCTTCGAATTTGGTCACTTTCCTCGCCCGCGGTGATGTCGCGCTGTCGGTCACGATCACTTCGTGCACGACGCTGCTTGCGCCGCTCGTTACGCCGGCTCTGATGTACTTCTTCGCCAACCAGTGGATCGCCATCAATCCGACGGCAATGTTCCTTTCGATCGTACAGGTGATCCTGCTCCCGATCGCTGCCGGCGTCGTCGTTCATAAGGTTTTCGGGAAGAAAGCTGATCAGGCCTCTGTGGTTCTGCCGTTTGTGTCTGTTGCTACAGCAGTGGTGATCATCGCCGCGGTCGTCGCAGCAACGCGCGGTCAGTTCCTCTCGGCTGGGCTCACGGTCTTCGCTGTGGTGGCGCTGCAGAATGCTTTCGGCATGGGACTCGGTTTCCTCGCCGGTCGTCTCTTTGGAATGGATGTCGCCAAATGCAAGGCGCTCTGCTTTGAAGTAGGCATGCAGAATTCGGCCTTGGGCGTCACGCTCGCTACCGTGCACTTTGCGGCTTCGCCGATGACGGCCCTGCCGTCGGCGGTGGGTGCGCTCTGGCACAATGTCTCCGGCGCTGTGGTTGCAAGTTTCTTCCAGAAGCTTCGCGGCAACGGCGAAAAGAAGACTTTCTTTGAAGTGCTCGAAGAAAATGCGGCAGCCAAGAAGCACGCTGCAAACGCTTCGCACAAGGCTGCGGCCTGAACCTGACATTCCCTGCGGGGATCCTTGAACGAACTGAACGGGACTGCCTTCCTCATGGGCGGTCCCGTTTTGCGTCTTCTCTGCGCTCAGACCAGATTCACAGAAAAAAGGCAAAAAAAGGGGAGGCCGCGGACCAAGAAACGCGCGGCCTCCCGTAGTAGCAAGGAACGAACCGGACAGGAGAGTTCCGGATAATCGAAGCAGCACCACAAAGTTTCCCCGCTTTGTGTAATCGGTGCTGCTGAACCGCCAGAGCCGACCCCTTGGCTCATCAATTGGCGGAATTCGTTCCGTGTTGAGATGAACTTTAACGCAAATGAGAAACATTCGCAAGCAGGAAACTACAAAATGTTATTCGGAGAAACGCTTAGGGCAGGCGGCCTAAGCAGTTAATGGTAGCGGTTTATTGATTGAGTCAAATTCGATATTTTGCAAAGTGAAATGCATAAGTTTCATTCGCTTTGCTTCGATAAAATCGAAAATCAGCAATGAATACAACTGCGCGGACTGCTCTGAGACGGCTCACCGGATCTGTTGAGTGCCGCTCAAGAGCTGCCACCAAGGAGAAAACATGCAAAGCGTTCCCGACAGTCAAAATGCCGGTTCAATATCTCATGCCCAATGTCCGAGCGGCCTGCGCCGGCGGCTGATTGCCGCGGCTGCTGCCGTGACGTTTTCTGGATTGGCCGTTTTTGGACCAGCCTTTGCAGCCGCCGAAGCGCCTCTGATAGGTGTCGTACAGCTTGTTGATCATGAAGCTCTCAACGATTCCGTGCGCGGCATCACCGACGGCTTGAAGGCGCGGGGACTCGCCGGGAGTCTGGATCTGCAGAATGCTCACGGAGACCAGTCAACGCTCAAGACGATTGGCGACCGGTTTGTGCATAAGGACGCCAAGCTCATTTTTGCCGTTGCGACCCCTGCGGTTCAGGCCATGGCGCGCGCTACCAAGACCATTCCCATTGTGGGTGCTGCAGTGACGAGCTACACCGCAGCCAAGGTCATTAGAAGCAATGAGCATCCCGGCGGCAACGTGACGGGTGTTTCCAATATTGGCCCGGTGGCTGCCCAGCTCGATCTCTTCATGAAGCTGGTGCCGAACGCCAAACGGGTCGGCACCATCTATAACGCCGGAGAAATCAATTCCGTCGTGCAGATTGAGCTCCTGCGAGCCGCTGCGAAGGCGCGCGGCATTGAGCTCGAAGAAGCGACGGTGACGAATCTCACGGACCTTCAGTCAGCCGTCGTGTCCATGAGCAAAAAAGTCGACGGCTTTGTCTTTCCGACCGACAACGTTGTGGTCGCCGGCATGGCGGTCGTTTTGCGCACGACGGTGCCGGCTCATCAGGTCACAGTATCGGGGGATATGGGATCACTTGCCGCCGGCTGCACGGCGGCGATGACGGTGGATTATTACACGCTCGGGCTTCAGGCCGCTCAGCTCGGCGCCGATATTCTTGAGGGCCGGAGAACCGCCGCAGAAACGCCGATCGGCGTTCAGGACGTGAAAAATCCCACTTTCAACGTGAAGGCTATGAAGCGCCTGGGATTGGAAATTCCAGAGGACCTCAAGGCTGGAGCTCTTTTGTGGCAAAAATAACGAGTGACGCTTAAGCGCACTTAACACACTGCCGCAGCGTGAAAGCTGCGGCATTTTTTGTTTGTCTGCTGCGGGCAGGGGTTTCGAGGAGGGCAGTCTCAGCTCTCTTGATCAGGGCTTTGCGAGAAGTTTGATAGCAGCCGCTGCGAACTAGGTAAAATTAAAAGATCTGCCGGCACAAAAGGTCGTGAGATCGACCCCTGCGAGCCGTCAGGGAAGCAAAGAACAAAATAAATCAGAGCGAACCGTTCCAGCCACCTGCAGAGCAGACGGTTCGCGCCGAGGTCAGCCATGCACGTTTTGAACATCGGTTCACTCAATATTGACAATGTATATCAGGTGCCGCATTTCCTGCGCGGCGGCGAAACTGTAGCGGCATACCGCCGTACGCTTCACGTCGGCGGCAAAGGACTCAACCAGAGCGTGGCGCTTGCCCGCGCCGGCATTGCGAGTTCTCATGCCGGGATTATTGGCCGTGACGGCGAGGTGCTGAAGAATTTTCTGGAAGCTGAAGGCGTTAATGCGGCGCATGTTGAAATGCGTGCCGATGAAGCTTCTGGTCATACGGTCATTCAGATTTCTCCCGAAGGCGAGAATGCCATTCTTTATTACCCGGGCACCAACACCTGCCTCACGCGTGAGTTCGTGAAGAATGCCGTTTCCGATCTCAAACAGGGTGATGTTTTGCTTTTGCAAAATGAAACGAACGCCATTCGGGACGCGATTGAAATCGGCCTTGAAAAAGGACTTCGCATCGTGTTCAATCCGGCGCCGTTCGACCGTTCTGTGCCGCTTCTGCCGCTCAACCAAACGGCAGCTTTAATTCTCAATGAAGGTGAAGCCCGCGGGCTTTATTCCATGGATGAAGCGGCGGCGGAAAATCTCGACGATCTTGAGCTCCTCACGGCGCTTGGAGAACGCTATCCGAACGCTGTGCGCCCGCGGCGTGGCCGTGCGCATTCCGGGACAGTCTCCCAAACTTTTCCCGGCCTACAGAGTTGATGCAGTGGTCGATACTACTGCGGCCGGAGATACCTTTACGGGGTACGCTGTCCGTGCGCTGACGCTCGCATGGAATGCGGAAGAAAAGGGTGAAGATCCGGCTCGCTGCCGCGCTATTTTGGAGGACGGGATCAAATATGCCGTGACGGCGGCAGCGCTTTCTGTGACGCGCGCCGGAGCAGCGGAATCTATTCCGCATTTTGAGGTTGTCGACGCGGTGGTGGCCGACTTGTGGGATACCGAAGGGAATCTGCGCTAATGACTGTTGAAAATATCCTCCTTGACTGCGATCCTGGTCTTGACGACGCGGCTGCTATTTTTTTGGCAGCCGGATCGCCCCGCATTCATGTGCTCGGCATTACGACCGTAGCGGGCAATCAGACCATCGAGCGCGTGACCAAGAACGCTTTTTTCGTGGCCAAGATGGCAGGCATGGGGGATGTTCCTATTGCCAGGGGCTCGGCACGGCCGCTTCTGCGTCCGCAGGTGCAGGTCTGCTCAGAGATTCACGGCGAAACTGGACTGGGGGTTCCGGTAGCAGAGCCTGAGCGCGATCCGGATCCGCGGCCGGCGGCTCAGTTCATCGTCGACGTTGTCATGCGGGAGCCCGAAAAGTCGGTCACGCTGGTGGCCACGGGGCCCCTCACCAATGTGGCTCTGGCCGCTCGGCTCGAGCCCAAGATCGTTGAGCGCGTCAAGCAGGTGGTTCTCATGGGCGGCGCCTGCCACACAGGCAATGTTGGCCCGGCGATGGAGTTCAACATTGAAAACGATCCGGAAGCAGCGCATATTGTTTTTAATGAACCTTGGCAGGTGGTGATGGTCGGGCTGGACCTGACGTATCAGGCGCGCGCTGATAAGTCTGTGCGCGATGCTTTCAAAGCGATTGGCACCCCGGCAGGCGACTTTATGTACCAAACGCTCGAGACCTTTGCCGAAAACTACAAGGCATGGCGCGGCTTTGATGCTCCGCCGCTTCATGATCCCTGCGCGATGGCTTACGTCATTGATCCGACGGTTATGGAAGTGGTTCCTGTCCCGATCAATGTTGAAACGAAAGGCGCGCTGACGGCCGGCATGACGGTCTGTGATTTTCGCCGCAGAGCGCCTGAAGGCTGTCACACCTTTGCTGCGCTCAAGCTCAACGTGCCGCAGTTTTGGGAGATGCTCATCAGCTCGGTCAAAGCAATCGGGTGAAATGCACTGGGGCGGGTTCCGCCCAAGATGTCTGCTCCATTGCTGCCGCTCTTGGTTTTTTGCAGCTTTTGAAGGCATGAAACTGCAAAGATGGACGCAGACATTCAGAGCGCTGACGGAGAGGCCGCTTAAGGCGGCAGCTTCCGTCAGCTGCACCGACCAATTTTCATCCAAAAGCTCTGCATGCGACGTTTTTCTCAAGAATGGTTTGACGCTCTCAGCCGCTGCCGCTTTGCCGGGCAGTGGCCTGACTGGAGCGGGCCTCGGGCTGCACCGGTCATGCCCTGGATTACCGCGCCGATTCATCCCTATTTACGAAAGGCTTTTGATCACATGGGCGAGGTGCGGGAGCTTAATCCCGGCGACTGGCTCTATCCCCATGTCCAAGTGCGCAGCTATATGCTGGTGGAGGCGGGACTGACCGGACGCATTGTCGCAACGGTCGACGGACAGTCCGGCGCAGGGGCAATGGCGCTTTCCACTCCCATGCGCAATGCCGCAGGGAACCTGAATTGGCTCACGCATCGTTCGGCTATCGGACGTTATCAGGCGCTCTCTCACGTGCGCCTGCGAGAAATTCCGCATAGTGAAGCGCTCGCTTTTCTGATGCAGGCAGACAAGGATTTTTATCTGGCGCTTTACGCGCAGATGGAACTCATCAATCTTTCTGACCGGTTCGGCTTTGCCATTTTGGCGCTGCTGCCGGCCATTGACCGCTTCAAGGCGCTCCTCACTGCCTGGTCGCTTTTTTACGGTGAGGTTTCTGAGGGACCTCGCGGACTGCGGATCCGGGTGCCCATACCGGGCCGTAAAAACCACATTGCTCAAGTCATCCGAACCTCGAGCGTGACGCTCGACGGTATTCTGCGGGAGCTCAAAACCGCAGAGAACTGGGAGCGGGAGGGCGACTTTGTCACCTTTAATGCTTCAACGCTTCAGAGCGTGCATGAATGGATGCGTCATGCAGAAGGCAAGGATGCTTATTTGGCAAGGCCCGCACGCGTGGAAGATATGCTGCTGGCGGCGCAGGCAGAAGCTGCTGAGATCATTCATTAGCTAAAGACAACCTTCGGCCCAAGCATTTCTAAAGGGCAAAAAGAAGCCCGAACCTTTCAGCAGAGGTTCGGGCTTGTCTTTATGAGGAGCGCTGTCGGCAGGCGGTGCGGTGTTTTGTCGAATTCACGAAATAATGTGAGCCGATTGGAATTCTTCAAAACATTTTAGAGCGGGACTGCCGACAGGTCTTAAGCCTTAAGCTGCAGAGCGTTTGGCCGTTTTGGATTCTTGAACTTCGCGTTCGATACGATCGAAAAAGGATTCTTTTTCGCCGGCATCGCGCCACTTCTGAACCCAGGAGGCAACGGCGGGCCTAGCCACATTGTGCCAAAGGGCGGCTACGGCAGCCGGCAGGGCGGTTGCAGGGGCGGCAGCGAAGTGGAGGGTGGCAAGCGCTACAGCCAGGCCGGAGTTCTGCATGCCAACCTCAAACGCAAGGGTTTTGCGCTTGGAGAGCGACATGCCCATGAAGCGTGCTGCATACCAGCCGAGCAGCATGCCGACGGCATTCTGCACGGCAACCGCGGCGAAGATCAAGAGCCCGACATTGAGGAGCTGGGCACGGGTTGCGGCAGCGGCGATGACCACGATGGCGCCAACGGAGACGATCGGAAGCGCAGCCACGCACTTTTCAACGTTTTTATCCCCCGCGAGCTTATGGATGACGACGCCGGCGGCGATCGGGAGCAGGATCATCTGGACGATCGAAAGGAACATCGAAGCCGGATCGATGGCAAGCCACTGATTGGCAAAAACGTACATCAAGGCCGGCGTTACGATCGGCGCGAGCAGCGTCGTGCAGGACGTCACCGTCACCGAAAGCGCCACATCGCCGCGGGCGATGAAAGTCACCACATTCGAGGCGGTGCCGCCGGGCGCGCAGCCCAGAAGCATCATGCCGACCGCAACATCTGCCGGAAGGTTGAGCAGAACGCAGAGCGCATAAGCCGAAAGCGGCATGATCGTGAACTGTGCCACGACCCCTGTCAGTACTTCTTTCGGACGGCGGACCACCTCACGGAAATCAGCCGTCGAAAGCGTGAGGCCCATGCCGAACATCACCACACCGAGGAGCACCGGAACATAAGGACCGACCAACTTGAAAATCTCGGGGAAAATGAATCCGAGAATGCCGAAGATAATCACCCACAGGGCGAAGGTCTTGTTCACAAACTGGCTCACTTTCACGAGATATTTCATATCGTTCATTCAATGCGTTTTTAGCGCATTGACTCCTTAAATGCCCAAAGGCTGACAAATGTCTTCATAGTGCAGCGGCGGGAAGCGCTGAGTTGCCGGAGTGCTGAAGTCCGAAAACTGCTTCCCTTGCAAAGAAGTGTTTGAAGAAGAAACGACCTTAGCTGGGGTCATTTCGGCCGCACTTTTTTGTGCGGGTTTGTCTACTCTACGGGCAATGCGCTCTGTTTTGGGGCGCTGGGGGAGCGAAGACCGTCAGTTCTGAAACATTCCCTGAGAAATGTTGACTGCAATAACGTTTTCCCCCTAAACGAAAGCGCTTAGTGAGGCATTGCGAAGGATGATGAACCGAATTTGAGCGGAGCGGCAGGCCGTGAAAGAAGCCGGACTCGGCTTAAAGCAAAGATTCAATCTGCAGCGTATAGCCTTCCGGTTCATTTTCGATGGTAATCATCGAACGTGAGCCCATCTGGGTGATGTGTGCGCGCAAAAGGGCTGTGCCCTCGGACGAGAGTTCACGGATTTCGGTGGGACCTTGACGGTGACTCGAAAACACGAAGCCGCTGGGGACGGCGCCCGCCGTCCCCAGCGGCCGTAATGCTTTGTGTCGGCCATAAAGTGAAGGTCAGGTCACGCAGAAGCCGTTCGGCGGAGATGCGTTCATCCAGACGCGGACTCCGTGCTTCGGTGATCGTACTGCCGTCCCAGGTGATGCGCCAGACCGTCATGCTGAGCGCGGAGAAAACCGCATTGACGCTGCCTGGAGCAGAGAGCACTGTCGCTCGAAGGGGCGGAACCGCAGCCGGAGCGCCATGCTGGGCGGCTTTGGGGCTGAAGCGAATGACAATCTGCTGGTCGAGGGAGAGCTGCGGAGCGTCAGCAATTGCCGGCAGAAAAACAGGTACGAAAGAGCGTTCCTTGGCTGCAGCCGAGGGCTTCTGAGGCTGAGGACGTTCAGCAGTCTTGCCGGATTGTACGGAGGGTTTCCTCTGAAGCGGCTTAGCTGTCTTCTGCGAAGTTGTCTGGCTGCCTTCAGCGGCCTTTTTCAATGCACAGCCCGAAAGCAGCGAAACTGCGAAGAGCGCGGTAAGGAAAAGTCGGCGTGAGCGGACGGGCATGAAAGCCTCCGAAGAAGTTAAGGTTCGGCGGCGGTTTCCGTCCGATATCAAATGTTAGCGCATGGCAGACTTTTGCACGTTTATCGATGCCATCGAGGATGGTGCGGCGGCAGCGGACGAATGACGGGGGCGGCGGGTCTGGGCTTTGGCGGCGGGGGTGCACGGTGCGGTGCAGCGACGCAGCCCGAGAGCGTGAGCACCCCGGCGATGCCGGTGAAAAAAGCAGACCGCAGAAATGTTCGGCGTGAATACGGCATAACAATCTCCTAATCGAATGGAATCCGCGCAGCCGCCCGGAACCTTCGCCCCCAAGGGCGAGATATCGCTGACAGATGCTTGCTCTCATCTTAGGCATGAGGAACTTCCGATCGCGAACTTAGGAGAGACTGTGGCGGCATATACGAGAGAGACGCACGACCTCAGCGCTTATCAGCGGCCGGACGCAAGAGGGGCGTCGCTGCCCAAACAATGCTTTGACCCACCAGCACGGTAATGCCGAAAGCGCGGAGTGCAGGCGTAGCGGAAAATACCAGCAGTCCAAAAGAAAGGAGCGTCGTAACGCCCGAAAAAAGGACGGCGGCAGAGGTGCGGCCGTCGCTGGGGCTCCCTGTGAGGAAGATGCCGTAGTCAACGCCCAGGCCAAGCACTAAAACGAGACCCAGCGCGGTGAAAATGGTGACTGGCGTTCCCGTCCAGCCAAAGACGGCCAGTGCGGCAAGAATGCCTAGGGCCGAGGGCAGTACGGCGCGCCAGCTCTCACGCCCGAAACGAAGCGCTAAAAGCGCCCAGAGGAGCACGATGCCGGCGGCGTGCACCATGAGAATGAGGTCTCTGTAAAGCGAGAGCCCCTCGCTCATGCCGCGCGTGATGTCCACAAAATAAGCGCCCGGCACCGCTTCGGCGGCCTTCGTTAAGAAGGGAAGGTGCTTAGGCTCAACGCCGGCGAGCATCAGGACCGTGACGGCGCGCCCGGGCTCGTTCTCGAGCACGAAGCGATGAGTGAGCTCTCGCCACGGCGTACTTTCTAAGTCATTCAAGGCCATTCGCTGGGCGTCAGGCCCTTTTGGCGAAGCTCCGAGGAGCTCAAGCAGCCGGGGGGCGGCGCCAGCCGTTGCCGCGGCAACGAGATCTCTGTCAGCATCCTGTTTGGCATCCGAGGGCAGCAGCATGGAAAGCCCGGAAGGCGTGAGGCTCTTGAGTTCAGGTATGGCCTGCAAAGCAGACAAGAGCGCTTCTTCGTGCTCGAGCGTTTCACTCAATGTCGGACCCTGCAGGACAAAAGCTTGAGCCGGTGACGGGAGCGCCAAGGCGCGCGACACTGCCAGCTGGCTCTCGAGGAGCTTTTGGGGCGCTCCCTGCAGGTCTCGGATGCCCGCGTCAAATTGCATGCGCGAGAGGCCAAAGAGAAGCGCTGCGGCAAAAAGGGCGAGGCCGAAGAGAACCGCAGGACGTCTGAGTGCCGAGGCGTCTAGTCTCGGAAGCTTCGGGAGCGCTTGGGCGATGAGCCGCATCAGCCGCGTCTGGTCTTTAGGCACCCAACGCTCCAGTCGAGGAAGCACCGTCAAGACGGTGAAGAGCGTTCCGACGACGCCGCAGGCGGCGAGGACGGCCATCTGCCGAAGACCGGGCAGCGGCGTGAGCGCAAGCGTGCAGTATGCGGCGGCAGTGGAAAGCGCTGCCGAGAGGAGCGCGCCGGCCATGCGGCGGCGGCGCGCTTGTGCGGATTCTCCGGCAGTCTTGAGGGCAAACCAATGCGAAGAGTAGTCAATCGATACGCCGATCAGCGTTGCGCCGAAAACGAAGGTAATGAGCGAGAGCGTGCCGAAGACGGCAAAAGAGGCGCCCAGCGCAAGCGTGAAGCCGAGGAGAATGGTTCCGGCCATCAGCAAGAGCACGACGGGACTGCCGAAAAGCGCCCAAGCTAATGCAAAGACACTGATGGTCGAGAGGGTGCCGATAAAGGTGAGTTCGCGCTGTGCGCGGGCAGCGATCGCATCGGTAAAGAGCGGTACGCCGGCCGCTTCGATCTGGACGGAGGCTCCGTGCCCCACCGCATCCTGAGCGGCGTTTTGAGCGTCTTCGAGCGTCTGCGCAAAATGAGCTTTCCCGGCTGCCGCAAGGTTTTCGTCCGCGGTGAAAAAAAGCACGCGGGCGGTTTCTCCTGTCGGCACCGTCTTTAATTCGATATCCGTGCGGCCGTTATTTGAAGAGACGCGCCAAGGGAGGCGCTTAAGTTCTTCGGTGAGCCAATGGTCATAGGTGCAGAACGGATCATTGGCAAAGCCGAGAATCCTGAGCGACACGGCGCTCGTGAGACAGCCGACGGCTCGCTCTGTCAGCCGTTCGCTGCGGCTCGGTTCCGGGAGGCCAATGAGGCTCCTGAGCGCACTTCTGTCGGCATCCGAAAGCAGTCGGCCGGCGGCATGCGGAATTTTGGGGACAGCACCAGCCCCAAAATGCTCCGGAGAGCGCTCTGAAAGGGCGGGTGAAGCGAGCAGTACGTTCCGTACTGCCGCTTGAGCAGTCTCGGCGAGCTCTCTGAGTTTTTCTGCCGCCCCAGCCGTTTCGCCCCTGACGCGAAGGAGCACGATGACATTGCCGGCTTCATCCTGACTCAGGCGGGCGCGCAGGGCGTCTTCAATATCGTCGGGAAGTTCCGGGGCTAATTCCGCTGGAATAAGTGACGCGAGACTTGTATCAAAAGCGCGGTGAGTGAATCGGTCGCAAAGCACCCATGAAGAGAGTGCAAGCAGGACGATGAGGCAGCCGAGCGCAAGCCGACCGCGTCCGACTTCCAAAAAACTGAGAAGTCCGTCAAGGATTTTTTGAGCGCGGTGCTGTACGGTCAACGTGAAAACTTTTTTTGAGTAAGAGAGGAAGTCGGCGTTCGAGTCGATTCGCCGAAGGAGAAAAGCGAATGAATGAACAGGAACGCCGCGAAGAAGATGCTCGCGGCAATGCTGAGCATCTCGCTTCAGTCAGAGATCAAAGCGCCTTAGGCCGGATGACCGCAGGTGAAGCAGAAGACGGGTTCATAGGTGGCCGGCAGCTTCATGCGTTTGCCGAGCTCGGGACCTGCAACCGAACCGCGCGCAACGCCGCCGAGACCGAGTGCGGTGCCGGCCAGATACGCGGCTTCGACCATGGTGCCGGCATCGAGATAAGCCCAGTGCGGCCGAGCCATCTGCGTGCGGGGCGTCGCTTCAACGATAAAGACGAGTGTTACAGGGGCCGTATCAACAAAAGCGTGCTGTCCCATCGTTGACGCTGCGCGGAGGTCTTCCGGGGTCAGAAGCTCGAGCGTATTCTTGGACGCATTCCAGCGCCATGCGCCGTCAGCGCGCAGAACACAGACCGAGACAGTGCGCAGATCGAGGCAGGAGGGAACGGTCCGCTTTCCGTCAGGACGCGTGATGCCGGCCGTGCACCAAAGGAGCGTTGAAAGATCTGCGTCGGAAATGGGCTCGGTCGTAAAGGAGCGAATGGTTTTGCGTGCCTTCAGAGCTTCCGTGAGCGTCATCTTCAGTTCGCGCGGAGCGGGCAGCTCAATTGTTTTTGTTGTCATAAAACCCTCCAGAGAAAGACGGTGCCTTTCAACCAGCAATGATTGTAGTTCCGCAGTGTGATGCTGTATGTATTCCGGCTTCGTCCGGGAGCAAAAAAAGCGGCGGACTTCACTAAAGAGGTCCGCCGCTCATCGCTCTCACGCAGCGTTTGGCTGCTTAACGATTGGTGTCGACCTTCGGGTCAAGCGCATCGCGCAGACCGTCGCCCAAAAGGTTGAAGGCAAGCACCGTGAGGAAGATCGCAATCACGGGAAAGATCGCCGCGTGCGGCGCGGTGAGCAGGTCAGCGCGGGCTTCGTTAAGCATTGCACCCCATTCAGGCATCGGCGGCTGAGCGCCGAGCCCCAGGAAGGAGAGTGATGCCGCGGTGATGATTGACGTGCCGATACGCATCGAGAGATAAACCAGAATCACCGAGATCGTGCCGGGCAGAATATGGCGGAAAAGAAGCATCGTGTCGCTGATGCCCAGGCTTCGCGCCGCCTCCACATAGGTCTGGGTCTTCAGACTCAGTACATTCGCGCGGACCAGACGAGCAAAGGCCGGAATCGAGAAAATCGCCACGGCTGCGACAACGTTGAGCATGCCGCCGCCGAGAATCGCCACAATGCCGATCGCGAGCAGAATGCCCGGGAAAGCAAAGAGCACGTCCGAAATACGCATGATGATGCGGTCAGGCCATCCTTCATAGAAACCGGCGATCAGGCCGAGAATCGTGCCGATGACAGCACCGGCGAAAACGGACGAAAAGCCGCAGACGAGCGAGATGCGGGTGCCGGCGACGATGCGGCTGAAGATGTCGCGCCCGAGGGCATCAACGCCAAACCAATGCACGGCCGAAGGACCTTCATTCAGGCGGTCGTAGTCGAAGAAGTTTTCCGGATCAAACGGCGTGATCATGGGGCCGACAATGGCGACGATGATCAAAAAGAAGACGAATCCGGCAGCGGCCATCGCCACCGGCTGCTTCTTAAACTTGCGCCAGAACTCGCCCATCGGGGTGCGCAGCGCATCGTTGGACTTGGCAATGCGCGGATCCACTGCAGTTTCAGTACTCATTTATTCACTCCGATTCTTCTTTTACTTGTAGCGGATCGACGGATTGATCCATCCGTAGAGCACGTCGACCACGAGGTTAATGACGATGAATTCAAGCGAAAAGAGCAGAACGCTCGCCTGAATCACAGGGTAGTCGCGCATGTCGACGGCGTCGACGAGCAGACGACCCATGCCGGGCCAGTTAAAGACCTTTTCCACCACGATGGAGCCGCCGAGCAGGAAGCCGAACTGCAGACCCATCATCGTGACCACGGGAATCAAAGCATTGCGGAGCGCGTGCTTGGCAACGATCTTCGTTTCCGTCACGCCCTTGGCGCGGGCGGTGCGGATGTAGTCGTCATGGAGCACTTCCACGAAGGAGGCACGCGTGAAGCGGGCCATCACGGCGGCAACCGCTGCGCCGAGCGTGATCGACGGGAGAATGTAGTGCTTCCAGGATGAAGCGCCTACCGTCGGCAGCCAGCCGAGCTCAACGGAAAAGATTTCCATGAGCAGGATGCCGAGTGCAAAGGCCGGGAACGAAATACCGGAGACGGCGAGCGTCATGCCGATGCGGTCAGGCCACTTGTTGCGGTAGACCGCGGAAATCACGCCGATCACCAGACCGAAGATCACCGACCAAACCATGGAAGTGAGCGTGAGCCAGAGCGTCGGGCCGAAGCGTTCGCCGATTTCCTGAATCACCGGACGCTGGGATCGAATGGAGGTGCCGAAGTCGCCCTGACACGCGCCCACCACAAAGTTCACGAACTGCTCAGGGATCGAGCGGTCCAGACCCAGACTGTGGCGGATCATTTCCACCGTCGCTTCGTCAGCTTCCGGGCCGGCAGCCAAACGTGCCGGGTCGCCCGGGAGCAGGTGAATGAAGAAGAAGACGCAGACCGCCACGATGATGAGCGTGGGGATCATCCCGAGGAGTCGCTTGATGAAATATCTCAGCATGGAACTTTCTGCCTGCTTGTTTGTTGTTGATTTGTTCCTGAACTCGTCTTCAGGGCTTCATGAGGGAAGCCGGCTCTAAGCTGGCTTCCTCGAAGTTAAAGCTCGAGTCGGGCTGAATGTAAAAACCGTGGAGCGCTTTGGAGCTTGCCGCGATGTTCTGTTCACTCACGAGGAAGATCCACGGCGCATCTTTCCAAATCGTTTCCTGCATCTGGGCATAGATCGCTGACTTCTTCTCGCGGTCGGTGGTGCCGAGCGCATAGAAAAGCGCCTGATCAACCGCGGGATTGGAATAGTAGGACTCGTTGGAGCCGCGGGGCGGGAAGCTTGACGTTGCGAGGACTGGGCGCACCGCGTAGTCGAGTTCGCCCGTGGAGCTCGACCAGCCGATGTAATAGAGCTCATGACGGCTCTGCTCGGGCTGGGGCGTTGACTCTACAAAACTCGTGCGTTCGCCGGCCTCAAGCGTGCGTACGCGAACTTTAACGCCGACCTGAGCGAGCTGCTGCTGCAGGAACTGAATGATCTTGGAGGCCGTCGTATGGTTGTAGCCCGACCAAAGTTCCACTTCAAAGCCGTTCGGGTAGCCCGCTTCTTTAAGAAGCGCCTTGGCCTTCTGCGGGTCATAGGGCCAGGGCCCGAGCTTAACGGCATAGTCAACCGAGAGCGGCGCAATGCCTTCGGCCACATCGGCGTATCCGGCAAAGGCCACCTTGACGAGCGCCTCTTTGTTCACGGCGTAGTTAAGCGCCTGACGAACGCGGACATCCTTGAAGACGGGCTTCGTGAGATTCATTTCCACAAAGCGAAGCATGATCGAAGGCGTGACGTCGACGCGGAGCGTGCCTTTGTCCTTCACCATTTTGACCTGCTCGGAAGGCAGCGGAAACGCATAATCGGCTTCCCCCGTGAGCGCCATGGCCACGCGCGTGCTGTTTTCCACTACAGGACGCCAGGTGATGGCATCGAGCTTCGGGTATCCCGCGCGCCAGTAGTTCGGGTTCTTCTCCACCCGCAAAACGTCGCTCGGGTTGTAGTTCTTCATGACAAAAGGCCCGGTGCCGCAAGGATGGAAGGCAATGCTGACTTCCTTTTCGCTGAGGCTCTTCGGGCAGATCATGACAGCCGACGGATGCGCAAGACGGTTGATGAAGGCCGAATTCGGGCGCTTAAGCGTGAAGCGGACCGTGTAAGGATCGAGCACCTTGAGTGAAGCGACGTTTTCAAAAAGGAAAAAGCGCTTGAGCGTGCTGCCGGGCGTTGTGATGCGGTCAAAATTGGCTTTGACTGCTTCGGCCGTGAATGTCGTGCCGTCATGGAACTTCACGCCGCGGCGCAGGTGCACGACATGCTGCATGCCGTCGGGGCTCGATTCGGCCGATTCAGCAAGGCTCGGAACCACGTTCATTTCTCGGTCGAATTTAAAGAGCCCTTCATAAAAGGACTTTGCCACGGCCTGAGAGAGCGTGTCCGTCGCGTTCCACGGGTCCATCGTAGTGAAGGTGCTCGCTACGGCGACGGTAATTTCATTTTTGGCTTCAGCTGCGCCGGCCGGTGAGAGCACGGCGGCGCAAATGAGCGCAGCAGGGAGCAGTTTGGTGAGGGTTTGCCGTTTCTGCATGTTGTTTCCCTTTGCTTTTATTTATGACCTTCCATCGTGCCCACGACATGCTTGGCCACGAAGTGTCCGGGTTCAACTTCAACGAGCGGTTCGATGACGGGATCATCACCCACTTTGCGTACCGGGCTCGGGAGGTCTGAGAGATTGAGCAGCTTCAGAAGGTTGCGCTCCTGCGGGTCGGCAATCGGAACGGCCGAGAGGAGCTTTTGCGTATATGGATGGAGCGGATTGCCGAGGACAGCGCGGCGCGAGCCCATTTCGACGATCTGGCCGAGATACATGACGGCCACGCGGTGGCTGATGCGCTCAACGACGCCCATGTCGTGAGAGATGAAGATATAGGAAAGCCCCATTTCTTCCTGCAGTTCCATCATCAGGTTCACCACCTGAGCACGGATGGAGACGTCGAGCGCGGCAACGCATTCATCGGCCACGATGATCTGGGGTTTGAGCGAAAGCGCACGGGCAATACAGATGCGCTGACGCTGACCGCCGGAGAATTCATGCGGGTAGCGGTTAGCCATGTCCGGGGAGAGTCCCACGCGCTTAAGGAGCAGCGCTACGCGGTCGTACATCTCCTTTTTGGAGCAGTAGTTGTGGATCATCATCGGCTCGGCAATCGAGTAGCCCACGGTCTGCCGCGGGTCGAGCGAGGCGTAAGGATCCTGGAAGATCATCTGCAGATTGCGGCGCTCTTCCTGAAGTTCGTGCCGGGTCATGCGCAGCAGCGACTTGCCGCGGTGGAGGACTTCACCGCTGTCCACATCGAGCAGCCGCAGAACGGCGCGGCCAGTGGTTGACTTGCCGCAGCCCGATTCGCCCACGATCGAGAGCGTTTCGCCTGCGCGCAGATCAAAGCTCACATGGTCGCAGGCGCGTACGACGTAGGTGGGGCGCCCCCAGAAATCGGTGCGGACCGGGAAGGTCTTCACCAGATTCTTAACTTCAAGAATCGTTTCTCCCGGCGGCGGGAGTTTGTCCGAGGGCGGTTCGCTGACTTTGCCGTTGTCCGGATCAATCAGCCGGAAGAAGCACGGATGTTCAATGTCTTTCAAGGCACCCAGACGGGGTACGGCGGAGAGCAGCGCCTGCGTATAGGGGTGCTGCGGATGCGCAAAGATGGCTTGAGCAGTGCCGGACTCCACAATTTCACCGTAGCGCATGACAGCGACGCGGTCGGCGATCTGCGCCACTACGCCCATGTCGTGCGTGATGAAGAGCACTGCCATCCCGATTTCTTTCTGAAGTTCAGAAATCAGGGCAAGAATCTGTGCCTGAACCGTGACGTCAAGCGCCGTTGTCGGTTCGTCTGCAATCAAGAGCTGCGGCTTGCAGGCAAGCGCCATGGCGATCATGACGCGCTGACGCATGCCGCCCGAGAGCTGGTGCGGGAACCGCAAAGAGATCCGTTCAGCATCGGGAATGCGCACGAGTTCGAGCAGATGAACGGCTTCCTTGAGCGCTTCCTTTTCATCCATGCCGCGGTGCAGGATCAGACTTTCGGCAATCTGCGCACCGACCGTGAACACCGGGTTCAGGGAGGTCATCGGCTCCTGAAAGATCATGGCCACTTCAGAGCCGCGCAGATGCTGCAGTTCAGACTTATTGGCATGACGCAGGTCAACCACGCGGCCGTCGCGGCAGCGCAGTTTGATGGAGCCGTTGACGATCTTGCCGCCGCCGTGTTCGACAAGACGCATTACAGAGAGGGAGGTAACGGACTTGCCGGATCCCGATTCGCCTACCAGCGCAAGGGTCTCGCCGGGGCGGATGGAGAAGGATTCATCGACTACTGCCGTGGTAGTGCCCGAGTCCGAAGTGAACTGCACGCGGAGGTGTTCAACCTCCAATATGGGGAGCTCTGCCTGCGGCGTGATGTTTGTTTCTTTAGCTTCCATCATTGTTCTTGTAAATTGGTTGGCTCAAGCGGATTGAATGCGTTGCGGCCGTGTTGATCCCTTGCGGGCTTTTGACATCCGAACTGCCCGTCAGGGCAGAGATGTTCTGCGCCGATCACTCTTTATGGGCTTAAAGCAAAGCACATGCCACGAACTCTTGCCGCGTCATGCAGAAAACCCTTGCATTCGGTCAGCGCAATACCGCCGGACGCAGTGTGCATTGTTGAGTTCGTACCATAGCGCCTCGTTTTGTCGGCGGCTTTTTCAGTACGCACAACGATCGGCAGATTCACTCGATTATTGATTTGTTCGACGTGGGGTAAGGCAAAGTACTCAGGGTTTACGACAAGACGCCTTGAATCGGATCGGGACGTTGCAAAATTGTGCGCAGCGCACTGAATTGATGCATTTGCGTCATGATTGGGGCGTCGCCTGATGTTAGGCCGTTTGCAGGCCTCTCGAACCAGCCGACTGGGCGGCAGCAATGACTGCATTCATGCTCAATTCATGTGCTGGAGGACTGCCGCATAGGGAATTTGTTGAGGTCAGCTCTTCAGAAGTCGGCGGCATAATGCTCCAATGCCGTGCAGTCGGAGAACCCTGTCGACAGAGCCTTGAGAGGCATGCAAGTCTTCGGGTGCACCGCAAGGAATACAAATATAAATTGGAGATACATCCATGCAGCCCATTCTTGCCGACAAGGCATTTCCTGAATTGGTTCAGTGGGCGGACGAGCTTGCCGCTCTGCGCCGTGACATTCATGCTCATCCGGAACTTGGTTTCGAGACGCCTCGTACGGTTGATCTGATCGTCAAAACCCTCAAAGGCTGGGGACTTGAACATGTGGATCCCGATGAGGTCAAGGGCGGCGTAGTGGTTGTCATCAATGGAGCGGCGCCTGGAGCAACAGTGGCGCTGCGCGCCGACATTGATGCGCTTCCGATGCCTGACAATTCGGCAAATCCATGGAAAAGTCAGACAGAAATGCGCTGCCACGCCTGCGGTCACGACGGTCACGCTGCCTGGCTTTTGGGGGCGCTGCGCTATCTGCACGAAAAGCGCGCGAGTTTCAAAGGCCGCGTCGTCGGCATTTTTCAGCCCGCTGAAGAAATCGGCCGCGGGGCGCTCCGTGTTGTCCAGTCCGGCGTTTTTGAGCATTGGGGCATTCAGGAAATCTACGGTGCCCATGATGAACCGACGGTCGCCAAGGGACAGTACGGTTTGTGCGCGGGCCCCGCTCAGGCGTCAACCGACTTCTTCTACATCACGGTGAAGGGGCGGGGTGTTCATGCGGCTCGCCCGCACCTCGGCGTCGATCCCATTACCACTGCCGGCGTGCTCATCGGTGCTCTGCAGACAATCGTTTCACGCAAGGTCAATCCCATTGAGACGGCCGTGCTCTCCATTTCGTCGGTGAACGGCGGGAACTTCCATACCCCCAACGTCATCCCTGAAACCGTCACGCTGTCGGGTACGGTGCGCACCTTCAATGAAGATGTACGCAATCAGATTGAAGCAGAGATGGCGCGCATGGTGGAGCGCGTGGCAGAGGCCGAGAACTGCACGGGCGAATTCCGCTACGATCGTTTGGTGCCGTCGCTTTTCAATACGCCCGAAGCCGTCGAGCACATTCGCAGCTTCATCACGCACCAGTTCGGCGCGGAGCATGCCGAAGAGATGCCCATCTCAATGGGCGGAGAGGATTTCGCTGAATATACGTTTAAGGTGCCCGGCTGCATCATCCGCGCCGGTATTCGCGATGACAGCCATAAAGCCGCGCTGCACCACCCGACCTTCGACTTTAACGACGAAGTGATTCCCGCTACGGCTACTGTTCTCGCCGGAACCGTGCTTGAACGTCTGGCGGCGCTTTCATAAACTCTGAAAGTCATGCGGCCGAGAGCCTCTGCGCCCTCGGCCGCATTCTGTATTTCAAGCGCACAAACCTATGCCTTTCGGTATCTTAGCCACCTTCGCCGCGTATTTTCTCTGGGGTCTTTTCCCGTTGTACTTCCATGCCTTACAGGGCATCGGAGCCTTGGAAATTCTTGCCCACCGCATCATCTGGTCGCTTGTATTCATCACGATCGTGGTCGTCGCTATGCGCCGTACGGCGTGGCTCAAAGGCGCACTCATGACGCCGAAGGTGCTCGGTGTCTTCTGTCTCTCCGCGCTCATCATCGGCGCCAATTGGGGCATTTACGTTTATGCCATTGTTTCCGGCCGCACCATTGAGGCCTCGCTCGGCTACTTCATCAACCCGCTGGTGTCGATTGCTTTAGGGAGCTTATTTCTGCGCGAGCGGCTGCGCCGGCCTCAGCAGGCAGCCGTTGTGCTCGCGGGCGTTGGGGTGCTTTGGATAACCTGGACCACAGGTGTTGCCCCCTGGCTCGGGCTGATGCTTGCCGTGACATTCGGGCTTTACGGGCTTATCCGCAAGATCGCTCCGCTCGGCAGTCTTGAGGGCATGGTGCTTGAAAGTCTGCTCCTCACTCCGGCGGCTGCGGCTTGGTTATGGTTTCTGTGGTCTGATCATGAGCTCGCCTTCATTTCGGCCGATCTGACGACGCAGATTCTGCTTGTCGCTGCCGGTCCAGTTACCGCTGTGCCGCTCCTCTTTTTTGCTTCCGGCGTGCGCCGGATCCCTTATTCCACGTCGGCTGTTATTCAGTATGTCAGTCCGACGATGGTTTTTCTGATCGGTGTTTTTGCGTTCGGCGAGCCTTTTTCAAAGGGCATGCTCGTGGGTTTCCTGATCATTTGGGCTGCCGTGGCGCTTTTCTTGGGAGAAATGCTTCTCTTCGCGCGCCGGTGCCGCAACGAAGCTCGTGAAGCCGCCGACCGGGTCTGACGCGTGAAGCTTGGGCGCAGGATATTCCCTGCAGCGCAAATGAAAGAGCCTCCGGAAACATTCAAGTTTGCGGAGGCTCTTTTCGAATTCAGGCGCGAATTATTTGACGGTCAGCTCCACGTCTTCCGTAATCGTGCCGGTGTAGCGGGCGACATATTCGCCGCGTTCAAGGTGCGGCGGAACAAAGAAGGTGCCGCTCGAAACGACCTGACCGGCTTTGAGCTGACGGCCGCGTTTTTCGAGTGCGGCGACGAGCCACTTGAGCGCGTGGATCGGATTGTCGAGCACTTCCGTCGAATTGCCTGCCTTGATAAGTTTGCCGTCCTTGAAGAGTTCGCAGCGGATGGCATTGAGGCCGGCAACGGTGAGCGTCTTGCCGTCAACGGGCGTGCCGTGAATGATGCAGCCGCCGACGGCGCAGTCGGCAACCACCAAGTATTTGTTGAGCGTCGGGAACCAAGCTTCAAAGCGAGCGTCCGGAACTTCAATGCCGCCGGCGACGGTGATGTTTTCAAGAAGCTCTTCGTCGCTCATGCTGCTCGTCAGATCCACCTTGGGGATCATTGAGAGTTCAACCTCAATGAGCGGTTCGTTCATGTGGTCAAGTTCGAGCGTGCAGGGCGCTGCAAAGATATGCGACTTGGTTTGTTCGCCAAAGAGCGGTTCGGTGGTGCCGAACATATCCTGCGTCGTTTTGCTCGTGAGCGAGATCTTGTAGCCGCCAGTCGGTTCGCCCTTTAATTCGGCAAATTTGCGCTGAACGGCGTAAGCGCTTTCATAGTCATTCAAAACACCCGAGCAGGCCTTCATGTCAAGCGGCTTGTTGGTGCAAAAGGCGTTGTAGAGCGCCTGTGTAAGAGATGCTGCGTCCATCTGTCAAAATCTCCAAAACGGATTTACTGCAGAGAATAGGTTCTATTTTTCAACGGATTGATGCTTTATTCCACAGGCATTTGTCTTAGAGAAGAACTTTAAAAGCAAGGGGCGGCGGTTCACTGTTGACGCAAAATAAAAGACCGCCGACTCAAAAGGTCAACGGTCCTGCAGATCATTCGAAATGAATCGGCTGACTTTTTTAGAACATCTGAATTTGGGGTCTGGCGCCCTCGAGGAAGGTGATGGCGCCGCTCTTGGCGGTGCCGTCCGGGCCGTCGAGCTCCCAGTCGGGAATCACCCAGCGTTCATAGCCGTTCTGCATGTGCGCGGCAGGCTTATGGGTGTGGCCGTGAATGACCAGATCAACGCCTGCGGCTTTGACGGCTTCGGCAACGGCAGATTCGACAACATCCATGTCAGCCATGCTCTTTTCGCCCTTTTCAGAATCGGACTGCGCGCGGGCCTGTTTGGCAATGGCCAGTCGTTCCTCAACAGACTTCATGAGCATCATGGCCTGCCAGCGAGGATCGTGAGTGAGGGCGCGGAACTTTTGATAGGCCACATCGCGCAGGCACCACTGGTCGCCGTGCGCAAGCAGAGTTTTGCGGCCGCAAATGTCAGCGACGATAGGGTCGCGGATCAATTCGGCGCCCGCGGCGCGGGCAAATGCAGCGCCCAGCATGACGTCACGGTTGCCGGGCATCACAATGACGCGTCGGCCGGTAGCGGCGTGGAGCTTAAGCAGCGCGATCACAGGCTGTGCTTCAGGATGTGCGTCGTCGCCGATCCAGTAGTCAAAAAGATCGCCCAGAATGACGAGCTCCGGGTAGCGCGGCGCAATGGTCTTCATGAAGCGTACGAAGGCCATGATGGTTTTGGGCTTCGTAGGGGCAAGATGAAGGTCGGAAATGATGATCGGGCTCGTTAGCGGAGCGATCTCGGTAAGTCCGGCTAGTGCGGGCGGAGGAAGCTGATTCTGGGTGTCCATGACGGTTCTCGTGCGTATGCGGGAGGCAAGAGTCGGTCGGAGCGACATGTCGTCCGACCGTGCATTCGCCGCTCTTTAGATGATCTCGGCCTTTTCGATCACAACATCTTCAACAGGAACGTCGCCGTAGAAGGAGACCATGCCCGTACGGACCTTGGCGATCTGGTCGACCACATCCTGACCGGCCACAACCTTGCCGAAGACGGCATAGCCCCAGCCCTGCGGAGTGGGAGCGGTGTGGTTGAGAAAGTCATTGTTGGCCACGTTGATGAAGAACTGAGCCGTTGCAGAGTGCGGATCCTGCGTACGAGCCATGGCGATCGTGTACTTGTTGTTTTTCAGACCGTTGGCCGCTTCGTTTTCGATCGGAGCATTGGTGGGCTTTTGCTTCATGCCTTTTTCAAAGCCGCCGCCCTGAATCATGAAGCCGCGGATAACGCGGTGGAAGATCGTGCCGTTGTAAAAGCCCGACTTCACATAGTTTTCAAAGTTGGCGCAGGTAATGGGAGCGTGTTCCGGGTCGAGTTCAATATCAATGACGCCGAGATTTGTGGTGAAGCGGATCATGAGATTTGTTGTTCCAATTAATGATTCATATGCAGTCGGGCAAATGCTCCGAGTCGGGATGCATCAGCAGGACTGCTTTAAGGTAAATCCAACATTTTCGCACAGCCCATAGATGCTGAGCGAAGCGCGGCAGGAATTAAGGCAGCACTTTGACGTCAACGATCTTAACGACGTCAACGGGTACATCGTTCATGCCGCGGCGAGTGGTTGTGCGCACAGCGGCAATCTTGTCAACAACGTCGGCGCCTTTGACGACCGTGCCGAAAACACAGTAGCCGTTGCCGTCGCTTGCCTGATCAGCGTTGAGGAAGTCATTGTCAGCAACGTTGATGTAGAACTGAGACGTAGCCGAGTGCGGATAGCTCGTGCGGGCCATGGCGATCGTATAGCGTTCGTTTTTCATGCCGCCGCGGGCTTCGAGCGGGATGGGATCGTGGGTGGGCTTCTCACGAAGCTGCTCGGTAAAGCCGCCCCCCTGAATCATGAATCCCGGAATCACTCGGTGAAAGATGGTGTCTTTGTAAAAGCCTTCGCGCACATAAGTGAGGAAGTTTTTGACCGTGATGGGGGCGCGGTCGGGCGCGAGGCGCACAACGATATTGCCCAAAGTGGTGTCGATTTCAACAAGCTCTTCTTTACCCGCGGCAGCGGCCG
>ENA-OPXH01000805-OPXH01000805.1-human-gut-metagenome-genome-assembly--contig:-NODE-805-length-25610-cov-3.414596_pt1 | contig 25610 bp, 17 predicted proteins | sample MGYA00241521_ERZ502034 | MGnify/ENA primary metagenome ERZ502034 (study PRJEB25962, sample SAMEA2042103) | human gut metagenome | biome: human gut; feature: human-associated habitat; material: faeces... | reverse complement strand
GGCACCGTGCCCGCCTTGGGGAACACAACCGCCTCGCCGAAGAGCAGACCGCACTTGGTCCCGCCGATATAGAAGACGTTGGTGAGACGAGCCAGGTCCTTAAGCGTTACATCGTTCGAGGCGGAACCCAATGCATAAAAAAGCCGTGCGCCGTCAACATAAAGCGGTGCGCCCCAGCGGCGGCAGACCTTCGATAGTGCAGTCAGTTCCGCGAGCGAATAGACGGTGCCGTCGGCTGCGTGATGTAGACCATGCCCGGCTCCACCATGTGCAGGCGGTTGCCGTCACCGTGCCAAGCGCGAAAAACCTTATCGACCGCTTCGGCAGAAATTTTGCCCTGCTGTTCAGCAATCTCGATCACTTTGTGACCGGAGGCCTCAATGGCGCCAGCCTCATGCACGGCAATGTGACCCGTTCGGGCCGCAATCACGCCCTGCCAGGGTTTGAGCATCGTGCTGATCACCACCTTGTTGGTCTGCGTTCCGCCGGAAAGAAAACGAACTTCAGCATCCGGCACGCCGCAGGCAGCGCGAATTTTTTCACGGGCAGCATTGCAAAAGCAGTCGCTTTCGCTCTCGTCATAGCAGCCTGTCTTCACGAAGTTGTTTTTCATGAGCGCCTCGAATACCTTGGGGTGTGCGGCATCGAGATAGTCACAGGCAAAGTTCAGCATAAATAAGCTCCGCAAGAATGGGGAAAACGAATCTGAATTCAACGATGGAAAAGAAGTTTATGCCGAAGCGCCTTGTGCGTAAAATGCCCTGAATGAACATGTGATGTGCAAAATAATCACTATAAGTATCCTCTTCCCTCACGGGCTGACGTTCGATGAATCTGGAAAAAGTTGAGTACCTCCTCACCGCCATTGAATGCGGAACCTTTTCGCTCGCAGCCGAAAAACTCGGCATGACGCAGTCGGGACTCAACCGTCAGATCTCGTCGCTCGAAACCGAACTCAAAACAACGCTTCTCCTCAGAGGCCGACGCGGCGTGGTGCCGGCCAAAGGCGCTGAACCCATCATCGCCCGCCTCAGAGATTTGATGACTGCCGAACGCCGCGTTCACGAGGAAATTGCCGCTGTGAAAGGACTATTAACGGGTTCACTCACCATCGGCTCCTATTTCAGCATTTCGACAACCTGGCTGCCGCAGCTCCTCAAGCAGTTTTCCGATGCTTATCCAGCCATCACGCTTTCAACGGTTGAAGGCGCAGATGCCGAACTCATCGAGCGGCTGAGAAACGGCTCGCTCGACTGCGCCTTTCTTTCTCAGCACTCCTACGACGGCGACTTTTTCCCGCTGATGGAAACAGAGTTTGTGGCGCTGCTGCCGCCCGGGCATCCTTTGATTCAAGCCGACTGCGTTACCGTGAGGCAAATTGCCGAAGAACCCTTCATCTATCCGCGGCTTCATCACAATTCGGACATTGATGACTTCTTCACCCGCCACAAAATTGAACCGAAAATTCATCTGCAGACGAATGACCCGTATTCAGCCTATGCCATGGTCAATGCCGGACTAGGCGTCTCCGTCAACAACCGGCTGCAAAGCATCAACCTCAAAGGCAATGTTGTCCTAAAGCCCTTTCATCCGCAGGAACGAGTTGCGCTGGGACTGGCCCTCCCTTCGCTTGAAACCGCCTCGCCGGCCTTGATGCGCCTCGTTTCTATGGCTCGAGAAATCGCGGAAAAACTCCCTAAAGGTCCATGGGGAGCGGCACTCCCCGCCGAATAAAGCCTTCATTTTTCCCTTCAGAACGAGAAAAACACCGATTGTTAGAAATGATCTCAAAAGCCTCCCGAGGCTCAGCATTACAAATATTGCTTTCGTATACATTTGCTGTATGATTGGCCGCTATTGTGTCGATAGAAATCGCTGATTGGCACACAGAACAGTTTTCGCCCAAGAAAAACTTCGCCCAATCCTTAAACCCGCCCGTCATGCAGAATAAATCCGCCCTTCTTCTTTCTTTGACTGCTGCTGCCGCAGCAGCAGCCCTCTCCGGCTGCGTTTCCACCGGCCCCGTCGATCCCGAAAGAGCCGCCAAACACACGCCCGAATATCAGTATCAAAAAAATTGAGCCGAGCGAATAATCTCGCAACGGAATTCGGCGTAAAGCACATCATGGATCGCCCTGCGCCGAAGGACGTCAAGCTGACGAGCGATGGATCGATGCTGCTTGACGGCGCCGTCTGGGGGGCACTCCACGGGAATGTTGCAGGGAGCGGCATCCTTTCGGGAACAGCCGACTGGAACATCGGCTTCGGTCTCTGGCTCGCACAGTCGCTCCTCTTGCCTTCGACCGATCCGACGCCCGACAGCTTGGTGGGATACGTCCGCGCCGAAGAAGCTCAGGACAGGAAAGCCGCCGTCAACGCTTTCGTTGCTAGGGCCATCCCTGCCATCGCTGAATCACTCAAGAAGCAGGATCAGTTCAAGGACTATCAGATTTCATACCACATCGACAAAACGGGGACCGGCAACAATGAAGCCGGGATTGAGGTCGTCAACGAAGAATTGGGATGCAAACCCTGGAAGGACACCCTCTTGGGAATGGGTCAGTGCGGCATCGAAATTGTCAATTTCGGCCTTTGGACCTTCGCGCCGCAGATTTCAACGCCGCGCTTCACCGACCCGCAGATTCAAGTCTGGTATATCCAAGGAAAGGACGTTCAGCTCAAGTTCCGCGACGCTGTTTTGAAGCCGAAATTCGATTGGGCAAAGGCCATGATGGCTGCGGCGCCTGACCTCCCAGAGTATGTCTACGCCTACATCAATACCCGCAAAGGCCCGGCGCCGGAGAAAGCATTGAACCCTCCGTTCTTTGTCGAAAAGGACCGTGTGAACTTCTTCATCATTCCCCAAAACGATGAAACGGAAGAGCCTTCTTCCGAGGAAGAAAAGAAACCTCTCCAAGGTCAAACCCAAACCACTGCCGCCAAATAACCGCTTGATCTCGAGCTTTCGGCTGGACCTCTTGGTCTAATCCCGCAATTTCTAAAGGCGTGAGGACAAGATCCAGCCGCAGAAAACAGCGGTCTTCATTTTGGGGAACCCGATGGTTTTAGGCATCCCTCCGGCCGATCATTTAGGGTGAGCGAAAATCTCACTTCAAAACCAGCAATAAAAGGTTTTCCGCAGCTCGTTCGCGAAAATCCATATTCGCTGCCGGGGATTCTCCGGATATCTGCGGCGCCAAGAGCGTCGCAGAAACGGCCCCCATCAGGAGCGAAAAGACCAAGTCTGGCGAGGTACCGCGAATAATGCCTGCTTCCAAGGCCTTATTCAGTATGGGCATGGAGGCTCTTTTGAAAGGCCGCACCAGTTTTTCAGTAATGCGCGGAATGCGGCTTTCCCCATTGTCGTGCTCCTCAGGCATGGGGTCGACCTCATGCATGAGCAATGCAGGAACATCCGAAATGGCGGGACCAATTTGAACCAGCATCTGCACCCAGCGTTCAAATGCGGCTTTGGGGTAACGTTCTGCAAGGTCCGCAAGACGAACGAGTTCGGCGAGCTGTGTTTGCTGATCTAAGGCGAGCTTCTCAAGGAGCGCATCATAGAGTCCCTCTTTGCTGCCGAAAAGCTGACAGACCAAAGCCGGCGTCACGTCGGCATCCCGCGCAATCGCTCTGAGCGACGTGCCCCCGAACCCGCAGCGTGAAAAATGGCGCTGCGCCGTCTCAAGCAGTATTGAGCGGCCCGAAACTTCGGAGGCCGGACGTCTGCCGCGTCGGCGGGCGGTTCCTTCGGTCTGCGTTGGTCTTGCGCTGGAGCCCATAATGCTCTGTTCCTCAATATGCAGGCATTCAAAAATGAAAGCAGCTCCATCGCTCCGGCTCATTGGATTCAGCTGGGAACGATGGAATACTCAACTCTAACGCCTCGAGGCTCAGAACTGGCCGCTAAGAGCTTAAATCTTCAAAATTGGAATTTGCAGCCACGAATCATTGGCGCCGCCAAAATGAACGATATGAGCGCCGTGATTGGCCGAAGCCGGCGTCGGCACGGTCGCTGCCGAAACACTCGGAGGCACCGGCACATCGCCTCCCAACACCTCCATGACAGGCGGGTGCAACGGATCATAGGTTCCGCCGGCAGCGGGCACCGGAATGGGATGACGGCCAAATCCCATTTCAAAGGTCGTGGGCACAATCTTCACGCCGCGCACCTCGAGCTCCAAGACCTCCCCTTTTCGATAATGTTCGCCCATCGGCCAGACCGCAATGTCGAGCGGCACCCGTTCGCCAGGACGGAGCTTCTTCGGGTGTTTGTAGACATAAAAGGGTTCGAGCTCAGTCGTGCGCTTAAGGTCGAGTTCACGCATCGAAGCACGCAGTCTTCCCGTTGCGACGGCATCGGGAGCAATAAACTCTGGAATCGGACGATGGAGGGCTTCTCCGGTCGGCGACACTTTGCGGACCACCACCTCAACATCCATATCGTCAGATTCGGGCGTCTCCATCCAGAGCTTCGCACGCATGTATCCCACCACGTCGGCATTTTCTGGGAAGACATAGCGGAACTTGACGCTTCCGGAGGCCGAATCGTACTGCAGGGACGAGGCATTCGCCGCAAGAGACTCCGTCAGCCGACCGTCCTCGGCCAGATACAGACGTTTAAGCGTTGTTTCCGGCAGCGGCCAGTTCTCAGCAGGCACATCCACCCGCTCTGCGGTGCCGCCCGAGTCGAGCACTGAATAACGCACGCGGGGCGTCTTTTCAAATCCGTTGTCCATACCTTTGAGATAACGGTCAAAGAAGGCCAGCAATTCCGCACGGTACTTCGGCGAATAAAGGTCATACCATTCATTGGTGTTGTTGACGCGAAGCCACTTATCTTTGGAGGCAATCCGCATAAAGCCGGCAAACGAGCCGTGTGTATGCACCGGATTGGTATAACTCGCCACCACATAAGCGGGCACTTGGATTTTTTCCAAACGCGCAGCCATGTTTTCCCAATACGCATCCTTTACCAAGTGCGTGGCAATCATCCGCGGCTGATCCTCAATGTAGTTCGGACCGGCAAAGGTTTTGATGATCACTTCCGGGAACCCAGGCTCGGGGATGCCGCCTCGCGTACCCGGTTCTTCAAAGTGGTCGCAGAAACCTTCCCACGGCGCAATGGCAGCAAGGTGCGTAGGATTCTCTGCAGCGATAAACCACTGCGAAACCGTTAGCCAGGAGTTGCCGGCCATGCCGACCCGGCCGTTGCTCCAAGACTGCGCAGCCGCCCATTCAATGAAGTCATATCCATCCTCAGCAAGCTGACGCCCCCAGTAGGAAATATCGCCTTCAGAATGCCCCACGCCGCGGGGATCAGGGTTGAGCACAACATAGCCCTGCGCTGTCCAGAAAGCCGGATCGGCGCCCTCAAACTTCTCGAGCCCAGAAACAGCATTCTGCGGAACGCCGGAACGTTTGGGAACGTCATCCAGACGCTGACCGCCCACGGTTTTGCCGTAGGGACTCCAGGCCACAATCGCGGGATGGCGGCCGTCATCATTTGGGCGGAAGACATCGGTATAGATGGTCGTGCCGTCGCGCATCTTCAGGGCCACATTTTCTTCAAGCACAACATCGCTTTCAAGCGGCGCTCCGCCGGGCGTTCTTATTTCACCCTTTTTCAGCAGAAACCGCCTGCCCGGAACGAAGTCGTGCGGCATGCGGGCGCGCACGGCGCCGATCTCCATGGCACGACGGTGCGGCACGGGATAAGCGTCGTTGCCATAAATGCGGATGTTTTTATCAATCACATTGGGCAGTGATCCAGTAACGCGATTCTGTACGGCTCCTGCAGTCGTGCTAAAGGTCGCTGCGACGGCCGCCCCGACGGCGGAAGTCAGAAGGGTTCTGCGCTACATGATATTCATTCTCCATTAAATGAACATGTGTTTATTTAATGGAGAGAATATACACCTATCTGGCGGCGATTGTCAGCTGCAGCCTCTTCTGCTTCCAGAAAGTTGTCGGCAGTCCCTGCCCAATCGCCAAATGCCAACACAATTCTGATAATTTTGATTGGGCTTTCTAAATTCAATATGGCTTCGCGTTGTGCCCTTTGTCAGACTCCGTCAGCAGCAGACGCTGATCTAGACGCTCGATATCGTTCATTCTATGCACCCATGCGCAAAGGGCTCGAAAGCCTTTCGCCATATAAACATGAATGGCGTGACGTTTGAATCTTCAGTGCTTGTTCGGCCAACGGTCAAACGCCACGAACCATCTGGCTGCCAACCCCGATGTAGTCCTATTCCTTGAACATTGCTCCAGCTTTGCCGGCGTTCATAAAGACCGCTTCAGTCATTTCAAACTGAAGCGGTCCTGTTTCTTTAATCGCCTAATTCCCCTGTCGCCGTTTCAAGACGTCGACCAGTTCGAATAAGGCGTTATCAGTTAGAAGGCAAAGCGCAGATTGGCCCGCAAACCGTGCATAGTTACATCGCCGTCATAAGCACCCGTGTAGGAAAGTCCGAACGTGGCAGTCTTGCTGAGCTGAGCTTCGACACCCAGACCAACCGTCGCCATGTCGGAGAGCTCTCCGCCTTTGATCAAGGCTGTACCCGAACCGGCGAGATTCATGCGGGCCTCAGCTTCGGTATCGCCGAAAAAGTGGTTCCAGGCAAGATCGCCCTTCAGAGTAACTTTGGCAGCACCGAAGCTGAACGGCACACCGGCTCGAATACCGAGCGAGCTCACCTGCAGGTCTTGATCTTCAGGATTCGTTGTGAAAGTCATGCCGCCGACAGATTCGGAATAACCGTCTGATTCAGCATGAATCCATGCGAGGCCGAAGTAAGGTTCCACTGAATACGCCGCAGTGTTGAAACCCTTGAAGGCAGCTTCAGCAAAGATCTGCGTAACATCAGCGTCGCCCGACCACTTGTTGTAGCCCGCCAGATCCTTGACAGTCAGCGTGCGGTTCGCATCGGCAGACTGATGGGTATAGATGAACCCATAATGGATTGAAGCGATGTCTTCAACGTTCGTCAGACCATAGAGCCCAACATGAATGTCGTTGCTTTCAACCTTGAAGCTCCCCGCCTTGTTCTCCGTTGTTCCAGCACCAAAGAAAACTCCGATCTTGGTCGAATCCGCGACATCAACCTCAGCGCCGATAAGGCCGGCATAGAAGTTGCTGTCCATGTCAGAGCTGCCGTAGTCAATGGAACTCCAGGCGCCGATGCCCGTCGCCCATAGACGGCCATTGCCGTCGGCCATTTCAACAACGCGGCCTTCACCGATGCCGGCAGCCTGATCCTTCACCGCGCGTGTGAGGGTCAAGCCGTTGACGATGGAAGCATTGCGGCTGTTGAGATAGAAATCGTCACCCAGAGACGCATAGGTCGATTCGACCTGAGCCTTCGAGGCACTGAGGAGGCTCTCGAAAAGAGCGCCGGTGCGTTCAGCATCAATCGCCTGCCCGATCTTGCGGCCGTTGCCAGACCCATAGTTTGCTAATGAGAGACTCTTATCTGCCGAAAGCGTACCTGTCAGAATTGAGCTCGTCTCGTCGAACGTGAGTTCAGTTTTGAAGAGCGCATAGTCGGGGTTCGCAGCGGCAGCATCAAGACCTGTGAGCTTATCGAGCTTCACAGTACCCGTTTGAGCATTACCTTCGTAAGCGGCTTTCAGTACATCAATGTCAGTCGAACTGACACTGTAGCCTGCACCATCCTTGAAGGTTAGTGTGCCCATCTCAACGTCCTGACCGGCCATTACAAGGAATGTACCGCCGGCATTGATCACGGCATCGACGGAATGATCAGATGCGCCGTCAGTGATTGTGCCTTTCAGTGTGAGCTTGTCGTCATACTTATTGACAACGCCAAACTTGCCGCCGTTCACGGTGACCAGGCCATTGGCCTTGCCCGCAGCGGTCTCCGTGATACCGAAGGAGTCGTTGAAACCATAAAGGCTGCCCTCATTAAGAGTGACGCCGCCGCGGAAAGTATTGTTGCCGGTCAGAACAATCGTACCGTCACCGTTCTTAACCAGCGATCCGTCATAAAGAGCATTGTCGATCTTATTCTGGATGGCTTCTGCGCGCTTCTTGTAGTACTCCTGACGCCACTTCTCAGCATCTTCTTTGCTGATAACGGCATTTTCGATATTCTTCATACCGGTATAAGCCTCACCGAGCTCATAGACTGCCGATGTATCGGTGCCGTTCGTTGTGGCCTTCATCCAGGCCTGATCTTCAACTTTGCGTGCATCGAGAGCCTTCTGACTGATGTCGTTCGACCATACGTCCAGGTTGTTAACCTTGTATTCGAACTTGCCCAGAAGTTGGCTGGGACCGAACATGCCTTTATCCAAGTCGGGCGTACCCCAACCGTAAAGAACATCAGGCACACCGTCTTCAGCAGTCCAACCAGTGAAGAGAGAGCCGTCCGTATTAGTATGGCGCGCCGTCGTGAAAAGGATGTCGCGGACCTGGATAGCATTCATATCCTGATAGCGAGACATTAGAACAGTCATAGCACCAGAGACGTGAGGCGCCGCCATGGATGTACCGCCGTAAGAGGCATATCCCGGCGTGCCCAGAGGATGCAGGGCATCAGTATCTTCGTAGTGATCGTCGTAGACGATACTGCTGTAAATATCACGCCCCGGCGCTGCAATAGTCCACCACTTCGCATTGCCAGCTTCATTGAAGTTTGAGATCCATTTATACGTGTCTTTACCGTCAGTTCCGACACCATCCTTCTGCAGACCAGCTACTGCAATCCAGTTCCGTTCTGCTTCGGGGGAAAAATACGGGTACAGCGGGCGATAGTAAGGGTTGGCAAAATCGCGGTTGCCAGTTGTAAAGACCTGAACCACATTGGTGCCTTTAACAGCATCCCAAGCTGCATCAACAAACGTTTTTTTATCGCCATAGACCTGCTTAAAGAGGAAGTATTCATATTCCGTCTGCGCAGTAGAGTTCACTGGAAGCGACGTGCCGCCCGAAGCACCATAACGAAGATTGGTACCAAAGGAATTGTTGATGACACCGCCGCGTTCAGTACCATTTGCGGCAATTAAATCCTGCGCGAGAGACGACCAAGCTGCATGGAAGTACTTGTAATCTTGGAATGGACCATAGTTGGTGTTGTCCGTTCCGCCGGAGTTGCCGACGTAGACATTGGCCCCCCAAGCTACGCCATGAAATTCACTGCCGTCACGATTGGCACCTACAGTTCCCGTCACGTGCGTCCCGTGAGTGTCGTTCTTTTCGGCAATAAAGTTGCCGTCTAAATTAAAGGATTCGCCCTCCTTGTAATCACCGTTTTTGAAGACGTCGCCTATTCCTCTGACGCCTGTCTGATAACGATTACCGGTCGAGCCGTACTTGCCCTGGGCTGAAGAGGCATGAAAACGATTTCCAGCCAACTCAGGATGCTTCTGTAAAAGAGCACCGGAATCCATGACGCCGACAGCCACATTCTGACCGTTAAAGCCGAGAGAATAGGCCTTTGAGGCATTCATCGCTGCCAGTCCCCAGTCCTTTTGATATTCAGCACTTTCCCACGATGCCTGATTGCCTACAACACCTTTTTCCACATACGCAGCCGAAGAAGTGCCGGACGCAATTGCAAGAACGGCTGCAATAGCCAAGGTCACTGTATTCTTGGATGCTTTACCTTTGAGAACATGCTTTTCATCGGTAACAATATATTGCTGACGCGACGAACTCCACTTCGTCTTGAAGGTTTTATTCATCTTCATTGTCCTCTGGGAATATTTTTTGGTTGGTCCTTGTCTTTCCTACTCACGCAGTAAAAGACAAAATATATCCTGTCATCACCCTCCTCATTAATATTGACATCAATCAATTTAAACCAGAGTCAAAGGGTATTCCATGCCGTCGTTTAGCAGCCAAAAAACATACCCATCTCACAAAAAATATTGACTTTTCCTCCTTTTGAAAGCACAACTTGCACGAAATTAGTCTTAAATGATTTAGAAATTTATAAACGTAAACTTATAGCATTAGTGTGCATGAGATTTACTTAACTTTTTATTGTTTTCTAGGGGTTAGCTTCATGTGTCTAATAAAATAATTTTATTGTTAGATATTGACTATCAGTTGATACATAACTTCCAAGGCAGGCCCACCTTCATCACAACATTATGTTATTTATAAAGAAATTTAATATTTGTCAGTAATACAGGATTTAAAGATGCGGCCTGTAAGCACACATTTGAACAACCTCCCCTCTGCGTCTTTATCAAACGCATCTTCTTATATGAGTCGTTGAAACCATCAATATGTTGACAACGCACGAAAACAATTAAATGGTTCTCAAAACCGGCCTGTCATCACTTATTTTTTATAATGCAGAAACATATTTCATATAGCAAAAATAATAAATATCAATATTTAATAAATTATGAAAAAAACATTCTTAATTACGATAGAGCAAATAATAAAAAAACTTCGTGATCCCAGCCATAGACTCGAAACACGAAGTTCATCAAGATTGAAGAGAATGCACTGATTGCCTTGCAAGAGAGAGCTCTTCACCTCCCTCGCGTGCTTTTAATAATTTATAGGTTATGTCAATTTAGCGTTGACAAATAAAATGGCACACCTTCACTGCCCTTAAGAAGGGGGAGCCTCCAAAAAGGAAGCATTTCTATGCTGGCCAATCAAGCGCGCCGAATACACATCATCAGAAATTGAAGTTAAGACCCGTAAAGACTTGTGTGGTCTTGGTGAGGCCCTCCTTATCTGCAGCCGCTTTCAGATCCCCGCCGCCCACGGAATGTGTCGCCGCAAAATAGAGCCAGACCTTCTTCGCCAATTTGTACTCATAAGCAGCCGAAAAAACGGTGCGGCGGAAGTTGTAGTCGGAATTGCCGCTGAGTTCGCCGTCGTAGTACTGAACGCCGCCGATCAGTTTGTGGCTCCCGATCACGTAATCCGTACCCAGCAGAAGGCTGTAGCCCTCCCACCCATCGTTTTGTTCAGCAGCCGTTGCCACTGTCACTTTTGAACTCGAGAGGCCGGCACCCTTTTCCCAATGGGTTGAATACTGAGCACCAAAGAAGACTCTTGCTTCCGGAATGAAGCGGTACCAGCCGCCAAAAGAAATCGCCTGCCCGTTTGAATCCTTGGACTTCGCTTCTTGGTTGCCGTAATCCACATTGCCGTAGTTCAGGCTGAAGTACACATCCTTGCCGGTGTAGTCCACAGCAAGCGCACCCGTATGTCTGCGGTCGGCAAGATTTTCATAAAGGTCGTCAGACTTGTCGCCTAAAGAATACGAAGCCCCCACACGGAACCCATTCAGCGTAGGTGAGACCCAAGTTACGGTGTTGTTCGTCCGGCTCGTATTGGAGAAAGTTGATCCAATTGAAGCATTGCCGTATGACGTCCCGAACGGATCATATTTGATAAGGCCCATGGTATAAGGCGCCACAGTGGACTGAACCGTGCCCATGCGGCCGAAGCCGATTTCACCCAATGAACCTTGCAGAGCGAGAATCGAGCGGCGATTGAAGAGCACTTTGCTGTCATCAAATTGGCCGTTGTCGATGTAAAAACCGTTCTCCAAATAAGCTTTCACCTTCACGCCGTTGCCGAGATCTTCAACGACGTTGAAGCCGATTCGGTTGTGTGCACGGCCGCCAGCCTTCTGAGTAAAGGTGTCTTCACCCTTCTTATGTTCGTAAAGAAAGCCTGCATCGACGCGGCCGTAGATCTGAACATCGGCTGCTTGCGCAGCAAGCGCTGCGCCGGCCAGAACACCAAAGACTGCAAGGTGGAGTGCAGTATGCTTCATGGTTTTCCTCCTTTGGAAACGGTTGAAGTTTTGGAATTGAGAGTGCTTCATATCGGTCATTTGCTGCTGAGCGCCGCGAACGCTTTCACGGCGGCGAGCGGCGCCTGCATGGCGGTTTCCCAAAAAGCGGGATTCGCAGCATCCGCACCGCAGTGACGCCGCACGATGCCGTCGACCGTGTCGCGTCCGGTATCACGCAGCATTGCGCGGTAAAAAGGCATGAAATCAGGACCGCGCTTATCGAGTTCGGCAAGGAGCCCCGAGGAAAGCAGATAGCCCACGGTGTACGGATAGTTGTAGAGAAGTTGGTCAGTCTTATAGAAGTGGAGCTTATAGGCCCACAGATAGTCATCGGCCCCCTCGGTCGAATCGCCGTACCAGTTTCCCCAAGCTTCCCGCATCAGTTCGACACAGCGCTTGGCGGGGACCACTCCCGCCTTTCGCTGCTCAATAAAGGCGCATTCAAAGTCAAAACGCACCATCGTATTGAGCAGGAAATTCGCGGCGCTGCGCAGCTCCTGCCAGAGCATGGAGAAACGCTCGGCGTCGCTCGCGGCATGCTCAAGAAGGTAGCGCCGAACCAAAGCCTCGTTAAAGGTGCTTGCCGTTTCGGTGAGCGTCATGGGGAATTCTGTCTGTACCACGGGAAGATCGCGCATGATCCAGTAATGGAAGGCATGCCCGAGTTCGTGTCCCTGCTGCAGCACGGTTGTAATCGTGCCCATATAGCTTGAGAAGACGCGCGGGATCCGAAACTCATTGAAGCGCGAATAAAAGGCTCCGCCGATTTTCTTATCCGAAGGCGCCGCATCGACCCAGCGGTTGCGAAGCATCAATTCGATGAAATCCGACATTTCCGGATGTACGGCGCCCAAAGCCTTCTTCACAATGTCAATGCCTTCGGCATAAGGAATCAGCGCTGGGACCGCGTTTTTGCCCTGCTGGGGGGCCGGCGCCATCAGGTCGTACACGGCGAGCCTGCGCGCACCCTTTTCAAAATAAGGCGCTCTCAGACGTACCGCCTCCCGAATCTCGTCGAGATGGCGCACAATCGCTTCCCGCATGGCAAAAAGCGCTCCTCGGCTCATGCGGTTCTGCGCGAGCGATACATCCGCGGCATCAACGCCTGCCCGCCCGAAAGCGGCGAGCCTGAAGCCATGAAGTTCATTGAGAAGCGCTGCGTAAAGTTCAGCTCGTTCGCCATAGGACTTCGCAAGACCAATATTTACGTTTCGGCGCAATGTCCGGTCAGGCGCCCCTTTAATGACGGATACGAGCTTGGCTGCACGGATACGTTCAGATTCGCCTTGACTGTTCTCAGCCTCGAAGTCAACCCCTTTTTGGAGCGTCTTAAAAACAGCCCCAAGCGGCAGAAAACACTTTTCTTCAAAGTCAGAGAGCCACTCACGGTCGCTCGGCGAGAGCTTTCGGTGCCACTCATTTTTTCGCTCGCAAATCACAAAGCGCCAATCAGCGAGCGGCGATGACTGCCAAAGCGCATCGTCTGCCGGCAGGGCTTCAGCCGCCTCAAAGAGCGGCAGTGCCGCGGCTTCAAGTTTGACTTGGAGCGTACCCACAGCACCTGTTGCTGCAGAAGCTTCTTCATCACCCGCGTCCTTTGCGCCTTGACACTTCGCAAAAGCGGCGAGCGACGAAATTAATGTATTGGCTTCATCGAACTCTTTGAAATGATCAGCCAGCGCCTCACGGGCAACGGGCCGTTCCATGGAATGGAGCGCATTAAGAAGTGCCGCCGCGCGTTCAATGCTTCGATTCCACTTCTCTGAACCGACCGAGCCGTAGGCGTCATCCATCGACCATTCAGGAGCCTGAAGAATGCTCTGCAGATCCTTCGTCATTTTTGTTATTTCCTATTCGTCGAAGTCATCAATCAAAGAGAGAGCCAGAAAGCGAAGATGTGGTGAGCAATCAGGCCTGCGATCGAAGGCACGCTTGCACGCTTGACGAGTTCAAGCGGCGACATTTTGAGCATTGCAGCAATGGCGACCACAACGCCGGCAACTGGCGAAAGCGGTCTGGCAATGGTTGAAGCCTGATGCATCGGCAAAACGAGCATCACCGGGTTGACGCCCATGTCCTTGGCGATCTTCGGCACCATTTCGATCAGCGGGTAAAAGGACGCGCCGTTCGACCCCGTAATGATGGTGACGAGCGTCGTGATCACTACGAAAAGGATGGACATGCCGATCGCACCCGCACCGACTGCACTCGAGAGGTTAACAATCGCATCCACCATGCCGAGCGCCTTGAAGCCTTCGGCAAAAATACCGGCTGCAATAACGAGTGCCACCACACCGGACATGGCCTTGCCCATGGACATGAGAAACGCCTTCAGTCCGGCCCCCAATTTTTCGATGCTGCCGCGCCAGCGCACAGCTTCACAAATCATCGCAATCGCAACGCAGAAGAACATCAGGGTTGTGATGTCGAGTTTGATGGAGTCGATGCAGTAGCGGGAGAAAACCACCACAAAAATCATCGGCAGGAAAGGCAGGATGGCGTAGAACTTCGGCGCCGCAGTGCTCGGCTTCTTCACATCCTCGCCTTCAAAGACAAGCTGCTCGCCCATATGTTCTTGGGGATTCCAGCCCTCGCGTCGATCGAGATACTTCTGCCAGAAAACATGGGCAAGACCCATAACCAGAACGGTGGGAAGCGCTGCGGGAATTTTGAATACAAAAACGTAATCAAGAATCGAGAGCGAGCAGGCCTTCGCGGCAGCCGCAGGTGAGCCGCCGATGAGAACGAGTGAAGCTGCGCCGGACGTGACAAAAACCGCACCGATTGCCTTCTTATTCATGCCGAGGGCTGCAAGCGCCGGGCCCATCAATGCAAGGCAGAGCACGCCGAGGCCAACTGCGGAGGTAATCACCATGGAGACCGCCTTGCCGAGAAGGAAGGCCAGGAACACCAGCGCATAAGGGCTCTTGATGATTGAAAGCGGCTTGATCGCGATATTCACAAAAGCATCATTCGCACCGATATGGGTCATATAGGAGGCAAAACCCACCATCGTCATAATGAGGAGACCCAGGCCGGCGAGACGAGTCGAGAACATGTAGCGGATGAACTCGATGATGTTCAGGTAGTCGTTTCCAGTCGGAAGCGCTTTTTTGGGCATGAATGTGCCCGTATCAAAGAAAACAGAGAAAGCAAGCATGGCAACGCCGCTTGCAATGAGAATAAAGGGCGCGTACTTCCCTTTTACGATCGCCCATCCGACGAGGACGAGTATGATGCAACCGAAGATAATTCCGGCCATGAAAGTCTCCTGAGATCAGACTGCAGCCAGGATCCGGGTCGTGTTTTTCCGGGTATTTACGCCCGCTGCACTCTTTCAATGCATTCCATTCTGCTCAGCCGCCTGCACCCTGCCTAGGGTTTGTCGGGATGGTCAGACTGCTTCCGGGGGTACTCCCGTACCTCCCATTGCTTAGAGCCAGAGCAAAATGCGGTGATCCGCCCCCTTCCAGCACCATCCAATTTCTGTCACACTGACGTTAACCCTTGTCCGATAGGTGGTTCTACTACCACCGCTTTTTCTATGAAACAAACCAACGCCCTGCCCTCCTGGGCTGACGACGGTGCGGCCAATGTCCGCAGCGCCAAGTTTCAGGAACTCTCCTTCAGTCTCGACGTGACGCTCGGCGCTTTGGCTGGAGCTACGGCAGCCGCGGCCGAGAGACCTGGAACCTATCCGGAAGTCCTCCAGCTCTTTGCGCGAGGCCAAGACCTCGTGAAGACGCTGCGGACGATCTGCCGCGCACATCTTGGTCTTTCTGCAGCGGATACGGCAGCGGTCAAAGCCAGGGGGGATATCGGACACAAAGCCGCAGAGCTCAACAAACTCGTTGAGCCCATTTTTCACGATCTGGCTGGGCGTGCGTCCAATGACCCCATTTTTAGCGCTCACCCCGAACTGCGTCTTTGGAAAGAGGCCAGACGCCTGCGCGGCACCATTCTCGACGACCTGCCGCCCGACAAAGTCTCTTTTGCAAATGATGTTTCCGCATCGGTGCTCGAACCGGTCCGCGCATTGCACACCCACCTCACGAGCACTATGGCGCTCAATGTCAAGGACTCTGACGGCCATTCGCGTATCCAGGGGTTCGGCGCAAGCATTGCAGTCCTCAAAAATGCAGATGATCCTGTATTGAGGCGCACGACTTTTGAAGCGATGAATGCTTGGTTCGCATCACACTCTCCGAGCTTTCTGGATGTTCTCAACGCTCACACAGGATTTCACCTTGCGCTCTTAAAGCTCGCCGGAGAAGAGCTCTTTCCCTATGTCATGCGTTCTGAACGCATGGATCTGCGCGTCTACCGAGCACTCTTTAATGCCTTGGAGGCCCGGCTGCCGCGCATTCGGCTGGCTGTTTCGCTTCGGCAGCGCGCTTTCGGCGATGGTCCAATGAGAGTTTGGAATCTCCTCTCGCCGTCGCCAGACGCGCTATATACAAAAGGCCGATTTTTTTGGGGTGCCATTGATGATCTGAAATGCGCTTTTGCTCAGCTCGACCCAGAATTCACTCAATTCCTCGACACCGCTGCACATTCTGGTTGGATTGACGCACATGGTCAGTCGATGAAAACCGGCGGCACTTGGTGCGATGATCTGCCGGCTCTCGACGCCGTCAGGATTCTTGCAAACTATCTTCCCACGCTCTCGGGTGAAGCGGCATTGTCACACCTCCTTGGCGCGGCCTGGCATATGCAGGTGCTTCACCAGGCCCCCGCTCCTGCGCGAGTGCCGATGCTTGCAATGACGGAACTCGCCGGAAACTTCTGTGAAACCGTTCTTTCCCGGTCGCTGCTGCGTGCCGCGGAGAATACGCCGGAGGAAAAACTTCACCGCTGGCAGATGCTCAAACGTCTCACCAACTGCCTGCTCACGATCCCTGCGCGCCACCGTCTTTTGAAGCACATTCTCCTTGAACGTCAGAAAGGTCTGCTGTCGCTCGAAACGGTAAACAAACTGTCCGTCGAGTCATGGCGTCACTATTTTGGGGACGCTTCAGTGGGCGAAGACCGCTATGTCTGGGCCTATAAAACGCACTTCTATCGCACGCAGCCCGTCTTCTACGATTGGCAATACACCTTTGGTTTTCTGCTCTCACAAGTGCTGGCTGATCAGTTCGAGCTGCACGGATCCAGCGCCTCCGGAGCCAACCTCAAATCAGTATGGATTGACAGCGCCACGCTTCCAGCCAACGACTTTGCGGCGAAACATTTGCACGCTGACCTCGCCAGTCAGGCTTTCTGGCTCAGAGCAGTAGACCGTGCGCTTCTGCCTGTCAAGCGGCTTGAAAACAAGCCGGATTATTTCTCTTCATAGACGGTCACCCGTCCTGCAGGAGAGGAAACCAACGCCGGCGGGGAGATTGCTGTTATTGGCTTCTCGAGTGAGTAACACATTGAATGAATGGCGGTCCTCGATTCTGCGGATGAATAGTCTAGGCAATACTCTTGCGTAATTCGACGATTCCAAACACCTTGCAAATCGCTATTAAGGCTCTCCAGGATGTCCCAAGCCCTCAGCAGGATAACGAAAGAGGTATTTTCAGTCGATTAGCTTCCAAGTTCTCTAAAGTTAAATTCACATCAAAACAGCTAGACCATGCTTGTCTAATACATTCATTAAAACGATAACCGATGGAATTATTGGATTTTTCCCGCATTCCCATTTTGAAATAGTGGAAACTGATGTACCCAGGAGCTGCCCCAGCGCCGCCTGAGATAAATTTAATTTTCGGCGAATTTGAGCAAACTTAGGCCCATCCATTTCTGTTGACACTGCGACCAACGGAAATCGCGCACTAACACGTTCATATTCTTTTTTATCAATCAATTTCTGTGAATAGAGAATTTCATTAAGATCATTAATACTTTCACTCAACGCATCTGATATTTTGACAGTCATCTTAATTTCCTTGATTTGACGAATATTCATCTAAAATCTGGACTAAAGAACCCTTTGCAATCAATTTTTGATTGCCGCATCTTCTAGCTCTAAAAGAAGTGCAGTTTGCTGTTTCAAACATCGCAATTGATCACTAGGAATATTGGCAAGATCACTCTTTACCCAAATTGCAAGAATAAACTATCGCCCATTGAAACAACTAGCAATAATTGTTCGCAAACCGCCCGATTTACCTCGTTCTTCAATAGGGATCCATTTTTTAAATGAATTTGAACCTAAATCAGCATCTGTCAACCCTGCTGCAATTTCGGCACAGGCTGCTGCCATCATTTCATCCGAGCAATGAAGTTTACGCATTGCCCTCGCAACTCCTTTTAAAGCCAAAATTGCCATCAACCATCACCATATGATGAAGAGATATAGTATGCAATACTATAGCATGAAAGCCTATCTATTACGTACTTCACTATCACGATCCCGCAGAACTGCTTGGAAGATAACCTGACTACCCACAACTTCACGCATTCGATCTAAAGAAAACCCCCGAACCCGAAGATCCGAGGGCGAAAGCGATGCCGCATCTTTCCAATGCGGCATGGCAGAGATTGATTATTGAAACTCGAGCGGCTTAGAAGCGATAGCTCATGCCGACCGAATAACGGTAGTCTTCCTGATATTCCGAACCGTTCGCGCGTTCAAGCGTGCCGTAGAAATTGAGGTTCTTCGACGTGTTGAACTGAGCGCCGATACCGTAGGAAACCCAAGTTCCGCCGATGTCAACGCTGAGATCACGGGAGACGCTGCCAAGCGACGCCGTGTAGTCTGCATCACCCAGGAAATCGTGATTGACGGATGCATGAGCGTAGACCGTACCGGCACCATCAGCGAAGGACGCACCGATACGAGCACCGAGACGACCAACCAGCGTCTGGAAGTCATCCTGCTCAACTCTCACGTCATTGGCGCCGGTAAAATCATCACCCTTTACGAAACCGTAAGCAAGTTCGGCCTGAGGTTCAACATAGAACGTGTCGTTGAGCTTCCAGTGGTAGCCCACTTCAGCAGAAAGTCCGAACGTCGTGTTGTTGTAGGACCCCTTAAATTCGCTCGCATCGCTGTAGGCAGTGATATCCGTTGAGAGACGGCCAATACGACCCACAAAGTCAACGTACGCTCCGCAGTCAAAGAACCCGGAAAGGTACGCCGCGAGCGAATAGCCGTCAGAATCAGCGGAACCGTTCGAGAATTTGCCTTCACCGTCCGTGTAGCTGAAAGCGCCGCCCACAAGCCAGGTGTTGTTGATGCGGTAGTCACCGCCCGCCTGAATCGAATTGGCTTTGAAGTCAATCGACACATTGTCGTCGTAGGAGCTGTCGTAGCCGTAGACGCGGGCCCATGCACCAATCGTCGTCGAGGAATCACGAACGTCGCCAAGGCGCTGGCTGATGTGGTTCACTTCGTTGCGCCACTGGACAAGCGTCATAGCGTTGTAGTTGCCGAATGCATCCAAGGACTGGTTCGTAGAGATCGTAGTGATCGTACCGTCCGCATCAGCAACCCAAGTATCTGAGAGTGCACCGGATTGCCCTTTGAGGGTGTGAGACCCGTTGGTGCCGTCTGTGACGGCCGTGGCATCTGCCAGAGCTGCTGCGGCTGCAGCGGCCGTGACGTACTGATCGTTGAGGCCGGATGAGGCAACCACCTGCAAGTCTTTGACATTGTTTTCGTCGATTTTGACAGCGGTTGAACCCTCCGCGATCTCATCAACGACGATCGCGCTGTTGGAACCTTTCAAAACGGCGTTTGTGAAGGTCGAATCGTTGAGAAGGTTGAAGGTCGTATCAGTGAGGTTCATCACACCCGTAGAAGAAACATCCCCGTCGGCATTAACCGTTGAGTTGGTGAAGGCCAAGGCGGAAGTTTCAGCAGTGACGGAGACTGCGTTGCCCTGATTGGACGTGATATTTACAACGCTTGAAGTCTTGCCGTTGCCAAAAGCGATACTGGTGTTCTGCTCCGACACATTAATGGTCGAAACCCCTGCATTGGTGCTTGCTAAGTTCACTTCAGGCGCATCAAAGGCGACGGAATTGCTGCCCTCAGTAGCATCCCCATCCATAATCAAGGATGATCCAGCCGTCGTGATATTAATCGACTTCCCGGCAGAAAATGAAGATTTCAGCGAGGACTCACCCAATGTAACTTTAGACTGCACACCCAATCCACCGCTGATATTCAATTCTTCGCCAGCCGTTACTGTCATGCTGGCGTTGCCTGCATCGCCCTTCCACTCGTCATTCGGCTTCATATTTTGATTAAACAACTGTACAGCTGCCCTATCAGGTGCTCCGGTTGCCAAAGTCACATTCTTGGCCGCATTGATAATCACCGTCGTGGTAAGACCTTTCAGGTCCTTGTTAAGCAAACCAGCATTGATCGCGCCCCTATCGTTCGACTTGATAGTCACGCTACCTTCAGTCGAGGTGATATTGGCCAGAGCGGAATTGTTAGAATACGCCTGGGTCATGACAACAGCACCACTCTCACCCTCACCCGCCAGAACAACATCATTGACCGCTTGAATATTGATTGTTCCGCCGATGGCATGAATAAGATTGGGCCTGCCAGCGTCCACCGCCTTCTGTGAGAGCCTGATCTCATTCGCAGAAATATTCAGCGTACTGCCATTCTCAGCCTTCCAGGAACCGTTGTTACCCGGAGCATTATGGAGTATGTTGATGACATTAAAACCCGTGATGCTGTGCGCTTTCCCATCATTCACCAAGGCGACCCTTTCGTTCGTATCGGAGACTGTTTCAGTCCAATCGATACCATGACCCACCTTGTCCACCTGATCGTTCAGGTATTTCGGGGTTCCCGCGACAGCGGTATTCCCCCCCCCCCATCACTATGATCGAAGCCAGAGCAAGAGCCAGAGTACTCTTCTGCATGTTTATTGTCCCTTTGAAGATAAAACGAATTCGGGTCGACGAAACGTCCGCACGTTTTCGCTCGTACAGTGTTTTCTTTAAATCTCGAACCTCTTGCAACTCTACGCATTCCATCGGCTTTCAGCAATAAATAAACACATGTTTTCATATAAAAACTAACTACCGTATCTGATTACATCAATGAAAACAAACATATGTGACCCTGAATCATCCCGCTGCCGATCACTTTGTTGCTGTTTTAACACTGTCGTTTACTTTCGCGATCCTAATAAAACAGCACTGATTCTGTTCTAAATAGCGATATCAGCATCCTGGAATCGCTTGATATCCGAGCATCTTTGGCAGTTCTGAAACATCAGCGCTTTTGAATGTCCGACATGATCAGATGACCATCATTCACGAAGATTTCAGAGAAAACAACGGGTTCTGTATGCACTGACTTCAACATGTTGAAAGCCCAGTCGTCTAGGCCAAACTGATTGTCCTTGTGGACCCAATATCGTTGATGTTGAAGCCTGCCGTGAAACCGTCGGTGAAGAGACGCGTGAAGCTCAGACCAAAGTGCGGAACAATGTTGACCTGACGGGCTTTGGTGAGCACTTCTCCGCGCACGCCGAGCGTGAAAGCATTTACGTTTTCTGAGAAGTCACCGAAGAGGTATCAATTGAATAGATGATTTAGATATTCGTTAGAGTGGAGACGGTGAAATATTCAATAGAAGTATCGCAATCATAATGCTGTCTATATACATTCAAACACCTGATTAAGCATGATTCCCAGACCTAACCCAAGAAATACGGAAATACGTTCAACACTCATCTACTGTCCGAGCTAGTAAATGCTGCGATATGTCGGCTCGAGCCGTAATGTGGGGCTTATTCATCTATGCACATCTAATTAATCCATGAATAAAACTTTAAATAGCGCACCAAAGTCAGCTGAAGCTATGAAAGCCAATCTTGGGAATCTGTCGGACCGAGTCGAAGTGCAAAAAGCGAGTTGCTTTTATTTTCCGAAATGACAATTAGAATGTGTTGATACTAACGTTACGTTATTGTGACTTGTGTTTGATTCTGTTCGATCTGCCTAGAGGGTTCAATTCTTGTGTCACGATCACAAAAAAAAATGTAGACAGAGATCAGACATCCGAGATCGACCCGCATCCATAGAGAATCACCATTTCGACCATGCAGTATCGATGCAGTCATCATGGCGATTACAGATAATACTGTAATCGGTACAATAACCAATGTCAGAACTATCTGAAGAAATAACGCGGATAGTACAGGAGGTCTTTAACCATGAGCCAATCATGGCTTCAGTACCATATTTGATACTGTCTCTTGAATAGGCTACCAGAACAGAAGTATGTGAAGTTCGGAAGCAGTAACTCTGCTGTATTTTCTCCGTTTTATCGTTATCATGATGTATTATTCTAAATATTTATAGTCTACATTGCACGAGAATATCTCTTGGCATCTTTTATCTTCATGCAAGGTGGATGAGGTCACATCATTAACGTTGTAAGGAGCACAGGGCGACATATTCTTCTTGAAAACATCATATAATTACTGAAGTATTGATGTTGAATTTACCAACTTCTCATGGCGTCGAAAATGGAAATTAACATAACTGATGATTTTAATCTTCAGACAATAGCTAATAGTGGTCAAGTTTTCCGAGTGAAAAAAATTGATAATAATATTTATAGGTTTATCATTAGAAACCATATCTTATATATCAATAAACAGAGTTCAGGAAGATATAATGTCAGTTGCTCGAACGATGAATGGTATTCCATTTGGGAGCCATATTTTGACTTGAACCGAAATTATAAATCATTGAGAGAATCCCTTTCTTCAAAAGATGGTATTTTGCATCGCGCGTCCAATTGTGGTCAAGGCATACGGATACTAAAGCAGGATCCCTGGGAAACTCTTATCTCTTTCATTCTTTCACAACGTAAGTCCATTAAGGCAACAAAAACATCATTAGAATCTTTAGCATCAAAGTTTGGGAAACCTATAATTACACCATATGAAACGATCCATTTGTTCCCATCTGCTATCGAAATTTCCAAGGCATCTCCAAAAGAACTTGAAGAATGCAAGTTAGGGTACCGATTACCATATATTCAAGATGCTGCCAACAAGGTAATGTCCGGTGAAGTCAATCTTAAATTTATTGAAAAATACTCTGATATTAACCTCGTAAATACTTTAATGCAGATTAAAGGTGTAGGATGTAAGATTGCCAATTGTGTCGGATTATTTTCATACGGAAGAACTGGCCTAATCCCGACTGATACCTGGATTAAAAAGGTTATCGATAAATACTATGGAGGGAATAATCCTCTTACATCGTACGGAGCAAATGCCGGAATAATGCAACAATATATTTTTTATTATGCACAAAATCATAAAAAAGAATTCCTCAAGTGTCGAATAAAGTAATTTGCTTCCATAATGATCTATAAGAAATCAAATATCTATAAACACAAATTATTAACTAAAGTTCATTAGAAGGTCGCCCCAATCTGAACTGGCATTGGAATTTTGGACAGATTGAAAAAGTAAATTTTAAATGCGTTTTAACCTGTTCAATTCCAGTTGACAGCATCGGCGGGGCGATTGCGAATTAAATCGCTTTTGTGCAATATGCAACACCTCAGCGTGTCCAGCCGTTACATGTCACTGAACAGACTGAGTACGAGATACTCGCGTCAAGTCTCCAGAAAGGGGGCCATAAAACCGCACTGACGTTGGGTCGTCGATTACTGAGCACGGGAGCTCGTTGTTGTAGAACTCGACCTTGAACGTGCCTTCAGATTTATTTCGTGGATTGATCCTTGTGCTTTTGAGCCTCCTGATTCTCTTTGCGGCACACGTATACATAGAGAATCATGAGAATAATCCCAAATAACGACCCAGCAATCCAGCAATAAGCGGTTTGTCCGTCAATCAAAGCAGTTTCTCCAAAGTCATGCAGCGAGTGACAATCCTTAAAGCAGAACCGCCAAACAAAAACGAAATTATTACGAGACTGGCAAAGATGATAGATGACGTATGGGATCGTGATCAGAAAAACTGCCGACTGCAACAGGCCTGCAATTCTCAAAAAACTTATCACATCGGCGGCAAGGCGTGATGAACCGCGACTGAACGTTAAGTTATCCCATTTGCCATGAAGCTTCACACTGATCGAACCAACCAATGGGATGTTCGATACATGGCATAACCCCGTAGACACGAAGCAAGGTGGCATGCATGCCGCCTGCCCATCCATACCTACCGCGGCCGGGCAAGGAATTCATGGCGTAAGCCGTGGATGGAGCCTCTGCAAAGGGTGGAAAAAAACGACAAAGCCCGCTTGCGGGCGGGCTAAGTCAATGATGCAAGGAACGGTCATGACACACCAAACCCTTGCTTCGTGTTTGATCATACCACAGCACTTATCGATCGCGATTGACGGCGGCGTCCATCTGGATGGACTCTCGCTCGTTATCGTGATAGTGCTGTGGATTATGATCCGCAAGAAGCCTTAAGGCACTAGGGTCGTCCCTTCGGGACGGCCCCTCTTGCGTCACACCCGAATATAGCTCGTCATCAAAACCACATATTTTCAGGCAATCGCGCTTAATCTTTCTCTGCCCTTTTCAGCGACGTCGGCTAAACAAGTACGGCAAACTCATACAGTTTTGTGTCAGCATGTTGATTCTCTAACTATCAGCGGAACCCCAATGCGTCATGCTGACGCCGCGCAGATCCCGGTCACTCGTCCAACTAATGATGAAGACCGTTTCGCAGAAACGTCCAAAAAATTAGAAGATCAAAGCAACGAGTTTTGCCCGAACCCATCGTGCCGATAATCAGCGCGTGACCTTCTGGATGTGACACGCTTCCTCCTCACGCTCCACTGCACCGTAAATCCAAGGCTACTGACGATTGTTCTGCGGCAGCTCTGCCGGCGAATAGTCACCGCTGGACTCCTCCTTTCCTTTGGGGTTTCCGCTGTCCGGGAGGAGCCGTTCTGCGGCTTGCTTAACGCCGCGTCGTGGTTAGATACCAAGCGATCACAAGGACCGCCGCCAGAACACCGTCAACATGAATGTCACCGGTGCACACGAGTATCGTGTGTGGCATAATCTCCCACGAGGACAGAGATGCTCCTAACATCACATATCTCCTCATGTTGGCAAGCCCGGTGTCGCAATCACCGGGCTTTGTCGTAATAACCTCTTGCGAGGACCTCAACGGCCGGAGCCGTTGTTCTTTGCTGAGAGCTGGTGGTTAAGCTCAAGAGCTCCGAACCAAAGAGGCAGAGACTGACTCGACAGATTTATCCTGTTTCGTGGTTCCAAAATTATACAGAAAAGCGATTCATTGTTTACTATCGTTTTTTCTTTTTCCTAGGCTTCAACATTGAATGCTTGCTGGAACTCATCAATTATCTAATTGATGTGTAAAGAGTATTTGAGATTTTTTGCTTGCAAGTAAATGCCTTCTGAGCAAACGTTCCTGCAGATCCATTACCGTCGCATTCACCAATTCATCTGCGGCCTGCTGAATTCAGTTTCTTCTGCGCCAATGCCGAACCGTTGGACAGATGATTCCCAGAGTCTTCCGTTCCGAGATGGATCCTTCAAATCATACAAAAATCACTAATAGCGAAGCTTGGTCACTGAGCCTGATGACGCGTATGGCATGTCGACGCAACAAAACAGCTGCTCACGCTCACCGCCTCGTCCAACAATTCTTTAATGAAGGCCATTATGGAGCCTCGTTATCTGAAAGCTAATAAACTCAAAGATCGCATTGCTTAGAAAACAAAAGCTATCCAGAAAAAATCCGATATCTCTTTACCCTGTTAGGTTTGCCCTTACCTACACACCTGAACTACGGGTTACCTGCTCTACATTTCGAATCGCCGCGGTGGTTCAGAAAG
>ENA-OPXH01000804-OPXH01000804.1-human-gut-metagenome-genome-assembly--contig:-NODE-804-length-25623-cov-7.499374_pt1 | contig 25623 bp, 18 predicted proteins | sample MGYA00241521_ERZ502034 | MGnify/ENA primary metagenome ERZ502034 (study PRJEB25962, sample SAMEA2042103) | human gut metagenome | biome: human gut; feature: human-associated habitat; material: faeces... | reverse complement strand
GTGGTCGGCGACCGGTGCGCCGGACTGGTGGCCACGGTCGGCTCGATGCTGCCCAAGGCGAAGTACCAACGCTGCATGGTGCATTTCATGCGCAACGTGCTCTCCAAGGTCCCGCCGATCCACAGGGAATGGGCGTCCGCCGCCCTGAAGGCGGTATTCGCCATGGAAAGCCGGGAATCCGCGCTGGACAAAGCCGAACAAGTCGCCGCGGAGATGAGGTCTAGGAGGCTGAGGGCCGCCGCCAACTGCCTGCGGGAGGGCGTCGGCGAGACGACGACCTACCTGCTGGACGAGTTCCCGGACGGGCACCGCAGGCGCATCCGCACGAACAACATGATCGAGCGGTTGAACAGGGAGATCCGCCGGCGCACGCGCGTCGTGGGCGGCTTCCCCGACGGGAACAGCGCGCTCATGCTCGTCTGCGCGCGCATCCGGTACGTCACCGCGAACGAATGGTCGACCCGCCGCTACCTCGACATGTCCCGGTTCGATGACAACCTCGTGGAAGCGAACTGATCATCGCTCCATGGACGGCCATGATCCAAAGTGCGCAACTTTTCGGGCACTACCGTATTTTTATATCGACATAGCAGAGAACGGACCAATATTTTATCGTATATTGGCGAAGTTTACGCATTAATTTATTATCTGGAACCGTTTCTGTTATCTGCCTAATGCATAGCGGGGGAAGGAAAGAAGGTCCATTGTTGGGCTTTCGAGTTGTTCGATGTCCAGAGTTGTACGTTTGTTCCGTTGGTGGTTTCGCCGTATCTCACGTCCAGAACGAGGGATGAATTGAGTGCGGAGACGAATTTGTAGGATGATCCGTCTTGTATGGCGATCCACTTCTGGGATCGAGTACCGTTCGAATCCCACTGCTGTATGCTTGTTCCTTCATGCGCCTCGCCGTATCTCACGTCCATGGGCTTGCCGGAACCCGTGTTCGTCAGGGTCACGTAGCCTTTCTTGTCGTGGGACATCATCCACTTCTGGGCAGTGGTTCCATTCGACGTCCACAATTGCACATTCGCTCCGTTGTCGTGGGAACCATTGGATACATCCAGGACCTTGCCGCCGTCCAGGGCGGAGGCCACGACATACGTGCCGTCGGCCAAGTCCGAACGATGCTTCTTGGCCAAAGCATCCAACACATCGCGATCGGTCTGGCCTGACACTGTTATGGCTATGGATGCGTTCGTATCGCCAGCAGTTGCGGTTACCTTCGTGGTTCCCGCTTGTGCTCCCGCTTTCACAAGGCCTGTGCTGCTCACGCTTGCGATTGTGGAATCGGAACTGGTCCAGGTGACCTTCTTGTTCGTGGCGTTATCTGGTTTCACGGTCGCGGTCAGCTGTACGGATTCGCCTGACTTCAACGTGATCTTGCCGTCCTTGACTCCATCGCCGGAAATCGTGATGGAGTCGACGGGGATGTCGTTGTATTTCACGGCGAATGCGAAGTTGCTGTCGTCCTTCCTGGTTGCAGTCAGCTGAACGGTGTGGTTCGGAACCTTCCAGGTTTCCTGGTTCATCGCATAGGCCGTGATGCCGTTGACGATGTTCTTGATGCTGGGCGGGTACGAGTCGTTGTCCACGCCGATAGTGAAGGAGGTCTCAAGCGCATCAAGATGCTTCTGAATCCGGTCCGCGTAGGAATCTGCCCACTGCTTCGCATCGCCGTTGCGTACGAAATAGTTGTCCTCCAAGGAAGTGGAACGGGTCGCGTAGCCGTCGGCTTGGTAGGTTTTGGTGTGACCCGTGTGCGCGATGGCCATGAGCTCATCGGTCAGGCCGAAGTACAGGTGACGCTGGTCGAAGTTGTACCAGTGGTCATCGCTGTCATCCCAGGTGCAGTCGACCTGGTACCACTTGCCGTCCAGCTTCACGGCGTTCCAAGTATGGGCGTCATAGGTGTCCCGAGTCTCGCTGTTCTCAATGCCCGCGGCGGTCAGCAGCTTGCTGTATGCGGATTCGTAGGACTGACAGGTGCCGAGACTTCGGGTGAGGGCGCTTTCGGCGCTGCTCCATTTCAGGGAATTGTCGTACTTCATCTGGTCGAGGAGCCAGTCATGCAGCCATAGGGCCTTGGCGTATTCTGAACCATCGGTCTCCTTGTTGCACTGGGCCACTGCGGCGTTCACACGGTCGGCGACTGAAGGGTAACTCGGGTCTGAGACCTGGACGTTGAACGTGACGCGCATGTAGTACATGCTTGATGCCTTGTCCATGAGGAAGAAACGGTAATTGTATGTTCCGCTGGCGGTCATGGTGAACGTGTAGTCGTGTGAGGCTTCCTCGGCGGTGTACTTGGTCCATTCGCCGCGACTCGGGTCTGCGACGGATTCGAAGGACCATTCATCAGGATTGCTGTATGAGGGGGCATCCATGCGGAACTGATAATTGCCTGACCCTCCCGAGGCCTCGACATGGAATGTGGTGGGGCTGCCCAGCTTCGGATCGTTCCAATAGGCGGTCAGCGTGATTCCATTCTGCGGATCAGATGAAGCGGAATGGGCGTAGCCGTTCATGGCCGCGCGGATGGTGTTATCCGTGCTTTGGGTTTGCAGTGGGGTAGCGGTGTCCTGCTGTGCTTCTGATTCTGGTTGGGACTCTGGTTGTGCTTCCGGTTGGAATGTTGTTTCAGCTTGTGACTGCGGTTGCGTTTCTGGTTCTGTTTGCGGTTGTATTTGTGTTTCCGTCTGAGGTTGCGTGTCGGTTTCCGACTGCGCTGGTGCCTGTGTCTGTGCTTCTGCTGCGCCTGTTTCGGATTGAGTGGTTGCTTCAGGCTGTGCGGATGTTTCTGCATCTGGTTGCGCCTGCGTCTGTACTGTATTCGAAGCAGTGTCTGTAGTAATCCCATTTTGGGCATAGCTAGCTGTCGCAGTCAAACTCAGAGCGATCGCCGCGCTAAGCATGGCGGACAACGCGGTGACGATTGGTTTTCTCATCTCAATACCTCTCTCGAAGCGGTTGCCTGAACCCGGTCATCACCCTCGATGACTGCCTGTCCCGAACGTTCCCCCGCCTTGACTATTACTCTATTCACCAGTGTATCGGGAATACGCAGTAAGACACGGGGCATTATTCGAGTTTGGCGCATAATGCTCAGGAATTATTTTCGTTATACGTCATTCGACGTACAGTCCTCTGCTGAAATCCGAAGGACGAATTTCAGCATCGAAATTCATTGTTTCAGCCAGATGATTCACCAAATCCGCCAAAATCGTATCCCGTGTAGCAACGTCGTGCGTCTCCAAAAGTTTTCGGTAAAGTTCTTTGGCCTGTGGATCATCGTAAAAAGTGAGCGGAATTTGGTTAAGATCAATGCAGAGAGCTCGTTGATTCATCCTGTTACGCATAATATTTTTGACAAGTTCTCTTTTGTCTTGCCTTCGTTCGTTATTGAGATCGTCTTTTTGCTCAATGCGATGCTGGACAAACCAGAATGATGTAGTGATGATTGCTCCGATAATGGCTCCAACAAGTGATGCTATGGTTTCCGTCATTTTGAATCATTCTCCTTGTTTGGGATTTTATCTATCAAAAGCGTACTGCGCTGTGCGATTTCACAGTTATGCTTGATTTTATGGTTTCAAAGACGGGAATTAAAACTTACGCATATTACCTACCATCTTCAGCCGAGGAAGATGCTTCGGAGAGTGTTCATGAAACAACGGTTAATTCTGTAATTATTATTGGTGCAAACGGCGCAGGGAAAAGTAGGCTTGGAGCTTGGATTGAGCAAAAGCATCCTCAAAATTTGCAAAGAATATCTGCTTTACGGAATTTATCTTTAAGTCATGATATACAGCTCTATCCTTTTTCTGTAGCAATTAACAAAATGATGTACGGGAGCAACACAAAGGAGAAAACGCATAATTCGTTATATGAATGGGAGACTGCCGAAAGGAAATATCGGTATACAAATTCTCCCGTCTCCAATTTTGACTCTACAATTGCTGCGATAATTGCGAGAGACAATGATGATAATCGTCAGCTTGTCAGGAAAATGCAATCTGGTAATTTATCTGAGTTCTCTGATGAAATTGCATCAACTACGGAAAAGAGGTTGCAAAAATTATTCTCCAGAGTCTTCCCTCATAGGAGTATCTCGTTCAAAGAGAATACGGTATTCGCTTCCGGCGATATCAGCTCGGGTGACGATTACAACAGCTGTGAGATGAGTGATGGTGAGCGAGCCGGACTGTATGTGATGGCGCAGGCTCTTTGTTTACCTGAGGGGAGCACTGTGATTGTTGACGAACCTGAGCTACATTTGCATCCTGCTATTATTACAAGTCTTTGGCAGGAAATTGAAAAAGAGCGAGTAGATTGTCTTTTTATCTTTATTACTCATAGTATGGAGTTTGCCGAATATCATACTGATTCCGATAGAATTTGGGTCAAAAGTTATGATGGAAAAACATGGCAATATGAAATTATCCCTAAAGATCAAGAAATGCCAAGTGCATTGCAGCTAGAAGTTCTAGGAAGTCGAAGGTCGGTTCTTTTTGTCGAGGGGACTAGAACGTCTCTCGATTATCGTTTATATTCACTTCTATTTCCTGAATATTTGGTTGTACCTTGCGGGAGCTGCCAAAAAGTCATCGAACAAACAATTTCTTTTCGGAACAATTCGAATCTTCATCATGTTGAAGTTTATGGTTTGATTGATCGTGATCGAAGGTCACAGGGACAGCTTGAGGAGTTGCGAATGCGTGGAATAAATGTTTTACCTGTGGCTGAAGTTGAGAATTTGTTTTTACTTGATGAAGTAATGCAGGTGTTTGCCGGTCATATGGGACAATCTGCCGAGGTCGTCGCTTATGCGCAGCATTTTGTTGTAGACGAATTCATAAAAGAAAAAGAACGATTGGAGCGTGAAGCATGTCGGGATGCCATCAAAGATTTTTTAATTGGCCTAGATGTTAGCGGTAAATCCTCTGATGAAATAGCGAATATGGTAAGGGATGGGTCGGCAGAAATACAGAAGAAAATTTGTGAATGTTTTTCTGCTATTGGAAAAAAGAAAGATTATGTTCAAATTTTAGAGATTTTAAATGATAAAAGTATAGTAAAGCGTATAAGCTCATTGTTTGGATTATCTAAGAATAGTTATTGTAGTCAAATTATTTTGCTTTTAGGTTCTCAAAATCCTATAAGTGATAATTTGAAGGAAGCATTCTTGTCGTCAATTCCGAAGTTTTATGCAAAGAGTAGCGCGGTATAAGATGGCGCAGTAGATATATTGGCCGAGTTCAAATATCCGCGTCTTAAGGAAAACAATTGTTCGCTGCAGATAAGCCTATACGGCATGTTGAGGATGATAAGTATGGTCGTGAAAAATATGTTGATAACCTTGCTTATGCTCTTTTAACCGGCGATGATTCGGATGGCTTAGTGGTTGGGATAGAGGGAGCGTGGGGCAGCGGTAAAACATCCCTCAAGAACATGCTCATTGAACGTCTTCAACAGATGCCTCTACCTGATCGCAAGACGCACCTCATTGAATTTGACGCATGGATGTACTCCAGGTCCGGTGAGATAGTATCTGCATTGTTCTCCGAAATCTCGGCAGGTCTTTCTCCCCGATTGAAGTGGTATCAAAAGCTATTGATGAGATTTGATTGCTTTAATAATAATGCGATCACCTCTGTGGTTCATTTGATTTATAGAGCGATAAACGCTGTACTTCCTTATTCTGAGATTGGTATTTCTATTGGATGTATCTCTTGGAGTTTCCAAAATTTATCAAAATTATTATCTACTAAGAAATATAGAACTGGTGATTTACATCAAACAAGAAGCAGGCTGAAGTACGATCTTCAATCGCAATCAGACAAGATTGTTGTATTCATCGATGATTTAGATCGTCTTCTGGATGATGAAATCAGTTCGCTTATCCAAGCGGTAAAAGCAGTGGGTGATCTCCCGCATGTCACATATGTGTTGCTCTATGACAAGGCATATGTAACGCAAGCACTCGATAAAGCAAGTCATAATCGTGGCTCTGAATTTCTTGAGAAGATAGTTCAAATTCCTGCAGTAGTTCCTGAGTTGTCGCTTAACGAATTGCACGAATCTCTGAAACATGAAATATTGCGCGTTGGTTGGCGTGACAGCCTGTCATTAGGGAGAGAACAGGGTATTTTCAATTATTGCATTTGCCCATTCATTCAGAACAAGCGAGATATGGTGCGATTCTTGAATGATTTTCGTCTGTACTATGAGGCGCTTGGTGATGACGTCGAGCTATTAGATTTGGCGGGTATCACCGCATTGCGTATCTTCTGTCCGGAGTTTTATTCTTGGATATGGGAAAATCGGTGTTTAATGGTGGATCCTGTTTTTGCGGATGAAGAGTATATGGTTTATTCTGATCAAACAGCTGATCTTGAAGAAGTTATAAAACAAGCTGATGAAAAGAAAATATTTAATAAATATTCAATCGAATGGAAGAAGATAATTCATATATTATTTCCTTTTGTAGATAAAATCTCCATGGGGAAAGAATACTTTCTTTCTGAAAATGATGTTCCGGATTCATATCGGTCGATATGCAAGAAGGACTATATTGATGCATATTTTCGACTGATGCCATCTTCGGGGGATGTTCCGGAGAAGTGGTATAAACGATTCCTTTGTGAAATCAATCTTGATGCCGTACAGTCGGATGCTGGTTTGCTGCAGATTGCTTATTCTCCAAGATTGCAAGAAAAAATCAAGCGATACTTATCTCGGGATACACATGGCAATGTAATAAGAATGCGTATGTTGCTTCGTTTTTACTTGAAGAATAGTTTCTGCAAGACATTGCAAGAATATTATCCTTATGTGCTGAATTTATTTACTATGGTATGTAGAAGGGGCTGGAATGCGGTTGATGTCGAATTGCTTTTGAAAGAATGTCTTCAGAACGACAATGTTGGTGCGTTTCTGTTTGATATTTATTTGGCTGTGCTATGTGAACTGCAATCCCTGTCGTCTCAAGAGGGTGACCGGCAGCGCAATAAAATGCTTGAGACATGGAATGTTCGGGTAGAAACTTTAGGGTATGGCCATTCGCAGTCTGCGTTGGGAGAGATTGATTGGAAAAGCTACGCTGAACTCTTCGAAAAGCGGGTTTTGCTTCTTGCTAAAAAGTGTGTTCAGAATAATAATCTTGCCGTATTGCCAGGGCGTTTGAGTTTTTGTGAATTGCGTTTGACAATGGTGATGTTGGGATGGTTGTTCGGTAATGTGCCGGATGATTTGAGGAGTGTATTACTTGCACTTCGTGAATATGCCGAAGACGAAGGCCAATTTGTTTTTCTTTCTGCGGCAGCATTGGTGACAAAACAAGATGATGAAAGCTATGTTGCCGATGTTCAGACTGCCAAATATTTGTTTGATCCTGCTGAGTATCTGAATATGGTCGCGTCATATGTTAGCGATAATGAATTGCAACATAAAACTGGTGAGCGGCGTGAGCAGCAGTTGTGCCATGCGGCATATACCTTTGCACTCAAAGGTAACGGTGTAACAAATCAAAATGGCAAGGTTCGGATTACTGCCGATCAGGCGAATGATGTCTTGGAAGGTTGGAGATTAAAAGATTCGGGATCAGAGTTTTTGGAATTGTTAGTAAAAGACTAAGAGGGGACTGCGAGCATTTCATCAATGTCGGCTTGCGTGACGGTGATGGTGAGCCGAGGATCCGTGGATTCGCTGGAATCCATGATCCAATCGTTTCAGAAGCTCCGAGCATGATTATGCTGCACCGTAACGTCGATCAGCACGTCTGCAAGGCGAAGCGCATCATACCATCCTCATTTTTCTGAAAATAACGGCAATACGGAACAGCATCATACAATCCGAGACATTGCCCTTGGGTGTTTTCTGTTTACATGCGGCAGCCTTTGCGATGTGTCACTTCTCGTATCGGGCTGGGAATCGTTCCAATCGAGACGGTGATGTTTCCGGGACTCTCGGTTCCTGTTCCCGATAGGGGAGACCTGGCGCAAAATATATGAAAAGCGGTGCCTTGAATGTGTTTTTCTTGCCATGATCGTATGTTTCCGGCCGCTTTGGTATGTTCTGTGTCCCGTAAAGGTAGTGCCCGCTTCTTTGCGCAGATTGGCTGTTGGCTAGCTGTTGGCGTGACTTTCATGCCGCTGCGCCTAGGTTGTCATCGAGCCGGGACATGTCCATGTATCGCCGGTCCGACCACGAGCGTGAGGTGACGTAGCGGATTCTGGCGCATACGAGCATGAGCGCGCTGTTGGAGTCGGGGAAGCCGCCCACGACCCGGGTGCGCCGGCGGATCTCCTTGTTCAATCGCTCGATCATGTTGTTCGTGCGCAGCTTGATCCCATGGTTCGCGGGGAACTCCGGCAGGAGGTAGGTGGTGGTCTCGCCGACGCCCTCGCGGAGGCAGTTCGCGGCCGCCTTGAGCTTGCGTTCCTCCATTTCGCCCGCGACCGTCCCTGCCTTGGCCATGGCGGATTCGCGGTTTTCCTGCGCGAAGATGGCCTTCAGGGCGGCGGACGCCCATTCCCTGTGACTGGGCGGCGTCTTGGAGAGCACGTTGCGCATGAAGTGCACCATGCACCGCTGGTATTTCGCGTTCGGCAGCATCGAGTTGACCGTGGAGACGAGTCCGGCGCACCGGTCGCCGACCACCAGTCTGACGCCCCTCAACCCGCGTTCGATCATGCTTCGGAAGAACTGCTCCCAGCTGGCCGCGTCCTCGCGCATGCCCTCGTCGACCGCGATGACCTCGCGCCGGCCCTCCGTGCTGACGCCGATGGCGACGAGGACGCTCACGTTCTCCACGTGCCCGCCCCAGGATCGCTTGTGCCACACGCCGTCCACGAACACGTACGGGTACTCGGATTCCAACGGGCGTTTCCGCCACTCGTCGATCTCCTTGTAGATCTTCTTGAGTTTGTCGCTCAATGTCTGGGATGGCATCCGCTCGCCCCACAGCAGCTGGCTGATGTCGTCCACCCTGCGTGTGCTCACGCCCGCGAGGTACATCTCCCTCAGCGCCTCCTCGACGCTGGATTCGCGCCTCCGGTAACGTTCGATCACCGCCGACTCGAACAGGGCGCCCTTCAATTTGGGCACCTTGAGACTCAACTTGCCGGCCTTGGCGGTCAGCGTGCGCTCGTAGTGGCCGGCGCGGAACGCCTTCCGGTCGGTCTTGCGCTCGTATCTGGCGGCGTTGGTGATCTCGTCGGCCTCGGCGTCGAGCATGGCGTTGATGGTCTGCTCGACCTTGATTCGAACCAAAGCATCGAGCTTGGACTCGAACATGGCGTCGTCGAACTGTATGATTTTATCGGACATGGCTTCCGGCCTTCTTTCCAATCGCGGTTTTCATGTGTAAGCGACTGAAAATCGTACCAAAGCCGGGCCATGTCCTTTTCATCGGAACTCACAACCGAATCTGCGCAAGAAGACGGGCGTTATCCTTGGCGCATGCAGAAAATAGAGAGTTGTGTTTCCCCCATATAAATCAATCTGATCAAATATGGCCTGAAAGTATGAATAGTCGGCTGTGCCAAGAGAATGGCCATAAAATTTGATAAGGGGATGCTGGCGTTTTCTTGGAGACTGAATGAGAGAATCTTCGTATGTCCGGTCCCGAAGAACGACAGCGTGCGGTGGAACTGTATTCCGCCACGCCGAGGCCAACGGCCCAGGTGGTACGGCCCAGGTGGTCGAGCACCTGGGTTATCCGACCAGGCAGTGACTGGAACGTTGGCTGGCAAAGGATTCCCGGTATGCTGGCCATATGGCCAAACGGGGGGCGGATGCTTTCTTGGAGGTAGCTTCGCAGCCATTCGCTGGCGGCACCATCTCCAGGTGCTGGCACATCCTGTTTACGCGATGAGATATCGCGAGGAACGTCCTTTGCCCTCATGCATCAGTTTGCCCTCATCCTCCATCTTCTTAAGTAGCCGGTATGCGCTGATATAGCTCAAGCCCAATAAATCCATGACTTCCGAAGATGTCACCTCGCCGTCGTTCTTTTCGGCTAGCTCAAGTACCAGTCCTCGCTGACGTGTCGCTGAGATATTGTTCTGCCTGACGTATGCCGGTAATGCATCGTCTGCCTTGTACACCTTGGAACTCAGAATGTACGAACGGGATATGCCGCTGCCGGACGCCTCCACAACGCCAGCCTCCACCAAATCCTCCACTGCGCCAACTACCCGACGTTCTTCCAATCGGGAAAACTCGTGAAGCTGCGACATAGTCAGACGACGATGCTCTTTAAGCAAAGAAAGTATGATAAGCGCCCATACCGAGAGACTGCTGCCACGTCGCTTCTCTTCTTCGGACACCATCCTGATGAACGACTCGTCTGGCACGGCACGGCGAATGAACAAATTGACCTCGGTGCTGGTGGATTGCGAATAATCGGGCATTGCGCCTCCATTGGCCAATGAGCCGATATAAATCTTATCCACTCCGCGTCCGGTCTGCTCGGCATATCCAGCGGTTTTCAGAATCAAGGCCAGTCGGGGATTCCTCGATCTAGGCTGTGCAGACAGGAGGTTGTCTTCGCTTATGCCCTCGATGAAGCCGCCCGGGTTGGAAATGGTCAGGCCATCGGTGTCAATCATGAACCGCACGCTGCCGATCCGTGCATAGTCGCGATGGCAGAACGCGTTTACCATGGCTTCGCGGAGAGCCTGAGGGTCGAAATCCGGCACGTTCATATGTATCAATCCGCTCATGATTTCGTGGCCGGGGTTCCATGGTTGTATTAAATCGCTGATTTTGCCGAACATGTCAACCAGCGGCAGCACAAATGGATCCGTGTTTATTCGCGGTGTCGTACCTTCCATGACCTGGAACGTGGCTGAGGCTGTGGGTATGCAGCGCTTGATGGCTTCGGTGGTGCCAATGGTCAATAACCCGGCAATGGTGGGAAGCTCTTCACCCTCATTGCCGGACACCAGTCCAAGAGCCCTGTCGAAGTCCGTATCGTCGAAAGTCAGCAGTGAACTGTTTGTATTGGTCTCGCGAATGTGCTGGCGCAATTGGTTCCGGGCTTCGGTATCCAAATCTGTGAGCTCGCCGCCTGGGGCTGGCATGTCGCTGTAATCGTAACTGCGTTGTTGTGAGAGACGGCTGATGAATTGCGAGACGAATAACGGCACTACTTCGGGAGTGCCGTCGGCTTTGAGCCGGCGTTGCAGAGTCTTGCCGTTGCTTGTGGATACGATTTGCTGACTGTTATCTACTTCTATTGCTACCACTTGGCAGCCATGTTCGTGAAAAGACTCGATTCGGGTGGTCTGCTGCGGTACGGTTTTGTTGAATATGAAGGCCGCGAGTCCATTGATATTGGAATGCTGTTCGGAGACGCCGGTGACTATGCCGTTATCTTCGATTCCGAGATAGAGCGTGCCGCCTTGTGTGTTCGCGAGGGCAACGACGTTATCTACGATTTCATCGTCTGATTGCGGGCGGCGCTGCTCGCTTTTGAATTCGACGGTCAGAGATTCCCGATCTGGTAACATCGCTTTCCTTTCATAACCTTTCATAATTCTAACATGTAAGATTTATCTCTTACATGTCAGAATTATGAAAGATAGGTAAGGAAGGTCAGATTCCTAAATTTAATTGTGGTGGAAGCCTTCGGGCGACACCTAGGAGGAGCCGATGCGTCGGCTCATTATGCTTCAGTCTCTGCTGATTCCTTCTTGAGAGAAGGAACGGATGTTTTGATGTATTTTTGAGGCGAGCAACATCATAAATCTGGGACGTTGCCTTGGACGTTTTCTGTTTGTGTGTGGAGGCTTTTGCGATGTCCCTCTTCTCATATCGGGATGGGAATTGTTTCGATCGGAATGCTGACGTTTTCGGGATTCTTGGTTCTTGTTCCTGATAGGGGAGGGCCGGAACGTCAAATAGATGAAAGGGATGGAGTCTTGGACGCGTTTTTCTTGCCATGGTCGCATGCCTCCGGCCGCTTTGGCACGTTCTGTGTCCCGTAAATGTCGCACGATTCCATTTTTCGGCCGTTTTTTGGAATCGTGCTACATCGCACACCCCCGTACTCGCGCGAAAGTGCCGGAAAAGCCGGTTCGGGGGCATGAAATAGGTGGGAGAATCGTGTTTCGACAGAAAAAATGTTGCACGATTCGAAATTTGCCACGAAAATCGGAATCGTGCAACGAAATTCGTCGTTTCCTTCCGTGGTTTCTTATCTCTTGGCAGGTTCTCGCGGCATCTGCCTTTCAGTATCCTACAGTCTGCATGATTAAGGAATCCGTGCGTCTAACCTTATATCGGCCGCGCGGATTTCTCTTGGCGAAATCGTGATTGCCGGTATTATCGACGCCCCCTCATGAAACATCATCATTGAGCATCATCACGCTGCTCTACTTGATGCTTTTGTCGAATAAATCTGCATGCCGTCGCCAGTTATGCTGAACATTATTGGCGTTCAGCATAGACACCGTTCTCATCGCGAAACGTCGGCTTGACTGAACGTACACTATTGCAGATATTCTCCAACCTTGTCCACAAAGTGGCTGACATTAGCTGAATAGTTTGGATAGGCAATGCTTAACTGTTCATGATTTTGGGCGTAAACCAACACAACATTGTTGTATTCGAATTCGGTTCCCTTATTGGTCGCTGCCTCAATTCGGTCTTCAAGATCGCCGTATTTTTGCAATGCTTCAGAAAGCTGATCTTGGCGGAAAGACTCGATATCAAGGAGTTGATCTTCGCGAGAAAGTTTGAGGAGAAACAGCGTTGCCGCTTTATCCGTTGGAGGATTCAAAGGGAAGATGCTGTCTGTGGACGCTGCCAAATCATCCAATAAGCATGATGAGCATTCAAGCGTCTGAAGCTCTTTTACCAATTCCTTTTGGCTGCGTTCAAAGCCGGGAACCTGCGGGGCTCCCTCTTCGAGAGCGAATAGGCTGGAAACAATTTGAAAGAATTGAATCCTTTCCTGGTCTTCAGGCCCTACGGCCTGTCTACGAACTTCGGGGCTTTTGTATTCGGTGCCATAGATTTCTCCAGCGGCCTCAACAGCTGTTGCCCAGTAATGTTGAAGCTGTGTTCGAATCTGTACCTCCACTTGATAAGAGCCTGTTTGAGTCTCAGGTTTGAACAGAAGGTGGCGGGATCGGTATCCGGACTTTTGCGGATTGAGGATATAGTCCTTCTCTCCGCTGCCTTTCTTGAGAGGGATTTGAGATTTCAGAATTTCAGCCGCTTGACGGACCTGATTATTGGTCTCTAAAATCAGACGGCATCCTCCGATATCATCCAATTCGCCTAATTTCAGGTGGGTTTGGGCGCGTTGCAGTTTACGAATGATGGAAGCAATTCGTTTGAGACGATAAGTGCAGACGGATTCGGCAAAATAATTTGAGCACTTTAAGACCTCTGAAAAACACTCTTGAGTGGCTTCGATATGCTGATCACGCCAAGCTTGTGCTGTATCGATAGCGAGCTGGTATTCTTCCGGCGAAACTGATTGTGCTCCTGCACGTAATATTTTCCCAGCATTGTTCGCTCTGTTCCGACTGATAGTGCCGAGGCTGATGGTAGTAAGGGGCGCGTCCATGGCCATCCACTATACTAGACTGATTTCAGATTTCATATATATGAGGGGAGGATTGACATGGCAACTGTGGTGGATGTCGCGGCGTACATTCTTAAACGCTGTGGAGCAATGACCACTATGAAATTACAAAAGCTCGCGTTCTATTCGCAGGCGGAATCTTTGGCTCGTCGTGGACATCCTCTTTTTGACGAAGATTTCCAAGCATGGCGTGGCGGCCCTGTATGTCGTGAACTGTATGCGCAGCACAGGGGAAAATTCCTTATCCGTGAAGGCGAGCTTCCTGTGAACGACTGTGGAAAGACGCTTTCTGAAGAAGAAAAGCAAACCATAGATGCAGTGTGCGCGGTGCTGTCGTCTCGTACGGGAAATGAGCTAAGCATAAGGACGCACGCTGAGAGCCCTTGGAAAATCGCGCGCGGTGATTTGCCGCCTTCCGCTCCATGCGGCACGATTATCAGCAAAAAGACAATTCAAGAATATTATGCCGCTAATCCCATTGTGCGGGAAAGTATGCAGAAACAAGTGCCAACGCCGAACACCTTTATTTGATCACTCACAGTCATCTAGGCGTCTAGAACGCTGTTCCCCGTGATTGACGTTAGCTACGTGCCGGTCAACGAGGGGTGGCGGATGGCTCTTGACGGATGAAGTCGAGCAGGATGCGGACCGCGTAGATCGCCAGCAGGATTCCAAGTATTTGAAGAATTGCCAACGGCTTGCTGGTAGAGGTTCTTCAGGTTGAACAGTCGGACCCAGAGCAGTTACTCGGAAGTTGCGTAGTAGATGATTGTGTTGAAATAGCCCAACAAAACATCACCAGCTTCATCGAGATGGGTGACGTTTCTGGGACTCTTGGTTCCTCTCTGATAAAGCGCATTAAAATATATGGAAAAAAGGGGGAGTCTGCCTTGGATGCGTTTTTCTTGCGGTGGTTGCATGCTTCTGGCCGCTTCGGCACGTTCTGTGTCCCTAAATGTCGCACGATTCCATTTTCGGCTGTTTTTTGGAATCGTGCTACATCGTGCACCCCCGTAGTTGCAGAAAAGTGCCGAAAAAACCGGTTTGGGGGGTATGGAATAGGCGGAAAACCGCATTTCGGCAGGAAAAATGTTGCACGATTCGAAATTTGCCCCGAAAATCGGAATCGTGCAACAAAATTCGTCGTTTCCTTCCGTGGGTCCTCATCTCTTGGCAGGTTCTTGCGGCATGGTGTCCGCTGCAAGCTTGGTGTTTGGACGGTGAGGCGAGGGGCTCAGTGGCGTGCGCAGGGTCTGCCGATCGCGATCGTGGAGGAGATCGCGTTCGAGAACGGTTGGATCACGCGCGGCCAGCTCATGGAGTCCGCGGAGCGTTACGGCAAGAGCCCGTACGGCCAGCACCTCAAGGGTATAGCCGACGGCGAGATCATGCTCGTCCCCAACCAAAAGAGCTGATTCCTCGAGACTGATGGTGTATTAGGGGTGCTGCCTCATTGAGGCAGCACCCTGATGGCACTTTGACTGACGGTGCTTCTTATGGATTGCGTCGATGAGCGGCACTTCGACGAGGAGTGTTTTGACTGGAGACGTTCCAATGGGCGGCGCTTCGACTGGCGGTGAAGCGGGTCATCTGCCTTATGAGTGGCGGATTTGGGCGGCGTGAAAATGTCATTTCGCTTATCTGTGGCAGGCAATCGGCAGAGATATACCCTCTAACTGTGGAAAATGTACCCCCAAAGTGGCTTTTGCCCGTTATGACCTGCCATATATAGGCGAAATGGGAGTTTCCATCTCTCGGAATCTGCCACATATAAGCGAAATGGGGAGCTGGGCACATACATTCCGTCACTTTCAGGGCGTGGCGGAATGATGATGAAAGCCTGTACCGGTCACTACCAATGATTTGAGGAAATTGCCAATAAGTCTCGTACGCGCACGATACCGACAGGGAATGTTCCTTATTTCACAGCCCATCTGTTTGAGTTCCCAAAAATGTGTTCAATGTATGAAGGGATGAGGAATAGTTCGAGGGGGAAGATTATTGTTGGAAAGGATATTGTCAACGTGAGATGGGGAAGTTCAGTGACTTCTGTAGAGAACGCTAATGTGCAGCAGCCTACCGCACCGCAAGGGGTAGTTGAGGAAGCGGATGACGGCATCACTCTGATGGATTTGTTCAAAATCATTCGTAAGCATCTGGTCACCGCGATCATCGCATTCGTGGTGGTAGTGGCAGGCGTGAGCGCCTATACCTTCCTCGCTCCGGCGAAGTATACGGCTACGGCCCAGACCATGGCCACCTATAACGCTTCCGATGGTGGCGAAAGCATCGCCCAGCAGTCCACTGGCGGCAGCTACATTTCCAACCAGATCACTTCATACCCGACGCTTGCCACCACTTCGAAGGTGCTCAAGCCGGTTATTGATGATCTTGGCTTGGATGAAACCGTGACGGATCTTGCCGGCCAGGTCACCGTCACCAATCCGACTAACACCGCATTCGTGAACATTGCCGTGGTGGATGGAGATCCGAAGCAGGCCGCGGACATCGCCAATTCCGTTGCCGAATCGCTGAAGAACGTCATTGAAAGCGACCTGTACTCCGGAGATAAGTCCCCGGTGAAGCTTTCCATCGTGCAGAAGGCACAGGTCCCGACGTCTAAGTCTTCGCCGAAGACTGCCCTGTATTTGGCTGTCGGTGTGGTGCTCGGCATCATCGTCGGCGTGTTCGCCGCACTCATCAAAGACCTCCTCAACACCAAGGTTGAAGAGACTTCCGACGTGCGCGGCATCGTCCGAGCATCCTCCCTTGGCTCCGTTCCGATGGACGCTTCGCTTGATGATAAGCGCCCGGTGTTGGTGAGCCAGCCCAACGGTGCTATTGCCGAGGAATTCCGCCGTATCCATACGAATATCGACTTCCTGCAGACCGACCGCACCGAAGGCGTGGGCCAGCTGCTTGTCATCACGTCTGCGCAGCCGTCCGAAGGCAAGACCACCATGGCTATCAACACTGCGGTGGCCCTTGCTGAAGATGGTGCGAAAGTACTGCTTATCGACGCTGATCTCCGCCACCCGTCCGTTGCTCACCACTTGGGCATTGAAGGTGCCGCCGGTCTGGCGCACGTGCTGTCCGGACAGATGGGCCCGAAGGACGTGGTACAGAGCTACTGGAAGCCGAACCTGCACATTCTGCCTGGCGGCAAGAGGCCGGCGAACGCTGGCGTGCTGCTGGGTTCCGAAACCATGAAGCTCATGGTGGAGCAGGCGCTCACCCAATACGATTACGTGATTATTGATACCGCCCCGTTGACGGTGTCCAACGATGGCGCGGTATTCGGCCGTTGGGCCAAGGGCCTTCTGCTGGTGGTCAGCCGCAACGTGTGCGAGAAGAAGTCCCTGCAGGAGGCGGCCGACACGCTCGCCACCGCGCAGGTGCCGGTACTTGGCTTCATCTTCAATCGTGCAGATCCGAAGAAGACCAATACGCATTCCAATTATTACTATTACTATGAGGATGGTGCGCCGCGCAGCAGCCATCGCGCGAAGGGGAAGAAGCGGCACTGATGGTTCCCTTCTCCATGGAATGAGGGGTGTATGGCAACTGAGAACGATGATTCCCAGTCTATGAACGGTATTTTGTCCAACATATCTCGGGATGTGGTGGACACCAGCTGGGATATTCCTCCGCTGACCTTCCCCAAATTGCAGCCTACCGATTCGGAAGAAGCCGATGGTGCGGATGAGGCTTCGCTTGCTGAGCCCCGCACCATCGCTTCCTCCGTGCCTGCGCAAACGGAACAGCCGGTTTCGGCTGCGCCAACAATCGCGGATATTCCCAGTATGCCGCTCGACACCATCGATTTCGATGATGCGGTTGCACCAGCCGATGCCGAGGAAACCGCCACTTTGCCACCCCTCGTCTCTTCGACAGATGAACAGGACGCCGAAGCGACTCAGGCCTTTGACACTTCGGATGGCATAACCGACCTAGAGGAACTTGCCGCGGAAGATCCGGAACATGATCCGCTGAAAACCATTCCGGTCGCACCGAAAGAGCCGTCTGCGGACAAGCGAAAGATTATTGCCATTGTCGCTGCGATTGCGGCAGTGGCGGTTGCTATTGCCGGTGTCATCGTGGTACGCAATCGTATCAATTCGAAAGAACAGCGTGCGGCAGTGGTGGTATGTGAGAAGGCGAAATCCAAATACTCTAAAGCCAACGAAAAACTGCAAAACGCTATCGAACAGGCAACCAGTTTGCAGGGCACTGCGGCAAACCAGGTGGCGGATGCCGCCACAATCGACCAGCTCACTCAGGCCGTGACCAAGGCGCAAAACCTCAAGACGGTCGGCGGATGCTCGGTGCTGCTGTCCGAAACCACACTGCGTGCGCACGCCCGTAGCATGAGCAAGCAGATCAGCAATATCAAAGAACAGTCCAAGGCCGTTACCGCAGCAGCCACAGCTGTGGCCGCCAGCAAGCGAGCTTTGGAAGTGAATAAGACGACTGCCGCGTTGCAGAAGACCATTGCCGACGCAAAGACGTTGCTTGACGGTTCTGCAGGCCAAGTTGCGGACGAGTCGACACGTGACGCGCTTGCCAAGGCGATTGACGCTGCCCAGAAACTCCTCGATGGCAAAAGCGCCGATGTTACGGCCATGCAGAACGCTTCGAAGGTGATTTCCTCGACTTCTGACGGCGTAAACAAGTCTGTGGCGGAGCAAACTGCGGCCAATGCCCAGTCGAATACCAATTCGAATACCAATAACGGCACTACGAACCGGCGCTACACATATACGTGGCAATTTGGTCCGGGCTCTGGAAACGGTGTGAACGGTGGTGGTTCGACCGGTGGCAATAACAATGGTGGCTCAACCGGTGGTAATGGCGATTCGACCGGCAACGGTAACGGTGGTTCGACCGGCGGTAACGGCGGTTCTAACGACGGTAATGGCGGTTCGACCGGTGGTAATGGCGATTCGAACGGCAACGGTGGTTCAACCGGCGGTAACGGTGGTAATGGCGATTCGAACGACAATGGCAATGGTGGTTCGGACGGCGGTAACGACAACTCAGATACAGGTACTGCTGGCGAATAAGCCATACCGGAGAAAGATTTGGATATAGCGAATGGTACCCCCATAGGTCCCTCTTAATTTCTGGGGGGGGGCTGTGGTAAATTGTTTGCCGTATGCAGCTGAAGGGGAGGGAGATACATGCAAGGCGTGAATACCGGTGAATCCGGCGCACCAAACGGCGAGCAAGGTATGAGGACTCAAGAGATTCATATCGTCTCGTCCAATGCGCATCGACAGGCATACGCGTCCATGCAGAATCAGCGTCTGCAAAAGCAGTTCGAGCCGATGACTTTTTCCAATACCCCGTTTCCTGCGGAAAAGGAAGGACATAGGCGCGGCAAGGCTGAATCGACTCCCCGGTGGCGTTTCGCCTTCGTCGCCAGCCTGATCGCCATCGATTTGGCAGTGATGCTGCTTTCGTTGACCGTCAGCCTTGTAATCAACGGTGCTGCTTTCGATGCCATCGGCGATGTGATGCCGTTTTGGCTTTTCCTCATTCTGTTCAGCCTGATTTGGTTGCTGTGCTTGGCATTCGCGGGCACATACCACCGCCATGTTATGGCGGACGGCTATGAGCTGTATGCCAAAATCATCAATGCGTCGTTGCTGACCATCATCTCATACTGCAGCCTTGCATTTATTTTCAAACTTGCATTGCCCCGTACTGCGTTGATTATCGCGCCAGTCATCGCCTTCTTCTTGGACATCATCGCACGTTGGCAGATGCGTCAAGCGTTGCATCGTCACCGCAGCAAAGGCTCTTGCAAGTACAGAACGGTGGTCATCGGATCTTCCGATGGCATCAACAAAGCCTTGCAGACCATGCGCAACTGCATGAATTGGGGGTACGAACCAGTTGCTGTATGCCCAATTGAAGCGGATCCAGCTTCAAAAGACGCTTATGTGGTTACCTCATACACACCGGATGCCAATATCGAAGGCTCCAGCAAACTCAAGGTGATTCCTTTCAACTCGGCATTCCCACGTATTTGCGAAAGCCTCGGTGTACAGGAAGTCTATGTGGCTGACGTGCTTTCGCGTGATTCCGAAATGTTGCATGGTCTTTCTCTTGCGGTGGAGTCGCTGGGTATGGAACTTGCCTTGGCGGTCTCCCTGGCGGATGTGAGCGGTCACCGTTTGTATCTGCGAAACACCACGGAACAGCCAGTTCTGTTGGCTTCCCTGCCGCAGTACACGGGAGCTGCGAACGTAATCAAGCGTTTGCTGGACATCATCGGCTCACTGTGCGCGCTGATTATTTCCTCTCCGATTCTTCTCGGCGTCGCCATCGCCATCAAGCTTGATGATGGCGGTCCGGTGTTCTTCTCTCAGACCCGTATCGGACTGCACGGCAAGCCGTTCAAAATGTATAAATTCCGTTCCATGGTCACCAATGCTGAGGAGCTGAAGAAGAAACTCGCTGAGGAAACTGGGCAGGAAGACCGGTTCATCTTCAAAATGAAAGATGATCCGCGTATCACCAAGGTAGGTCACTTCATCCGTAAGACTTCTTTGGATGAGTTTCCGCAGTTCTACAACGTGCTCAAGGGCGATATGTCTCTGGTCGGTCCGCGCCCGGCATTGCCGGAAGAAGTGGCCCGCTATGGTTCCCTATATTCCGCCCGACTGCTGGTCAAGCCGGGCATCACCGGTCCGTGGCAGGTGTCCGGCCGGTCGGATCTTTCACAGGAGCAAAGCGAATATTTGGACGTCTCCTACATTGAGAATTGGTCCATCGCTGGAGATCTTGCGATTCTTGCCAAAACCGTGATGGTAATCTTCACTGGCCGTGGATCGTACTGAGCCAATAAGTGGGTTTTCTGTGATTTTCCCTCTGTTCTTGTGACGGAACAGAGGGAAATTTCATTTGGCGGCCGAAAAAAGGGGTGCCATGTGGCACAATAATGCGCTGGAATAGTCAAATTGAGTGCTTAATGATTTGAGGAGCAAAGCATGGGGCAACATGCTCAAGCAATACGGGAAAAACATACGGCACGGAATGTGACGCTTATTGTACTTGCGGTGCTGATCGTGCTACTTGCCATTGCTGCAGTGTTTGGTATGCAACTGTATAAGCAGGCAAAAAGCGTCAAGGCACACGAATCGCAAGCCATATCCTCACTATCCGCAATCAATGACCCTGCAAAGCTCAAGGATGCCGCCGCGTTGCAGGCGTCCATCGCGCAGGCTCAGCAGCAGACGGCGCAGGCCAAGCAGATTGCGCACGGTTCATTATGGAACGTGACTGCGAAAATGCCGTTCGTCGGCAGTGACATCGCCACTGTGCAAGGCATGACGGAAGTCGTGGACAATCTTGCACAGCAGACACTGCCATCGTTGACCACTGCGGTGCAACAGCTTGCCGGGGCCAATCTTTCCGGTGCGGAAGGGCAACTTAATCTGCAGCCAATCGCCGATGCGCAAGGTAACTTCGACAAGCTCAACCAGCAGGTGCAGCAGCAGAACAAGCAGTATAACAGTCTTGCCGAGCCGAAAATCGGCATGGTGAAGAAAGCCTATCAGCAGGGCAAGGACCAGCTTGACAATATCGCCGATTTGGTTGGACAGGTCAGCAACGCCACTCACATGCTGCCTTCCTTCCTCGGCCAGAACGGTGCCCGCACATACTTGCTGGCGGCACAGACCACATCCGAAACACGTTCCGGCGGCGGCTTGGTTGGCTCTCTCGGCACCATGACTGCGGATAATGGCAAAATCGCGGTGGGGGACTTCCACCCGAATGGTGAGTTCGTCAATGGCAACAACGGCACCGCTGAGGAACATGCGGTATTCAACAGGCCGTTGGGTTTCTCCTTCGACGTGCGAGACACCTTCGCGGTGCCGGATGTTTCCCGCAACGCGGAAATGCTCAACGCTTCATGGCAGCGTTCGCAATATGCCTGCAACATCGACGGTTTGATTTCCGTGGATCCGGTGTTCATCCAGAAAATGGTGGAGATCAACGGACCAGTCACCTTGTCCAACGGCACTGTGCTTACCGGCGAGAACACCGCCGAATACATGCTCAACACCATCTACAAGGACGTTCCTGTGGCACAGCAGGACGAATACTTCGAGTACATTGCCAAAACGGTGATGGACGGCGCTTTTGGCAACATGACTGTGGACAAGATGATGAAGGTGGCGCAAAGCATCGGTGATTTGGCCGAGAACCGCCACTTCTACGCCTACACGTTCCACGATGACGAAGCGAAGTACTTCCAAGGTGCTGGACTCGCCAAGAATGCGCCTGAGAGCGAGACCAATCCGGAAACGGGCATTTACATCAGCGAGCAGAATCCTTCGAAGATGGGTTGGTATATCGACCGTACCAGCGAAGTGACCAAGACAGGTGACAAGACCTACCACGTGAAGTACACGCTGACCAACCGTATGACTTCCACGGAAATGGCTACCTGCACGAGTTACATTCTCGGTGGTGAGCAGAAGGGCGTTGGTGGCGTGCCCGTGGCGCCGAGTGGCACATCCGCGCAGCGTGTGCTGATTTACGCGCCTGCAGGTGGTTCGATTGGATCAATCGCCGTGACCGGTGATGTGCGTGACCGTAGCAATGCCACCATGGACGGCAAGCCATTGAACTCCAGTATGGCGTACATCGCACCTGGCAAGAGCGTGACGTACGAGTTCGACGTGACCGTGTCTGACAAGGCCACGGCTGATATGAAGCTCGATCAGACGCCGTGTGGCAAAATGACCAATGATGTGAAATACAACTATTGAAATATGGCGCGGTAATTCTCGACATTATTGGTGCATGATTTCCTTGAATTCATCTCAATGAAAACTTGTTCAATGAAGTCTATGAATTATTGCTATATTCTTGGAAATACAGGGGGTATTTCTGCCGGAAAGCGGAGATACCCCCTATTTTATTAGTGAAAAAAGGGTGTATTTATGCGAATTGTTGTATTATATTGCATGTAATTAATATCCTATATTTTCAAGGGGTTGGCATGTCTGTTCTTGACGGATTTGAAGCAGTGGGAGAAAAGACCACCACCAATAAGATGACCATGACGGTCATGGAATCATCCGTTCGCTTTTCCAAAGGCGTGACCGAAGCGCTCGGATGCCCGGCATACGTGAAATTGCTGGTGAATGACAAGCAGAAGAAGATCGCAGTCCAGGCATGCGACGCCAAAGACGAGAACGCCATCAAGTTCTGCAAGACCAAGCGAAGCAAGGCCGATGGCGTCGACTCTGACGCTGCAGGAAAGGCTTCTTCCGTGACCGTGCGTACCACCGATGTGCTGGTAGCGGTGCAGAAGTATTTCACTTTCCCGCCGGTCGCAGACGACCAGATCGCCTATTTCGCCATGGATGGCGAGTCCTACCCGGATGAGAAGGTTGTCATTTTTGCTGTGGCCGATGCTGCAAAGGGTGTATCCGGCAAGCGCGGTCCCCGCAAAGGTTCGCATCATACGGCCAAAGATGGCGAGTAAGTGAACAATATTCCGCTCAGCTTGAAAAATCGCATATAGTACAGTTCTCTTGATGTGAGTGCTGTACTATATGCAGTATCTTGATAGGCTGTGCGAAACGTCCATAAACGCTAATAATGAGTACGTATGCATCCAGCCCAAAAATCCTGAAAAAGGGAGCTTGGAATGAATGTGGCAGGTAGTGGGCGTGTAGGATCTTCGTTCAGTATTCGAGTCGCTCAAAATAACGTGCTTGGTTGGCGATGGACGGTGGAAAAAGAGCATGACGGCTTTTTCGAGCCCGTTGCGTCTGGCCGTTCGCTCACGCGTAAGATGGCCAAAAGGGCCGCGATAAAAGCGATGAATGAATTGCGTGCATAAACAACCGTAACGCCATGAATGGCCTGCATCTTTCCATATGAAATATAAAAGAGGCATATAAGACAGGAGAGGCTCCGCACAATGTGTGCGGAGCCTCTCCTGTCTGAAAAACTAAAACTCAGTAGCAGTGGTTGGCGAGCCAGTAGGTGTAGGCGCCCTGGATGGAGCCGTAGCGCTGTGCGCAGTAGCCCCAGAACCACTTGAGCTGGGTCTGATAGTTGGTGGCCCAGTCAGCGCCGGCGCTCACCATCTTCGAACCGGGCAGAGCTTGCGGCAGGCCGTAGGCACCGGAAGACGGGTTCGTGGCGGAAACATTCCAACCGGATTCGTGGGAAATGATGTACACGGTGGCGGTGAAATCGGCCTCGGAATAGCCGCTGGACAGCAGATAATCGTGAGCCCACTGCTGCATTTCGCCAGCCGGCACGGTGGTGCCGATCGACGCTGCGGCCGCGGACGGCGTGGACGAGGAGCCGGTGCCGACGAGGATCACCTTGTCGGTCGGAGCCTTCTTCACGAAAGAGCTGATCATATTGGAAGACATGACCTTGCCGCCGGACTTGGTGACGAGGTTCGTGGTCTCCATAACACCGTTCGCGCCTTCGGTCTCGACCTTCTCCTGGCCCTTCGGCAGGCTGGAGGTCTCCTTCTTGACCGTGTTGAATGCGATATCCGTATCAGACACCTCAACGGAAGCGCCGGCACGTTCGATCTTGATGACGGTGTTCTCGTTCACCTTCGTATCCAAAGACGGGGAAACGGTGTCTTCCGTATCAAGGGTGATGTCGCCCGCGTCAAGCACGGACTTCACGTCGGTGAAATGCATGCCGGGAACCACGCGGGTCTTGCCGTTGATCTTCACGGTGACGTACGAAGTATCTCCGGAAAGCGCCTCACGGGCGTTGCCACGGGAGGCTTCGATGCTGTCGGTGACGGAATACGCGGTGACCTGCTTGGCAGGAGACTTCTCCGCGGTGGCGTACAGATTATGCGACACGATGCCGCCAGTGGCCAACAGCCCCACTGCCGCAACCGTTGCGACAATCTTCACCATCTGAGATTTGCCCGGCAAGGCAAACGTAGTTGGTTGGGCATGTTTCTTATGGCTAGCCATTCTGCTCCTACATCGGGTACAATTCCTCGGCGGATTCCGTGCCTAGGGCACGGCGCACAACCGCTAGGGTTCCGCCGGAATGCGCGCAACTGCATATAGTCTACCGCACCCCAAGGAACTTGAAGATAACGTATGCAACGCGCAGGCGACGGGCCGAATCATCGTTCCGACTGACTACTTGGCGTTTTCACTTTGGCGTCTCCGCTGGAAGCGGTGTTCCCATCGGAAGCGGCCGCATCCATATCCAACGCCTTGGCCTGGCTGATCAGATCATCCAAATCGGAAGCGCGCAACGCGCCGGCCTGTTGGAAGATGATCTGCTGCTTCTTGACGACCATCAGCGTCGGCACTGCCTGAACCTTGGCCGCGGCGGCCAGATCGGGATTCTGATCGATATCCACCTTCGCGAAATAGACGTCCGGATTCGCCTCGCTTGCCTTCTCGAACGTTGGGCCGAATGCACGGCACGGACCGCACCACGTGGCCCAGAAATCCACGAACACTAGATCATTGGATTCGACGACCTGGTTGAAATCCTGCGAAGTGACTGCATGCGTTGCCATATGCGTTCCCCATTCCCCGGCTTACGCTATAAGCCGATTTCAAAAACAATATCGTGCAATGCTGCGCAATATTGCGAAAGACCGTTTGCGAAAAGTATATAGCCGCACGCCACGCAAACACACTGCCGCACCCGATTGCGCTATGGGAAGAATCGGAAGCACGTGACATTCACATGCCGTGCGTGATAATGGAACCATGCCAGTGATGAATGATGAAGTGCCCGACGAGGGCGATTTCGACGCCAACCGCCATCGCGGGGAATTCGACGACATTACGCCGGAGGATTTCATCCGCGGAATGGGCAACCCTCCGGGATGGCTCCCATCGGACGAAATCAACCGCATGCGCCACGAAATACCGATTCCGTACGTCGTGGTCGTGCCGGTGCGCACCGACGATCTCGGCAGGGTGGCGCAAATCGGCTCGCTGCTGCGCGTCACCGACGACGGCGGTATCGAACGCACATTGATCGCCGGACGTGTG
>ENA-OPXH01000782-OPXH01000782.1-human-gut-metagenome-genome-assembly--contig:-NODE-782-length-26175-cov-3.604747_pt1 | contig 26175 bp, 19 predicted proteins | sample MGYA00241521_ERZ502034 | MGnify/ENA primary metagenome ERZ502034 (study PRJEB25962, sample SAMEA2042103) | human gut metagenome | biome: human gut; feature: human-associated habitat; material: faeces... | reverse complement strand
ATACGTAATTACATTAACTAATAAAAAAGAAACAGTGTGTGGAATTATGACTATTTTGGGGATGCACGGACGATTGATACACATGTAAAAAAACTGAGAAATAAACTCGGGGCATGTGGAAGTTATATAAAAACCGTATGGGGAATGGGTTACAAGTTTGAGGTGTCCTAAATGGAAAAGAAACAAAAGACTTCCCTGACGTGGCAGCTGATTTTGACGATGGTTGTCATTGTTGCGGGAACGGTTGCGATGTGCTGGTTTTTTAATACCACCTTTTTGGAAAAATATTATATTTTTCATAAGGAAAAAGAGTTAAAAAGCAGTTTTGACCAGGTAAGGCTGATTTGTGAAAAGCAGGGGGATTCCAGTGATGATGCGTATGTGCAGTTCGAGAGAATCTGTGCAAACGGAAATATCAATATGCTTATTGCAGATCAGGACAGAAACCTGATATGGAGTTCCTACAGCAGTGCACAGCGTTTTCAGATGCAGATGGAGGACTGGCTGTATGGAAGTGACCGCAGCCGTGTGCAGGTGCTTTCATCCGGAAAGGATTATACGCTGCTTCGGCAGACCGATGAACGGCTGCAGTCGGAGTATCTGGTTCTTCTGGGAACTTTAAAAAATGGAAACAATCTTTACATGCGTGCGGCTGTGGAAAGCATTCGGGAAAGTGCGAGCATAACAAACCAGTTTTTTGTAATGGTGAGCACGGGAGCCATCATCTTAAGTGTGATTCTGATCATCGTTCTCTCGAAAGGAATTTCCCATCCGATCCATGCCTTATCCGATATTGCAAGAAGGATGACACAGCTGGATTTTGATGCAAAGTATATACCGGTACGTCATGTGAGCCGGGAGATTGATGAACTTGGAAATTCCATGAATGAATTGTCGGAGACACTGGAAGAGACGATTTCGGAACTAAAGACAGCAAACGTCAGCCTGCAGCAGGATATCGAGAAAAAAGAACAGATCGATGAAATGAGAAAAGAATTTCTTTCGAATGTTTCACACGAGCTGAAAACACCGCTGGCACTCATACAGGGATATGCGGAAGGATTAAAAGAATGCATCAATGATGATGCGGAGAGCAGGGACTTTTACTGCGAAGTCATCATGGACGAAGCGGACAAGATGAATAAAATGGTCAAAAAACTGCTCACTTTAAACCAGCTCGAATTTGGCAATGAGGTCATCACCATGGAGCGGTTTGACCTGACAGAACTGATCCGGGGGGTGATCAATTCGTCTGCGATCCTTTTGAATCAGAATGAGATCACATTGGACTTTACACAGCAGGAACCGTTATATGCGTGGGCGGATGAATTTAAGGTGGAAGAGGTAGTGACCAACTATCTGAGCAATGCGATCCATCACGCAGAGGGAGAAAAGCGGATCGATATCAGCTGTGTACAGAAAGGGGACAAAGTCCGCGTCAGTGTTTTTAACACGGGAAATCCGATACCGGAAGAAGATGTGGACAATATCTGGATCAAATTTTACAAAGTGGATAAAGCGAGAACCAGAGAATACGGTGGCAGCGGCATCGGTCTGTCAATCGTCCGGGCAATCATGGATTCGTTCCATCAGAAGTGCGGCGTGATCAATCATGAGGACGGAGTGGAATTCTGGTTTGAACTAGAAACAAATAATGGAAATTTTTTTAGTTGATAAATCATACCAAAAATGCTAACATATGGGTATAGTTCGTGACAATAGAATGTTCGCAGAGTGCGCATTCTGTTGTTCATGATAATAGAATATTCGCAGAGCGTAAGTTCTATTATTTACAGATATTTTGAGAGGAATGCCATGAAAAGAACGGGAATGAGATTAACGGCAGTGGCAGCAGTGACAGCGTTGCTGCTCGGTGGATGTGGAGAACAGCCATACAGTTTAACAGAAGATGAGGAAGGCATGATTGTGGATTACTCGGCACACGCTGTGGCAAAATTTAATACGAGCCAGCCTGACGGCCTTGCAAATGTGAGCCGCAATGAGCAGGAAACAGAGGCAGTGGATGAGTCACAGACGACGGAGACGGAGAATAAAATCACACTGGATGCATCCGGCAATGCAGCTGCAGGAGACCAGAGCACAGAGAATAAAACAGCAGAGCCGTCGACACTGGATGAACTGTTTGGAGGAGAAAATCTGTCGGTCACATATACCGGAGCAGAAATTGCAGCAAATTATATGGAGGGCGGTTATTATTCGCTGGATGCAGAGCAGGGCAAGACATTTGTGATTGTCGGTATTGATATTACAAATTCCGGAGCGGATGAAATAGCGATAGATAACTTTGCAAAGACACCGAAGTTCTCTGTTATGGTCAATGGTCAGGAAAAAGCAGAGGAAGAAAATACAATACTTCCATCTGATTTTGCACTGTATCAGGAAACAGTCCCGGCTGGAGTAACAGAAAATACTATCTTATTGTTTCAGGTGCCGGACAGTGTGACCAGTGTGGACAGTCTGGATCTGTTTGTAAATATCAGCGGTACAAATTATCAAATTACTTTGTAATGATATTAGTAATGTGCTATAATAAATGCAGTATTTATGCAATGGAAAAAGAGACGAATTGCGTAGCAGATGATACGCGGGAGGAGAGACAGGAATGGATACAAATATACTTTTAGAGTCAGGAACAAATGAACTGGAGGTCCTGGAATTTACATTAGGAAATAATCATTATGGAATCAATGTTGCAAAGATCAGAGAGATATTGACGTATCAGCCGGTTACACCAGTACCAAATTCTCATCCAAGTGTGGAAGGTATTTTTATGCCGCGTGATACGATGATTACTGTTGTTAATCTGAAAAGATGCCTGGGAATGCCGGAGGACGGAGAAAACAAAGGACTTTTTATCATCACGAACTTTAACAAATTAAATATTGCGTTTCATGTAGATGCCGTGATTGGTATCCATCGTGTATCATGGGAATCCATCATCAAACCGGATTCAACGATCAATACGGAGAATAACAGTGCATCCACAGGTGTCATTAAGATGGATGACAAGCTGATCATCATCCTTGATTTTGAGAAGATTGTATCCGATATCAGCCCGGAGACAGGACTTAAGGTATCAGATGTTGATAATATGGTAAGCCGTGAACGTTGTGACTCTCCGATCCTGATCGCTGAGGATTCACCGCTTCTTAGCCGCCTGATCACAGATTGTCTGAAGAAGGCAGGATACACCAATCTGATTGTGACAATGAACGGTCAGGAAGCATGGGACAAACTTACTGAATTTGAAAAAGCAGGCAATGTGCGTGACAAGGTTCACTGTATTATCACGGATATCGAGATGCCGATGATGGATGGACACAGACTGACCAAACTGGTTAAGACAAATGATAATATGAAGAAGATACCGCTCATTATTTTCTCATCTTTGGTCAATGAGGAAATGAGAATTAAAGGCAAACAGTTAGGGGCAGATGCTCAGTTGACAAAACCTGAAATCGGCAATCTTGTAGAGGCTATTGACAATTTAATTGATAAAAGCATTGATTAGGTTGAAGCGAAGAGGGGGATGTGATGTATTGTCACATCCCCAAATTAAGTTATAGGCTTGACGGAGGTATCGGATGAGCGGGACAGAAGATTATCTGGATGGACTGTTAAATTCCATATCTGAAAAAGATTTGGATACAAAGAAAAAAACCGGGAGTGAAACGATGCAGACAGAGGAAGATATTATGAATGATATGGAAAATGATTTACTTTCCAAAGAAGCGGAAGATAATTTTTTAGAACAGTTTGAAAAAGAATTGCAAAATGAGAAGTCGTCACCGGAAGAGGAAAAAACGGATGATTTCTTTAACAGTTTAGATCAGATTGTGGATGGAGCAGATCATAATAATAATGATGATGATTTCCTGATGGATACGCTTGGAGATATCCCGGGTATCGATGATGTGACAAAAACAGAAGGTTTGTCACAGGCACAGACGATGGAAAAAGAGCCGGATGAACAGTCTGAAGATACAGCAGAACCGGCACAGGCGTCAGATGATGCCGGAAGTGATACTTTTGGTATGGATGATGCAGGCAGCACAGGACTGGATGATTTTGGAGACCTTGGCGGGGCTGATATGTTTGGAGACAGTGAGGCAGAAGAAACCGAAATTACTCCGGATGGCATAGAAGAAACTCCGAAAAAAGAAGGTTTTCTAAAAAAATTATCACGCATTCTTTTTGGGGAAGATGATGAGGATGAAAAAGGTGATTCTGTCTCATCTCAAAAAGAACCGCTAACAGGAGAAAATGCGGGTGACATTGATTTGTCAGATCCAAATATGCAGATATTGCAGGAACTGGGAGATATTCCGGATATATCGGATGCACCGAAGGAAGAAGAAAAGCCGGATCCGAAAGAAGAGAAAAAGAAGAAAAAAGAGAAAAAGAAAAAAGAAAAGAAGCCAAAGAAAGAAAAGAAACCAAAGCCAAAGAAAGAAAAGAAGCCAAAGCCGCCAAAGGAACCGGATCTGACTCCTCCATTGCCGAAGGTGCCGGTAATTCTGATCTTTGTAATGGTATTTTCATTCCTTATTCTTGTGGTGTTAGCAACAAATCTGGTCGGCTATTCAAGCAGCTTTTCAAATGCAGAAGACGCATATGCAAAGGGTGATTATGAGCAGGCATTTCAGGATGTGGCAGGTCTTGAAGTGAAAGAGAAAGATCAGGATACCTACAGAAAATACCGTATTCTGGCATATACAACAGGTCAGTACAGAGCATATCAGAATCTGGTGAACCAGAAAATTTATGATATGGATTCACTGATCAGCACGATCGGAAGATGTGAAGAATACAGCAGTGATGCCAAAGAACTTGGATGTGAAGGAGAGATTTCAGACATACAGGCAAAGGCAGAGGAAGCATTAGAAGCATTTAAGATTGATACGGAAAAAGCACTTGAAGTATATGACATGAAGGATCGGACTGCATATTCAAAAGAGATTTATCAGATACTGGATGATGCAGGACTTAGTGAGGAATAAAAATGATAGCGATCATTGACTATGATGCAGGCAATTTAAAAAGCGTACAAAAGGCACTTGACTTTTTACATCAGGAATGCGTGATAACGAGGGATTTTCATGAAATCCGTCAGGCAGACAAGGTAATCTTACCGGGGGTTGGTTCTTTCGGTGAGGCGATGGCCCAGTTAAAAAAATATGAACTGGATAAAGTGATACAGGAAGTGGCGGAGGAGAAAAAGCCATTTCTTGGCATCTGCCTTGGTCTGCAGCTTTTATTTGAGGGCAGTGAGGAAAGCAGCGGAGTGGAAGGTCTGCATTTGTTAGATGGGCAGATTCTGCGTATACCAGATACAGAGGAATTAAAAATACCGCATATCGGATGGAATTCACTGGATCTATGGAATAATGGAAGGCTCTTTGCAGGATTGCCGGAGCATCCATATGTTTATTTTGTTCATTCTTATTATCTGAAAGCAAAAGATGACAGAATTGTGAAAGCAACTACGGAATATGGCACACATATTCATGCTTCCGTGGAACAGGACAATATCTTTGCATGTCAGTTCCACCCGGAAAAGAGCAGTACAGTCGGACTTAAGATACTAGAAAATTTTGCCGGGATTTAAGACAGGAGGATAAAAATGTTTACAAAACGAATTATTCCGTGTCTGGATGTGAATAACGGACGTGTGGTAAAGGGTGTTAATTTCGTAAATTTAAGGGATGCAGGAGATCCGGTTGAGATCGCAGCGGCTTATGATAAGGCGGGGGCAGATGAACTGGTATTTCTCGATATCACAGCAACCTCAGATGCCAGAGAGACGGTCGTGGATATGGTGCGCAAAGTGGCAGAAAAAGTGTTTATTCCATTTACTGTAGGCGGCGGTATCCGTACTGTAGATGATTTCAAGAAACTGCTGAGAGAAGGAGCAGATAAGATTTCCGTAAATTCTGCAGCAATTGACAGACCGGAACTGATCAGTGAGGCGGCTGACAAGTTTGGAAGCCAGTGCGTAGTTGTGGCTATTGATGCCAAGCGCAGAGAAGACGGAGGATGGAATATTTACAAACATGGCGGAAGACTGGATACAGGGATTGATGCCATAGAGTGGGCAAAGAAAGTGGAAGCTTTGGGCGCAGGGGAAATCCTTCTTACCAGTATGGACTGTGACGGTACAAAGGCAGGATATGATCTGGCTCTTACCAGAGCAATTGCTGATGCTGTCTCCATTCCTGTGATCGCATCAGGCGGTGCAGGTACACTGGAGCATTTTTATGATGCACTGACCGAAGGGGGAGCAGATGCTGCACTGGCTGCGTCTTTGTTTCATTATAAAGAACTGGAGATTTCTCAGGTGAAGGATTATCTGTCTGACAGGGGAATTTCTGTCAGACGATGACCACGAAAAATATAAGAGGTGAAGGATAAGGTATGTCAGCAATTTCAGGTGACTGGCTGGAAGCCCTGAAGGGGGAGTTTCACCAGCCGTATTATGCGAAATTATATAAAACGGTGATGACAGAATATCAGACTAGGAAGATTTTTCCTCCTGCGGATGATCTGTTTAATGCATTTCATTTTACACCGTTGAATGAAGTGAAGGTAGTGATTCTGGGTCAGGATCCCTATCATAATGACGGGCAGGCTCATGGGCTTTGTTTTTCCGTAAAGAGAGGAGTGGAGACGCCACCGTCCCTGGTGAATATTTATCAGGAGCTTCATGATGACTGTGGATGCTATATCCCCAATAACGGCTATCTGGAGAAGTGGGCGAAGCAGGGAGTGCTTCTTCTGAACACAGTTCTGACTGTACGCGCCCATCAGGCAAATTCACACAGGGGGATCGGCTGGGAGCAGTTTACGGATGCTGCGATCCAGGTTCTGAATGAGCAGGACCGTCCTATTGTATTTCTGCTCTGGGGACGTCCGGCGCAGATGAAAAAATCCATGCTGAATAATCCGAAGCATCTGATTCTGGAGGCACCTCATCCAAGTCCTCTGTCTGCTTACAGGGGATTTTTCGGATGTAAACATTTCAGTAAAACAAACGAATTTCTTGTTGCCAATGGTCTGGAACCAATCGACTGGCAGATAGAAAATATATAAGAAAAGAGGTAATGTGTAGTCAGGTAAAAGACACACAGTGATAACATGAATCAGAAAAACAATTTAGTAAAAAATGCATCCTTTCTGATGATTGCAGCTATGATCTCCAAGGTAATCGGTCTTCTGTACAAGAGTCCCCTTTCCAATATTATAGGAAGCCTTGGAATGGGCTATACAAGCCTTGCGCAGAATGCCTATATGATCCTTCTGATGATCGCATCCTTTAGTATTCCACAGGCGGTATCCAAGCTGATCTCCGAGCGTATTGCTCTGAAGGATTACAGAAATGCACATAAGTTCTTTAAGGGTGCCATGATCTATGCCATGGTGATTGGCGGAGTGGTCGGTTTGTTCTGTCTCTTTGGAGCAGGGCTGATCATCCCTCAGAATCAGAAGGATGCAATTCCGGCACTTCAGATCCTGGCTCCGACGATTTTTTTGTCCGGTATTCTTGGGGTATTCAGAGGATATTTTCAGGCATACAGAAATATGATGCCAACATCTATCTCCCAGATCATTGAGCAGGTATTTAATGCGGCAGTCAGTCTTCTGGCTGCATGGGGATTTATCAATGCATTCTCAGATGGAACAGAGAACAGCATTGCAAAATGGGGGGCAGCAGGTTCCACAGTAGGAACCGGAGCCGGAGTGGTGACTGCATTGGCATTCATGCTTCTGGTATATGGTGTGAACCGCAGAAAAATCCTGCACCGGGTAGAGAGAGATCACAGACACCAGGAAGAGTCCTACAAAGAGATTTTTCGTGTGATCATCCTGGTTGTTTCGCCGATCATTCTCAGCGCCTTTGTTTATAATGTAAATGCTTATATCAATGGGTATCTTTTCTCGGATATTCTGGGAAGAAGAGGTGGAGATGCGGCACAGATTGGTATTTTATATGCAGAGTATGCTACTTACTTTATGACAATTATTAATATTCCTCTGACGCTGTCCAGTACGGCACCTACTTCCATGATTCCGGAAGTTTCCGCCCTGTATGCCACCGGAGACATTGAAGCGACCAGAGAGTGCATTGACCAGACCGTACAGCTTTCTATGGTAGTTTCTGCCCCATGTGCCATGGGACTGGCAGTGCTTGCACAGCCGATTGTATTTTTGCTTTACGGAAATTCCACAGGACTGGCAGCCAACCTGCTGATCCTTGGTTCTTTTTCGATCCTGCTCAATGGAATGTCAAATATTTCCAATGGAGTTCTGCAGGCAATCGGACAGCAGAGGATTCCGGTGATTACGGCTGCAATCGCACTGGTTGTGGATATTGTGGTAGTGGTAGTGCTGCTGTTTACTACAAACCTTGGAGTTTATGCACTGCTGATCGCAATGGTGATCTATTCTGTGGTTGTATGTGTGTTAAATGACAGAGCCATGAAGAAATATCTGCAGTATAAGAATCCATGGAAAGAAGGATATCTGTATCCTGTTCTTGCATCTGTTCCCATGGGAATTGTTGCAGGCTGTATCTGCTATGGACTGAACATTTTTGTAAAATCCAATTTCATTTGTCTGATCGTTTCCATTCCTGTTGCTGCGGTTGTTTATCTGTTTGCTTACCTGATCATCAGCAAGCCGTCAGAATCACAACTTAGAAGAATTCCGGGTGGAAGCTATCTGATAAGGATTGCAGAGAAACTTCCGTTCTGGCAGAATAATTAAAAAACAGAAGTTATAAAAAATAAAAGAGTTATATTTCATGGTTTAAATGTATTTCTGAAATAGAAACACATTTAAAATTTCTGAAATATAACTCTTTTTTTGAGCGCGTTTGAAAAATGCTTTTCGCAAAGCAGGATATATAGATTGCAGAAAGCTTTTTTTAGACACGCTCTAAGGCGGATATATTGCAAGGTAAAATACATTGCAATATATCCATTACGGTATTATTTATGCATTTTTTTCTTCTACTTTTTTCAGATTCTTCTGGGCTGTGGAGAGCATCAGTTTGATTCGGTTGAGCTGGTTAACTTCACTTGCACCCGGGTCATAGTCGATGGCTACAATATTGGCTGTCGGATATTCTCTGCGGATCTCTTTGATAACACCCTTACCTACAATGTGGTTCGGCAGACATCCGAAAGGCTGGATACAAACAATATTCGGAACATCTCCATGGATCAGTTCCATCATCTCACCTGTCAGGAACCATCCCTCACCTGTCTGGTTTCCGGTGGAAACGATCGGAGATGCCATTTTTGCCAGATCTCTGATATCAGCAGGCGGTGCAAAATGGCGGCTCTGTGCAAGAGCTTCGCTTGCAGGCTTTCTCACCCATTCGATTGCTTTGATTCCCCAGTTTGCCATGGTTGCCTTGGACTTCTTGAATCCAAGATTTTCTACCTTAAAGTTCTGATTATAGAAGCAGTAGCACATGAAATCAATCAGATCCGGTACAACTGCCTCAGCGCCTTCAGATTCCAGAAGCTCTGCCAGATGATTATTTGCAGCAGGCAGGAACTTGACAAGGATCTCACCTACGATGCCGACACGAGGCTTCTTCACATCACTGATCGGAATGGTATCAAATTCATGAACCATTTCGCGGCACATTTTTTTAAACTGGCTGTGGCTGATACTGCTTCCGCTTAAGAAAGAGATCACACGCTGTTCCCAGATTTTATGTTTCCTGTTTACGATTCCCTCTTCCAGTTCATAAGGACGCATACGATATACGCATTTCATCAGGATATCTCCGAATACGGCACCGTAAGCAACTTTCTTCACTAATGGAAGCGTAAGTTTGAATCCGGGATTGCTTTCCAGACCGCTTAAGTTAACAGAGATAACCGGAATCTGTTCCATACCGGCTTTCTTTAATGCGCGTCGTATAAATGCGATATAGTTGGAAGCACGACATCCGCCACCTGTCTGTGACATGACAACGGCCGTTTTGTTCAGGTCATATTTACCGGAAAGCAGAGCATCCATGATCTGTCCCACAACGATCAGAGACGGATAGCAGGCGTCATTGTTTACATACTTCAGACCAACATCCACAGCATGCTTATTGTCATTCGGAAGCACCTCCAGGTTGTATCCGCAGGAATTGAATGCTGCCTGCAGGAGGCTGAAATGGAACGGTGACATCTGCGGGCAGAGGATGGTATAGTCCTTTCTCATTTCCTTTGTAAAGGATACTTTATCAATGGAAGCAGGTTTGACAGTGCGTTTCTGTCCCTGTGCTTTCTTCGCGCGGATTGCTGCGATCAGGGAACGGATACGGATTCTTGCAGCACCAAGGTTATTTACCTCGTCAATCTTTAAGCAGGTATAGATTTTGTCACTTCCGTCAAGGATTTCATAAACCTCGTCTGTAGTAACTGCATCCAGACCACATCCGAAAGAGTTGAGCTGGATTAGATCCAGGTCATCGCGTGTCTTTACATAGTTTGCAGCAGCATACAGTCTGGAGTGGTACATCCACTGGTCATTGACGCGGATCGGGCGTTCCACAGGTGCCAGATGAGAGATGGAATCCTCGGTAAGTACGGCAATACCATAGCTGTTGATCAGATCCGGGATACCATGATGGATTTCCGGGTCAATATGGTATGGGCGTCCTGCAAGGACAATACCATGGCGTCCTGTATCTTCCAGATATTTCAGGGTTTCTTCCCCTTTTTTCTGCACATCGCGGCGTGCAGCAGCCATTTCCTCCCAGCCCTTATGCACAGCAGCTTTGACTTCTTCTGCCGGGATATCCTTAAATTCCTCTACCAGACGATTTGCCAGAATTTCCTCAGAAGTAAATGCAAGGAACGGATTGCGGAAGGTAATGGACGGATCATTTAATTCGTCTACGTTATTTTTGATATTTTCGGCATAAGAGGTAACGATCGGGCAGTTATAGTGATTGACTGCATCCGGGAACTCGTTACGTTCATATGGAATACAAGGGTAGAAAATAAATTTCACACCATTGCGGATCAGCCAGGTTACATGGCCATGTGCGAGCTTGGCAGGGTAGCATTCGGATTCACTTGGAATGGATTCAATACCCAGCTCATAAATCTTTCTGGTGGAAGTAGGAGAGAGCACAACCTCATACTTCAGTTCTGTAAAGAAAGTATACCAGAAAGGATAATTCTCAAACATATTCAGAACACGGGGGATACCTACTTTACCTCGCGTTGCCTTATCAGCAGTAAGCGGTGTGTAGGAGAAAATACGTTTATATTTGTATTCATAAAGATTCGGAATATGATCTTTGTTCTTTTCCTTACCGATACCGCGTTCACAGCGGTTACCGCTTACATACTGGCGGCCTCCGGAGAATTTGTTGATAGTCAGACGGCAGTTATTGGTACATCCACGACAGTTTGCCATAGAAGTTGTATATTTCAGCTCGTTAATCTTATCAATGGAGAGCATAGTCGTTTCTGCGCCTTCCTGATGGCGTTCACGGGCAATCAGTGCGGCACCGAAGGCACCCATGATTCCGGCGATATCCGGACGGATGGCTTCGCAGCCTGCAATCTTTTCGAAGCTTCGAAGAACCGCATCATTGTAGAAGGTACCACCCTGTACAACGATGTGTCTGCCAAGTTCGGAAGCATCAGAAACCTTAATAACCTTATAGAGTGCATTTTTGATAACAGAGTAAGCAAGGCCTGCGGAAATATCGGATACCTCAGCTCCTTCTTTCTGTGCCTGCTTTACCTTGGAATTCATGAAAACAGTACATCTGGTACCAAGATCTATAGGATGCTGTGCAAAAACAGCAGCTTTTGCGAAATCCTGTACTGTATAATTCAGGGATTTGGCAAAGGTTTCAATAAAGGAACCGCATCCGGAGGAGCATGCTTCATTTAACTGTACGCTGTCAACGGTCTTGTTGCGGATCTTGATACATTTCATATCCTGTCCGCCGATATCCAGGATACAGTCTACCTCCGGGTCAAAAAACGCTGCTGCATAGTAATGGGATACGGTTTCAACCTCGCCCTCATCCAGGATCAGAGCAGCCTTAATCAGAGCCTCGCCATAACCTGTAGAACAGGAATAAGCAATCTTTGCATCCTCGGGAAGCAGTTCGTAAATCTCTTTAATAGAACGAATGGTAGTTTTTAACGGGTTTCCGTTGTTGCTGCTGTAAAAAGAATAGAGAAGTGTTCCATCTTCGCCTACCAGTGCAGTTTTGGTTGTGGTGGAACCTGCATCAATACCCAGATAGCAGTTTCCTTTATATGTAGCCAGATCTCCTGTTTTTACTTTGTAGGAACTCTGACGTTTTGCAAATGCATCGTATTCTTCCTGAGACGCGAAAAGTGGTTCCATACGTTCTACTTCGAAATCCAGCTTAATGGAATTGCGGAGTCTGTCTTTCATTTCTGTCAGGGAAATGGAGTTGTCTTCTTTTGCATTTAATGCAGAACCGATGGCTGCAAAAAGATGGGAGTTCTCCGGAATGATGGTGTGTTCCTCATCCAGCTTCAAAGTACGGATAAAGGATTCTCTCAGTTCGGACAGGAAGTGAAGCGGACCACCCAGGAATGCAACATGTCCACGAATGGGTTTTCCGCAGGCAAGACCGGAGATGGTCTGGTTTACAACTGCCTGGAAAATAGAAGCTGACAGATCCGGTTTGGTTGCACCGTCATTGATCAGCGGCTGGATATCCGTTTTGGCGAAAACACCGCAGCGGGCAGCAATCGGGTAGAGCGCTTTGTAATCTTTGGCATATTCATTCAGACCTGTGGCATCTGTCTGGAGAAGAGAAGCCATCTGGTCGATGAAAGAACCGGTACCGCCTGCACAGATACCGTTCATACGCTGTTCTACGTTTCCGTTTTCGAAATAAATGATCTTGGCATCCTCACCACCAAGCTCGATGGCAACATCTGTCTTTGGTGCCAGCTTCTGCAGAGAAGTAGAAACTGCAATAACCTCCTGGGTAAAAGGAACGCCCAGATGGTTGGCAAGGGTCAGACCGCCGGAACCTGTGATCACAGGATGGAGAGTCATCTCGCCATACTGGTCAAAGGCCTCCTGAAGAAGGTCTGCAAGGGTTTCCTGAATGTTGGCGAAATGGCGCTTGTAATCTGCGAAAATAAGATTTTCATTCTCGTCCAGAATCGCGATTTTTACAGTAGTGGAACCAATGTCAATTCCAAGTGTTTTGTAATTCATAAAGTAAATTCAAGCCTCCTCTTTCTGTATAAAAGAAAAAATATTGAAGTAATTCTTTCCTATTAAAATATCTATTTCCAGATATGAATATTCCGTAATATTATACGCTAATGGTCTGGAAAAGACAATATGAAAGTTTACCAATGATTACCTTATTTGCAGTTGAAAATTCAGCTATTTCGGGATATAATAGAAAAAGTGATTTTTATCAAGAGGAGAGAAAAAATGGCAGAATATAAACTTCTTAAAACAGAAGGCCGTGCCAAGCGTGCAGAATTTCATACAGTGCATGGTACGATCCAGACTCCTGTTTTTATGAATGTGGGAACGATCGGTGCGATTAAAGGCGCTGTATCCACCATGGATTTACAGCAGATCGGAACACAGGTAGAATTATCAAATACTTATCATCTTCATGTGCGCCCGGGTGATAAAATAGTAAAGCAGTTAGGTGGCCTTCATAAATTTATGGTATGGGACAAACCGATTCTTACAGACTCAGGCGGATTCCAGGTATTTTCCCTTGCAAAACTGAGAAAGATCAAAGAAGAGGGGGTTTATTTTAATTCCCATATTGACGGGCATAAGATCTTTATGGGACCGGAAGAGAGTATGCAGATCCAGTCCAATCTTGCCTCCACCATTGCCATGGCATTTGATGAATGTCCCAGCAGTGTGGCTGACAGGGATTATGTGCAGAAATCTGTAGACAGGACCACAAGATGGCTTGCCCGCTGTAAAGCGGAAATGGCGAGACTGAACAGTCTGCCGGATACCATTAACAAAGAACAGCTTCTGTTTGGAATCAACCAGGGTGCTGTTTATGAAGATATCCGTATTGAGCATGCCAAAGCGATCTCTGAAATGGATCTGGATGGCTATGCGGTCGGCGGTCTGGCAGTTGGAGAAACCCATGAAGAGATGTACAGGATCCTGGATGCGGTAGTCCCCTATCTTCCTCAGAATAAACCTACTTACCTGATGGGTGTGGGAACACCGGCAAATATTCTGGAAGGTGTTGAGAGAGGAATTGATTTCTTTGACTGCGTATATCCAAGCCGTAACGGCCGCCATGGACATGTATATACCAATCATGGAAAGATGAATCTGTTCAATGCAAAATATGAACTGGACACACGTCCTATCGAAGAAGGCTGTCAGTGTCCTGCATGCCAGCATTACAGCAGAGCCTATATCCGTCATCTTCTGAAAGCAAAGGAAATGTTGGGAATGCGTCTCTGTGTACTTCACAATCTGTATTTCTATAATCATATGATGGAAGAGATCCGAGATGCTCTTGATGCAGGAAACTTCGCAGAATATAAGAAAATGCGGCTGGAAGGCTTTGAAGAGGGCAAAATAAACTCAAAAAGATAATCTGTATATAAAATAATTATTAAATATGCCAAAAACTCTTGAAGTAAAGCGGTTTTTTGTGTATGATGTGTAGTGACGCTTTAATCAGATTGTTCTGCATGAAAACAAGATTTCATACAGAAGGTAACGGAGATTATAAGTGGATCGCAAAGCAGCTCTTCAGTATGAGCAGCCGTCAGGACGGTCTGTGAATACATGATGGACTGCAAATATGCAGAATAACAGGAAAAGTTACAGGAGGAATCAAAATGAACGCATCAAGCGGAATGGGTATGGTTGGCGCTATTGTCTGGATGGTAGTACTGTTCGGAATTATGTACTTCTTAATGCTTCGCCCTCAGAAAAAAGAGCAGAAGAGACTTCAGGCAATGTTAAATGACATGGAAGTTGGCGACAGCATTGTTACTACCGGCGGCTTTTATGGCGTTGTCATTGACATGACAGAAGAAGACGTGATCGTAGAATTCGGTAACAACAAAAACTGCCGTATTCCAATGAGAAAACAGGCAATCGCTGAAGTTGAGAAAGCCGGAAGCGCTGCCGAATAATGAAAGAGAAATGATAAAAAGCAGAACACATAGTCAGTGATGACTGTGGTTCTGCTTTTTTGATTGGCACTTTTGTATTTTTTCACTTTAATAGGTTGAAATCTGTCGGAAAGTGCGTTATTATAATAACAATTACGCAATTAGAGTATTTTTGGAGGAAATTATTATGGATTATAAGATTGCATTGATCCCCGGCGACGGAATCGGACCGGAAATCGTAAGAGAAGCAAAGAAAGTACTGGACAAGGTATGCGAGAAATATGGACACAGCTTTTCCTATTCAGAAGTTCTGTTAGGCGGCGCATCCATCGATGTACACGGCGTACCCCTTACTGATGAGGCAATTGCCACTGCCAAATCATCAGACGCCGTACTGATGGGCTCTATTGGCGGAGATGCAAAAACTTCTCCATGGTATAAACTTGAGCCGTCCAAACGCCCGGAAGCAGGACTTCTTGCAATCCGTAAGGCATTAAATCTTTTTGCAAACTTAAGACCGGCTTACCTTTACAATGAGCTGAGAAAAGCCTGCCCTCTCCGCGATGAGATCATCGGAGACGGATTTGACATGATCATTGTACGTGAGCTTACAGGCGGTCTGTATTTCGGAGAACGTCAGACTATTGAAGAGAATGGTGTGAAGAAAGCGATTGATACACTTTCCTATAATGAAAACGAAATCCGCCGTATTGCCATCAAAGCATTTGAGATCGCACGTAAGAGAAGAAATAAAGTAACAAGCGTAGATAAGGCAAATGTTCTGGATTCTTCCAGACTCTGGAGAAAAGTGGTAGAGGAAGTTGCCAAAGACTATCCGGATGTTACCTTAGAGCATATGCTGGTTGACAACTGCGCAATGCAGCTTGTACGTGATCCAAAACAGTTCGATGTTATCCTGACAGAGAATATGTTCGGAGATATCCTTTCAGACGAGGCAAGTATGGTAACAGGCTCCATCGGAATGCTTTCATCTGCAAGCTTAAATGAAACAAAATTCGGTCTCTATGAGCCAAGCCATGGTTCTGCACCTGATATTGCAGGACAGGATAAGGCAAACCCTATCGCAACCATTCTTTCAGCAGCAATGATGCTCCGCTTCTCCCTTGATATGGACAAGGAAGCAGATGCAGTGGAAGCAGCAGTGCAGAAGGTTCTGACAGAGGGATACCGCACAGGTGATATCATGTCAGAGGGATGCAAGCTTGTAGGAACAAAGGAAATGGGCAATCTGATCGCAGCAGCTCTGTAAGAATTGATATTAAGAGGATTCAGCCGGCGCAGGCAGATTACGGAGTCAGGAATTTCGGTTGAATCATTAAAAATAAATAAAACAGTAAGAAAAGAGGAAATAAAACAATGAGAAGTGATGCAGTAAAAACAGGCACACAGCAGGCACCTCACCGTTCCCTGTTTAATGCTCTTGGAATGACAAAAGAAGAAATGGACAGACCTCTGGTAGGTATCGTAAGTTCTTACAATGAAATCGTACCGGGTCATATGAACCTTGACAAGATCACACAGGCAGTTAAGCTTGGTGTGGCAATGGCAGGCGGTACACCTGTTATGTTCCCGGCAATCGCAGTATGTGACGGTATTGCTATGGGACACGTTGGAATGAAATATTCTCTGGTCACCAGAGACCTGATCGCAGATTCCACAGAAGCCATGGCAATGGCACATCAGTTTGATGCACTGGTAATGATTCCAAACTGTGACAAGAACGTACCCGGACTTCTGATGGCAGCAGCCAGACTGAATGTTCCTACTGTATTTGTAAGCGGCGGCCCAATGCTTGCCGGACATCTGAACGGACACAAGACAAGCCTTTCCAGTATGTTCGAGGCAGTAGGTGCTTACGCAGCAGGCAAGCTTGATGAAGACGGACTGACAGAATGTGAAATGAAAACATGTCCTACATGCGGATCCTGTTCCGGTATGTACACAGCAAACTCCATGAACTGTCTGACAGAGGTTCTTGGTATGGGTCTGAAAGGAAACGGAACCATCCCTGCTGTATATTCCGAGCGTATCCGTCTTGCAAAACATGCAGGTATGCAGGTTATGGAAATGTACAGAAAGAACATCCGTCCAAGAGATATCATGACAAAGGAAGCAATCCTCAATGCCCTGACAGTAGACATGGCACTTGGATGCTCCACAAACAGTATGCTTCACCTTCCGGCTATCGCTCATGAGATCGGAATGGACTTTGATATCAGCTTTGCAAATGAAATCAGTGCAAAGACTCCAAACCTCTGTCACCTTGCACCTGCAGGCCCTACATACATAGAAGACCTGAACGAAGCAGGCGGTGTATACGCAGTTATGAACGAACTGAATAAGAAGGGACTTCTTCATACTGAGTGCATGACAGTTACAGGCAAGACAGTAGGCGAGAACATCAAAGATTGTGTAAACTTAAATCCTGAAGTTATCAGACCGATTGACAATCCATACAGCCAGACAGGCGGACTTGCAGTTCTCAAGGGTAACCTTGCACCGGACGGTGGTGTTGTAAAACGTTCTGCAGTTGTAGAAGAGATGATGGTCCATGAAGGACCTGCAAGAGTCTTTGACTGCGAGGAAGACGCAATCGCAGCTATCAAAGGCGGCAAGATCGTAGAGGGTGACGTAGTAGTTATCCGTTACGAAGGACCGAAAGGCGGCCCTGGTATGAGAGAAATGCTGAACCCTACATCTGCGATCGCAGGTATGGGACTGGGATCTTCTGTAGCACTGATCACAGACGGACGTTTCAGCGGTGCATCCAGAGGAGCATCCATCGGACACGTATCACCGGAAGCAGCAGTCGGCGGACCGATCGCACTTGTTGAAGAAGGGGATATCATCAGTATTAACATTCCGGAACTGAAACTGGAGATCAAGGTTTCCGATGAAGAAATGCAGGCAAGAAAAGCAAAATGGCAGCCTCGTGAGCCAAAGGTAACAACAGGATATCTTGCAAGATATGCTGCCATGGTAACCTCCGGAAACAGAGGAGCGATCCTTGAGGTACCAAAAGCAAAATAAAGATGAACAAGTACCCGGCGGGAATTGCAGCATAACCTGTGATTCCTGCCTGAAAAGTTAGGAGGATATGTAAAGATGCAGCTTACAGGTGCTGAAATCATCGTTGAATGTTTAAAAGAACAGGGCGTTGACACTGTATTCGGATATCCGGGCGGTGCCATCCTGAATGTATATGACGCCCTCTATGAATATAAAGACCAGATCACACATGTACTGACCTCCCATGAGCAGGGAGCATCCCATGCAGCAGACGGATACGCAAGAGCTACCGGTAAAGTCGGCGTGTGTCTTGCAACTTCCGGCCCCGGAGCTACCAATCTGGTAACAGGAATCGCTACCGCATACATGGATTCCGTACCAATGGTGGCAATCACATGTAATGTAGGAACACCGCTGCTCGGAAAGGATTCTTTCCAGGAGGTTGATATTACAGGAATTGTAATGCCTATTACAAAGCACAGCTTTATCGTAAAAGACATTACTACTCTGGCAGACACTGTACGCAGAGCATTCTATATTGCAAAGAGCGGACGTCCCGGTCCTGTGCTTGTAGATGTGACCAAGGATGTGACAGGTGCGAAATATGAATATACTGCCTGCGCTCCTGCTGAGATCACACCGAAAACAGACACCATTAAAGACGAAGACATTGCAACTGCAGTACAGATGATCAAAGAAGCGAAGAGACCATTTATTTTTACAGGCGGCGGTACGATTATCTCAGAGGCATCCAGAGAAGTGACAGAACTTGCTCACAGAATCGACGCTCCTGTATGTGACAGTCTTATGGGTAAGGGAGGATTTTCCGGAGAAGATCCTCTGTACACAGGAATGCTTGGAATGCATGGGACAAAAACTTCCAATCTCGGTGTCTCAGGCTGCGATCTCCTGATCGTGCTGGGAGCCAGATTCAGTGATCGTGTCACAGGAAACACAAAGACCTTTGCAAAGAATGCGAAGATTCTCCAGATTGACGTAGATGCTGCAGAGATTAACAAAAACATCGTAGTAGATGCAAGTGTGGTAGGAGATGAGAAAGAAGTTCTCAAACGTATTCTGGCAGAGGTTCCGGAAATGAGACATTCGGAATGGACTGCACATATCAGTGAACTGAAGGAAAAATATCCGTTAAGATATGATCATTCTCAGCTTACAGGCCCATACATTATTGAAAAGCTGTACGAACTGACAAAAGGAGATGCCATCATCACAACAGAGGTTGGACAGAACCAGATGTGGGCAGCTCAGTATTTCAAATACAAAGAGCCAAGAACATTCCTTTCTTCCGGTGGCCTGGGAACTATGGGATATGGACTTGGAGCAGCAATTGGTGCCAAGATGGGAAGACCGGACAAGACTGTGGTAAACATCGCAGGTGACGGATGCTTCCGTATGAATATGAACGAGATCGCAACAGCAGTCCGCTGTGGCAGACCTTTAATTGAAATCGTATTGAACAATCATGTACTGGGAATGGTGCGTCAGTGGCAGACCTTGTTCTATGACCACAGATATTCCCATACAATTTTAAATGATGCAGTAGATTTTGTGAAGCTGGCAGAAGCCATGGGAGCAAAAGCAATCCGTATCACAAAGATGGAAGAGGTAGAGCCTGCATTAAAAGAGGCTCTGGCATGTCCGGGACCTATCGTACTTGACTGTATGATCGATCAGGAACTCAGTGTATTCCCGATGGTACCGGCAGGCGCAAGCATTGATGATATTTTTGATGAGGAGGATATGAAAAACAATGAGCAGAGTGTATAATTTTTCCGCAGGACCGGCTGTACTGCCGGAAGAGGTACTGAAAGAAGTAGCAGAGGAGATGATGGACTATCAGGGCTCCGGTATGTCTGTAATGGAAATGAGCCACAGAAGTGCTGATTTCCAGAAGATCATCGACGAGGCAGAGCAGGATCTTCGTGATCTGATGAAGATTCCGGATAACTATAAGGTATTATTCCTTCAGGGCGGAGCTTCCCAGCAGTTCGCAGCAATCCCTATGAACCTTATGAAGAACAAGGTAGCTGATTACATTGTAACAGGACAGTGGGCAAAGAAAGCATACCAGGAAGCACAGAAATATGGAAAAGCAAACAAGATCGCTTCTTCCGAGGATAAGACTTTCTCCTATATTCCTGACTGCAGCGACCTTCCGATCAGCCCGGATGCAGACTATGTATACATTTGTGAAAACAACACAATCTACGGAACAAAATTCAAGAAGCTTCCTAACACAAAAGGAAAAACTCTGGTAGCAGATGTTTCCTCCTGCTTCTTATCTGAGCCTGTTGATGTATCCAAATATGGCATCATCTATGGCGGTGTACAGAAGAATATCGGACCAGCAGGTATGGTAATCTCCATCATCCGCGAAGATCTGATCACAGATGATGTTCTGGAAGGAACACCTACTATGCTGAAATTCAAAACACAGGCAGATGCAGGTTCTCTTTACAATACTCCAAACTGCTACTGCATCTATGTATGCGGTAAGGTCTTCAAATGGCTGAAGAAAATGGGCGGCCTGGAAGAAATGCAGAGACGTAACATTGAGAAAGCGAAAATCCTCTATGATTTCCTTGATCAGAGCAAGCTTTTCAAAGGAACTGTTGTACCGGAAGACCGTTCTCTCATGAATGTACCATTCGTAACAGGTGACAAGGACATGGATGCCAAATTTGTAAAAGAAGCAAAAGAGGCAGGACTTGTAAACTTAAAGGGACACCGTACAGTGGGCGGTATGCGTGCAAGCATCTACAATGCTATGCCAAAAGAAGGTGTGGAAGCACTGGTTGCTTTCATGAAGAAGTTTGAGGAGGAGAATGCATAATGTTTCAGTATCATTGCCTGAATCCCATTGCAGAAAAAGGTCTGGGATTATTTGATGAAGAATATAAGAAAAGCGAAGATCTGCAGGAGTGTGATGCAGTCCTTGTAAGAAGTGCAAAAATGCATGACATGGAGCTTCCTGAGAGCGTAAAGGTAATCGCACGTGCAGGTGCAGGTGTCAACAATATTCCTGTAAAGGACTGTGCAGAAAAAGGTGTGGTAGTATTCAATACACCGGGCGCCAATGCAAACGGTGTTAAGGAGCTTGTACTTGCAGGTATGCTCCTTGCTTCCCGTGATATCGTAGGTGGTATCGAATGGGTTGCCAAAGAGAAAGACCAGGAAGACATCGATAAACTTGCTGAGAAACAGAAGAAACAGTTTGCAGGATGCGAGATCATGGGCAAGAAGCTGGGTATCATCGGTCTTGGTGCCATCGGAGCAATGGTGGCAAACGCTGCTTCTGCACTTGGAATGGAAGTATACGGATATGACCCATACATCTCTATTGATGCTGCATGGAATCTTTCCCGCACCATCAAGCACATCAAGAGCCTGGATGAGATTTATTCCCAGTGTGATTACATCACCATCCATGTGCCTCTTCTTGACAGCACAAAACAGATGATCAACAAAGAAGCGTTAGACAAGATGAAAGACGGCGTAGTACTTCTGAACTTTGCCCGGGATCTTCTGGTTGATGAGGATGCTCTGATCGAAGCATTAGACAGCGGAAAAGTAAAGAAATATGTGACAGACTTTGCAAACCATACAGTAGCAGGACATAAGGGAATCCTGGTAACTCCACACCTTGGAGCATCTACAGAAGAATCTGAAGAAAACTGTGCGGTAATGGCTGTAAAAGAAGTAAGAGATTTCCTTGAAAACGGAAATATCAAAAACTCTGTAAACTTCCCAAACTGTGATATGGGAACCTGCGTGGCAGTAGGACGTATTGCCATCTGCCACAAAAACATCCCGAACATGATCAGCCAGTTCACCAAGATCCTTGGTGCAGAAGGCCTGAACATCGCAGATATGACAAACAAGAGCAAAGGCGAATACGCTTATACTCTCATTGATCTGGAAAGCGCAGCATCCAGAGAAGCACTGGATGAGCTGAAAGCAATTGAAGGTGTTTCCAGAGTACGTGTGGTAAAATAGTAAGATACAAGTTAACGGTTTAGTATTTTTATAATGACTGACTGTTGATTTGTAATAGAGATTTATATATTTAAAATATCTCCTGTCTGATTGAGATTTTCAATCGCCAGGAGATATTTTTTGATTTTTATGATAAAAAAAGGAAGCCCAGTCTGGCGGTGCCAGAGGGCTTCCTTAAAAAAATTATGATGTTAAATCAGCATCCTCTTGATTTCATAAAGTCAAGAACCTCTTCTTTGGTGGACATAACGCGAAGAGCACCCTTGCGTGTGGTGATCAGAGAAGCTGCCGCATTTGCGAATGTGAGCAGTTCTTTTAAGTTCTCTTCTGTCAGATTGTCCAGATCATGTTCCAGAACATAGTTTAAGGAACTTGCGCAGAAGGTATCGCCTGCACCTGTTGTCTCGATAGTCTTTTCCTGAAGGAAAGGAGCAGCCTCTACTTTCATGTCTTTGTAGTAAGCGCGGCTTCCGTCTTTTCCAAGTGTGATAAGGATAAGCGGAATGTTATATTTCTCTTTCAGAAGTGCGGCACCCTTGTCATAGTCTGTAGTTCCGAACAGGAATTCAACTTCGTTATCTGAGATTTTCAGAATATCGCATTTGCCAAGACCGTATTCGATCTCTGCCTTTGCGTCATCCAGAGATTTCCATAATGGCGGGCGAAGGTTCGGGTCGAAGCTGACGATACATCCGGCTTCTTTTGCAACGTCGATGGCATAGCGGGTTGCCTCGCGTACTCCCTCGTGAGTGGAAGAAAGAGTTCCGAAGTGGAAGATTCTGGAATCTCTGATCAGGTCTTCCTGGATTTCATCCTTGGTGAGCATCATATCTGCACCCGGGTTACGGTAGAAGGAGAAATCTCTGTCTCCGTCAGGATAAGTATGTACAAAGGCAAGTGTTGTGTGTACCTCGTTGTCGATCACAAGGTTGCGGGTATCGATCCCTACTTCCTCTACAGCATTCTTAAGCTGGGTTCCGAACATGTCGTTTCCGACTTTGCCGATAAATGCAGTTTTTTTGCCAAGCTTCTCAAGCATTGCAAGCACGTTGCATGGAGCACCGCCCGGATTGGCTTCCAGCATCGGATTCCCCTGTGCGCTGCTTCCGTTTTCAGTAAAGTCAATCAATAATTCGCCTAATGCGGTTACGTCAAAGGCTTTGTTTCCCATTTTGTATCCTCCTTGTTGTGATGGAAAGAAGCATAGTATCCGGAACAAGATTCTTTCCATAGTTAATAACATAAATTTAGCGCAGGAAAGGGAATTTGTCAAACAATTTTCTTTATTTTTTTGTGCAAAGATGCTAAAATAAACATAACTTGATTTGTTATTGTTTACAGGTGACGTTTAATGTACCATAAATACGCTGCCGGTAAGGGTAACCGATCATCGTATTTCTGACAATCGGGGAGGTAACGCAGCTATGGACGAAAAAGTATACGGCTATATGGACTGGCCGAGGATTGAAGCTATTGTGTATGGAGAGGAAACTGCTCCCAGAGATGTGATGGGACCAAGGATCACACAGGACGGAGTTCTTATTCAGGGATTTTTTCCTGATGCAGAGGAAGTAAGTGTGATTAGCGGAAAGAAAACCTATGCCTGCGAGAAAGAGGACGAGGCCGGATATTTTGCAGTATTGCTTCCTGTACGCAAGGTGCCGGAATACAGATTTCTTATAAAAATGGGAGAGACAGAGAAAGAATGTTATGATCCCTATGCTTTTCCATGCCAGATCACAGAGGAAGAGGAGAAGGCTTTCTGCGCAGGTGTTTATTATGAGGCATATAAGAAGCTGGGCGCGCATCCAATGGAGATTAAAGGAGTGAAAGGTACTCTTTTTGCTGTCTGGGCTCCGAACGCAGTAAGTGTAAATATTGCAGGTGATTTTAATGGATGGATCGGACGTGCGACTATTATGCATCGTATGCCTATGTCCGGTATCTTTGAGCTGTTTGTACCCGGGGTAGAGGCAGGGACACATTATAAATATGAAATTAAAGTCAAAGGCGGCGAAGTTCTGTTAAAGGCTGATCCTTATGGGAACAGTGCAGACCATGATCCTGAGGGAGCATCTGTGGTAGCAGATGTAAGTGCTTTTCAGTGGAATGACGGAGACTGGATGAAAGAGCGTCACAGATTTGATGACAGGAAACAGCCGGTTTCTATATACGAAACATCTCTGGAGGAATGGAAATCCGCTGAGGAGCTGGTGGAATTTCTGGCAGAGGAAGATTTTACCCATGTGGAACTCCATCCTGTGATGGAATACCTGGATGATATTACAGGTGGTTATTCTACATATGCATATTATGCACCTACTTCCAGATTTGGAAGCGTGGCGGATTTTCAGAAGCTGGTAGATGAGCTGCATCAGGCGGGGGTCGGTGTGATTCTGGACTGGACACCTGCACAGTTCCCGCGTTATGCCTCCGGTCTGGAGAAATTTGACGGAACACCTCTTTATGAGAGACAGAATCCGGCAGAAGCCATTCATCCGTTCTGGGGAACACTGCTCTATAATTACGGAAGCCCGATGGTGAAAGATTTCCTGATCTCCAATGCCTGCTTCTGGGCTGAGGTCTACCATGCTGACGGTCTGCGTATGGACGATGTGGATGCCATGCTGTATCTGGATTATGGCAGAAATCCGGGAGAATGGACACCTAATATTTACGGAACCAATGAAAATCTGGATGCTCTGGAATTTCTGAAGCATCTGAATTCTGTGATAAAAGAGAGAAATCCCGGATTGCTTTTAGTTGCTCAGGAGAACGGACTCTGGCCGGAGCTGACAGACAGTGTGGAGAATGACCATCTGGGATTTGACTATAAGTGGAGTGGCGGATGGACAAAAGATCTGCTTGAATATCTGAGCAAGGATCCTATTGAGAGAAAGAATTACCATGATCAGCTGACTATGTCCATGCTCTATGCATACTGCGAACATTATATTCTGACGCTTGGCAGCAGGGATGTTGGTACATTGAAGGATTTCGCGGATAAGCTGCCGGGAAGTGAAGAACAGAAGAATGCGCAGATCAGAGAGGCTTATGCTTATATGATGCTTCATCCGGGATGCAAGATGATGGCACCGGATAAAGATATGCCAAAGGAACTGGAGGTATTTGTCAAAGACCTCAATAATATGTATCTTGCTCATCCTGCACTTTATCAGCTGGATGATGAATATGATGGATTTGAATGGGTTCAGCTGATGAAGTATGAGGAGAATGTGATCGCATTCATGAGAAAGACAGAGAAACCGGAAGAAACTGTTCTGGCTGTCTGCAATTTCGCGGCAATCCCATATGAAAACTACAATGTGGGAGTTCCTTTTGCCGGGAAATATAAAGAAATCTTTAACAGCGATGATAAAAAGTACGGTGGTAATGGTGTAGTAAATACGAGAGTTAAAGCAGCGAAGAAGGATGAGTGTGATGAGAGAGAGTATTCCATCACATTGAAGCTTCCGGCACTTGGCGTGGCAGTCTTTACCTGCACTCCGGAAGAAACAGAGAAAAAGCCTGCTGCTGAGCATAGCCAGATCAAGAAATCCATCACCAAGACAAGAACTGTACGAAAGGCTGCCGGGAAAACAAAAGTGGCTGTAAAAACCGCAGTGAAACCGGTGACGAAAAAGGTGACAAAAGAAGCACCCCAAATAGTGAATAAAACGGAGGAGAAAATACCGGTCAAAAAGGACTTGACAGAGAAGAAATAATATTATAAACTAAATGCTGTGGCTGTCAGAATTATCAATTTCTGACAGATTACAGCATAAGCTGAAATAGCTCAGTCGGTAGAGCACTTCACTCGTAATGAAGGGGTCGTGAGTTCGAGTCTCATTTTCAGCTTGAAAGATATTGGGCAATTGTAATTTTATAGAAAATCCGCTATACTGAAAAGCAGAGTATAGTGGATTTTTTATGTTTTTATGGAGGTGCGTATGGTGAGTACCTTAAAATT
>ENA-OPXH01000779-OPXH01000779.1-human-gut-metagenome-genome-assembly--contig:-NODE-779-length-26196-cov-4.318771_pt1 | contig 26196 bp, 21 predicted proteins | sample MGYA00241521_ERZ502034 | MGnify/ENA primary metagenome ERZ502034 (study PRJEB25962, sample SAMEA2042103) | human gut metagenome | biome: human gut; feature: human-associated habitat; material: faeces... | reverse complement strand
GGAAGACCAAACTTTTTGGCAAATGCAAAGTCTCGTTCATCGTGAGCCGGGACAGCCATCACGGCGCCTTCGCCGTAGCCCATGAGGACGTAGTTGGCAATCCAGACTTCAACGGGTTCGCCCGTGAGCGGATGCTCGACGTAAAAGCCCGTCGGAACACCCTTCTTTTCCATAGCAGCCATGTCGGCTTCCGACACGCCGCCCTTGGCGCATTCAGCAATGAAGGCCTGCAGATCCGGACGATTTTTGGCGAGGTAGGAAGCGAGGGGATGTTCGGCAGCGATGGCGACGAACGTCACGCCCATCAGCGTATCGGCACGAGTCGTATAAACGGAGAGGCGCTTCTTTTCGCCGGCCAGTTCGTACGGGAAGCAAAGCGTCACGCCTTCGGAACGGCCAATCCAGTGCTCCTGCATGCGGCGAACTTGTTCGGGCCAGCCGTCAAGCGTTTTGATGTCGTCGAGGAGTTCCTGCGCGTACTGCGTAATGCCGAGGTAATAACCCGGAATTTCGCGCTTTTCAACAATCGCGCCGGAGCGCCAGCCGCGGCCTTCAATAACCTGCTCGTTGGCCAGCACAGTCTTGTCGACCGGGTCCCAGTTGACGATCTGGGTCTTACGGTAGGCAATGCCTTTTTCCAGCATCTTGAGGAACAGCCACTGGTTCCACCGATAGTACTCGGGCTTGCAGGTAGCGACTTCACGCGACCAGTCGAAAGCAAGACCCAAGGGCTCCATCTGGGCCTTCATATCGGCGATGTTGCTGTATGTCCACGCAGCCGGCTGAACCTTTTTTGCCAGGGCGGCATTTTCGGCCGGCAGTCCGAAGGCATCCCAGCCCATCGGCGTCATGACGTTGTAGCCCTTCATGCGGTGGAAGCGGTACATGACGTCATTTAAGGTGTAGTTGCGCACGTGGCCCATATGCAGCTTGCCGCTCGGGTAAGGAAGCATGGAGCACACGTAGAACTTGGGCTTGGGATGGCCATTGGCGTCTACGGCATCTTCTTTGGCACGGTAGACGTCCTTGTCCTTCCACATCGCCTGAACTTCGGATTCGACCTCCTGCGGGGAGTATGTCTCGCGCATAACGCTCTTTGTCCAGTGTGAATAAGTTGGGGGGAAATTTGAGAATAGTTGTTAAGTATAGCCGCCAGACCTTGGCGAGAACGCCTTCAGATCCCTCTGGAATACCTGCTGAGTGATGCAAGTTCGGCTCACTGAACCGGCTTTTCCGGTTTGCAATAGAAAACTACGATATTGTCCTTAGACTTTGAGTATGGTGTGCTGTTTGGCAGTTTTAAATCGAAGCGGTGCAGTTGGCTCTGCTTGTGCTACCTTTTCGGCCGCAAATTCATTTCTTGCATTGTCTTCAGAAAAACTATTCCATCGAAAGTCTGCCTATGTCGAGCGATATTCTGGCCAACCTCAATCCCGAGCAGCATCGGGCAGTGACCGCACCTGAAGAGAGCGTTCTCATTCTTGCCGGCGCGGGATCCGGCAAGACGCGAGTGCTGACCACGCGCATCGCCTGGCTGCTTGAGCATAATTTGGCGACGACGGGAGAGATTCTGGCGGTGACCTTTACCAACAAGGCCGCCAAGGAAATGCTCACGCGTTTGGAAGGCATGATTCCTTATGACCTTCGCCGCATGTGGGTCGGCACTTTCCATGGCCTGTGCAACCGTATTCTGCGCATTCATGCGCAGGAAGCGGGACTGCCGAAGACCTTCCAGATCTTGGATTCCGGGGATCAGCTTTCGCTGGTGAAGCGGCTCATGAAAGCTGCCAATATTGATGTGGAAAAGACGGATCCCAAGCAGGTCGTCAATTTCATTAATTGGTGCAAAGAAAACGGACTGAGGTCTTCGGGCGTTTCAGCGAAGGATGCGTCCGATCTGCGTCTCGGGCTTTACCAAGCTTACGAGCGGGAATGTCAGAAGCAGGGGGTAGTGGATTTCGCGGAACTGCTTCTTCGCTGCTACGAGCTGCTCACCCGTAATGACCTTGTTCGTGCGCACTATCAAAAGCGCTTCCGTCATATTCTCGTCGACGAGTTTCAAGATACCAACGTTTTGCAGTACCGCTGGCTCAAAATCTTGGCCGGTGAGAAGCTCGGTCCAAACGGTACGTCTTTGAATGCGGTTTTCGCGGTTGGTGATGACGATCAGTCCATTTACGCTTTCCGCGGCGCCAACATCGGCAACATGGCGGACTTTCTCAAGGACTTTCATGTTGAGAAGCCCATCAAACTTGAACAGAACTATCGCTCGACAAAGACGGTGCTGGATGCCGCCAATGCTCTGATTGCCAATAATGACGGACGCTTGGGCAAAAACCTTTGGACAAGCGGCAGTCAAGGCGCAAAGATTTTGGTGAAGGAGCTCGAGAGCGAGATGGATGAAGCCGCTTGGGTGGTGGATTCGATTCGTCGAGCTCAGCGCCTTACTGGAGGCGATGCGTCTTGGCGTCAGTTTGCGATTCTTTATCGAACGAACGCTCAGTCACGGGCGCTTGAAGCCGAACTGACGGCCCGAGGCGTGCCGTATCGCATCTATGGCGGTCTTCGGTTCTTTGAACGCGCGGAAGTCAAAAATCTGCTGGGGTATCTCAGGATGATTACCAATCCGTGGGATGACACCAGTTTTCTGCGTGTGGTTAATTTTCCGACGCGCGGCATCGGAGCGAAAACCATTGAGACGCTCCAGGAGTCAGCCCGTGCAAGTGGTCAGAGCCTTTGGGCCACACTGATTCAAATGGGCGACCAGCTGTCGGGGCGCCTGGCAGCCTTTCGCGACCTGATCTTTACGCTGCGTGAGACAGCGCAGAATATGACGCTTCCGGATGCGGTGGCACATGTCATTAAGGCTTCTGGGCTCGAGGCCTGCTACGAAAAAGATAAGGATGGCCCGGATCGCCTTGAGAACATGAAGGAAGTGATCACAGCCGCTGAAGGGTGGTTTAAAAACGAAAGACTGCCGGAAGATCTTTTGGCTTTCTCGCCAGCTAATGATGAGGTTCCGACGCCGATGGAGGGGTTTCTCACGCAGGCTACGCTTGAAGCGGGCGACAAGAGCGAAGGCCAGAATGTCAATGCCGTGCAGCTGATGACCGTGCATTCCGCGAAAGGGCTCGAATTCCCCTGGGTATTTATCGTTGGTGCCGAGGAAGGTATCTTTCCTCATTTTTCTGCTGTGAAAACCGTTTCCGAAGGCGGTCAAGGAGGGCTAGAGGAAGAGCGGCGCTTGATGTACGTGGCTATTACCCGTGCTAAGGAGCGACTCGTCTTCACGCACTGCAAGGTTCGCCGAACTTACGGCACAATCTTCAATAATCCGCTTTCATCCTTCGTTAAAGAAATCCCAGCAGAACTTGTGCAGATGGAGCCGCTCTTTGATGACGATGAGGATGATGATTCAGATCGGCAGGGCGGCCATTTCTACGGACGCGACCGCGACGATTCCTATGGGCGCGGGGCTCGCTGGGGAGGCAGCTCATCGGGCTATTCCGGCGGCTACGGTCGTTCCGGTCAGGGTTACAGCGGTTACGGTTCAGGACGCAGTTCAGGCGGATCGTATGGTTCTAACCGCGTAAGCGATGCGGTTGTTTCCGAGAGCGGGCGGCGCAGCTTTGCCGGCGCCGGCGCAAGTCTGGCGGCCGCTCAGCAGCGCCGGGCTGAAGACGATTGCGGATATAAACCCGGCGACCGTGTTCGTCATGATGTTTTTGGGGCGGGTACCGTTAAAGCAGTGATTGGTTCGGGCAGTACGACGGTGCTGCGCATTACGTTCGGTTCGTCCACAAAAGATCTTCTTTTGCGGGTTGCCAAAGAGAAACTGCATCACGCCGGATGATTCTGCAGAAGTCAGCAGGCCTGTTGCGGCCTCTGATAGAATCCAAATTCTTCTCCGGGCAGCCCCCGGAGAGAGATCAAGCACGGTGGGACCATAGTTCAACTGGATAGAACTGGCCCCTCCTAAGGGTCGGATCTGGGTTCGAGTCCCGGTGGTCCCACCACTACCACTGTGCTTGAGGGCTGTATAGGGCTTATTTTACAAGGTAAACAATATAATTAAAAAACTTGGAAGGCTGCAGCAGGGTGCGTCGGCCAACTGCATCGACGATCGTTAAAGCCTCACAACTGATACTGCGAGCAGAAAAAGAGGTTTAAAGCCTCACAAATTCAGAACTGTCTACAGCCTCACAAATACCATGAGCTGCAATGGCCTGGGATCTCTTCATGGAGCTCTTTAAGGCATTTCTTCGATAAGACTGCGTTCGAAATAAAGGGCTCGCTCAAAAAAGAAGCACGTTGTCTTTTGGGTCAACGTGCTTCTTTCTAGTGCATGCGGTGAGTTAAGCGAGCAAATCCATCAAAGGGGCAATGGACTTTTGCTTTCCAAGATCAATCACGAATTGAATAATGTGCTGACGCTTTGACGCATCCATTTCATTCACCGCAGCTTCAAATTTAGCGACGATTTGTTCTGGCGTGGTGCTGTCGTGCGCGTCAAGGGTTTTGTCGGCATAAACCGTCCCGTCCTTCATCACAATGGACACTTCAGCCTGACGATGCGGGAAGCGGCTTGTGGCTTCCGGACTTTCAATGACGTGCACTCGACGGGCAAGGTCAAGTACTTCTGCGTCGGTTCGCACGGCCTGCGAGAAGTTTGCTAAGGAGACGCTTCCTTTGAGCAGCGAAATGGCGAAACAGAAGGGAAGCGAAAACTTTGCTTCATCTTCGGTGGCTGTTTTGAGCTGTGAAGTCAGATCGAAAGCTACCTTGTAGGTGGCTACATCAATTCGTTCAATCTCTTTTGGATTAATGGCATATTTGGCCATCAGTTTAAAGAGCACATCAAGGGGAGAATTGGTATGTCCGCAGGACGAATACACCTTGTAGAAAGCTGAATCGGACACCAGTGCATCTTCAGATAAATGGGTGAGGTTTTCTGTATGCGGTTCAGTGCAGGTTGCTGCTACGAAACCTTTTTTACCCAGAAGTGCAGAGTGAGAGCCTGTCAGCCCCAACTTTGCCAGAGAGGCGGCATCAATCCCGTTTTGACAAGCTTCCGCAATATTGATGGCTTTGGCATGCGAGCCAAAGGACTCCACCAGTCCTCCTGCCATCGTCGCGGCGATGCCAATAGCGTTATTGGTTTCTTCTGCGGACAGTTTCAGCAGACTGGCGGCTGCGGCCGCAGCGGCGATAGTCCCGCAAGTGCCGGTTGTATGCCACGTCCGGTAATGGGACGGATTGACAGTGCGCCCCAAGCGGGAAAAAACTTCATAACCGAGAATGACCGCTTTTAAAACATCGGCTCCGCTGGCATTGAGGTGCTCGCCAAGCGCAAGTGCCGTCGGGACGGCAATTGAACCAGGGTGCCCGATGGCTGTACGGTGTCCATCGTCGAGTTCGCAGACATGTCCGGCAATGCCGTTGAGAAAGGCGGCCGTACGGGGTGAGCATTTGGTCTGGTGACCAATGACAGTAGAGTTTCCCTGATCACCGTTTTCAATAAAGTACTTCTGAGCGATTTCTACTTGGGGATAGTGCTCTCCGGCCACAGCGCAGCCAATCCAGTCCAATACCCGATAGGCGGCATCTTCCTTGAAATGCGGGGCAATCTTTTCCCAATCGCAATTGGCGATAAAGGATGCCAGTTCATTTTGAATATGTTCTTGCATGATCAGCTCTCAAGATGAAAAAGCACTGCTCTTAAAGTGGTCGAGCAGTGCTTTTAGTGCCAATGAGGTTACGGCTAATTTACGGAAGGATGAAGAGGTAGACAACCAAGAAGTTCACCACACAGCAGCAAAGCAGCGGAACCATGTTGCGCTTTACAACGCGGAATGGCGATACACCGGCCATACCAGCCACAGCCACAATGCCGCCCGTCACCGGAGACATCGTGCGGCCGAAGTCCGTCATGGTCTGCAGGGGCAGCAGCACGTCAGCAGCATGGACGCCGAACTTTTCAGCAATAGCCGGAGCGATAGAGGCAAAGGAGTAGAACGGAGCGTTGCCCGAACCCATCAAGAAGGCAATGATGCCGATGATGACGCCCATCACGATGATCAGCGACATGACGCCGAGACCCATCGATTCCGCCCCTGCGATCAGCGCATTGACTGCACCGATTGCCGTGAGGCCTTTGCCGAATACCTGACCCGCAACAATGAGGGTGACGACGACGGCAAAGTATTTGCCCATGCCTTCAAAGAAGACCTTCATGCTGGCCATGACTTCAGCGAATTCACGCTTGCGGATGTATTCGAAGATCATGGAGACGAAAATCGTGATGATGACAGCTGCCGGGATGCCGAGCTTGATGGTCGGCAGACCAAAGTACTCAGTCACAATCGGGTTGAACGTGAGCAGGAGGAAGAGCGGCAGAACGGTGAGCAGAGCGTAGATCTTAGGAGCTTTGTTAGTATCGTCAGCTTCTTCTTGACGGAACTTTTCGCGCAGCGCTTCAAAATCCGGATCAAGTCCTTCGCGCTTGTCCCAATACTTTTGAGCAAAGTACATCGTTACAAGCATCGTCGGGAGCAGGGCCCAGTAAATGCCCATCTGCCAATTCAGGAAGTAGTCGGCCCATTCAATACCAGCCGTTTTGCAGGCCATATTGCAAGAGGCGGATCCTGGTCCGAGGTCGAAGAAGCGGCCCGCAGCAATGACGCAGACAGCAGTCATTCTCGGCACGCCGGCGCGGATGAACACCGGGTACATGGTGACCATCATCAGCAGACCGAGACCGGAAGCTGAGGGAATCGCCATACCAAGCAGCTGATCGACAATGAAACCGGCCATGGCGAGCATATACGGATTCTTGACGTACTTGAGCGGCGCACTGACAACGTCATAGAGCGAACGGCCGGCTTCAAGCTTGTCCATGTACTTGGCGAAGCCGCCCATGCACATAATGTTTAAGCCCAGTCCGCCGAGCGTGGTTGAAAAGACATCCTGAATGATTTTGAAGATGTCGAAGAATTCTGATCCCGTGCCCTTTTTCAAGGCCAGTCCGGGCTCTACATCAAGCAGTACGGCGCAGCACAACAGCACCAGGCCGGCAATCATCAAGACTGCCGTCGGATACACTTTTTTGATGATCAGATAACCAACGCAAACAATCACAACGATTGCGATGGTATTCGCTATAGCTCCCATAGCTTGGTCTCCTTGGTGGTCTCTCGCCGCAGCCCCTCAATGGGAATGCATTGGGGGCTGCGATTTCTCTCGATTTGAAGCTGGTTACTTCACCGTCTCCTTGGGCGATTCAGCAATGGATTTATCCGTGAGTTCTTGGCCGATGCCGGGAAGATCCGGAATTTGATACTTGCCGTTGACCGGCAGATAGTCGTACTTGCAAGTGACGCGATTGCCTTCGAGCAGCGCGTAGCGGTGCAGTTCGTGAATAGCAAAGTTAGGAATTGCACATTCAAGCTGCAGCGCAGCGGCAGTCATGATCGGGCCGCCGCAGACGTGAATCTGGCAGGTCGTGTCATAGATATGACCCATGTCACAGATCTTCTTGGCTTCACTGAAGCCGCCGCAGGTACCCAGGTCAGGCTGAATCAAATCAATGATGTGGTCTTCAAAGAACGGACGGAAGCCCCAGCGCGTGTAGACGCGTTCGCCGGCGGCGATCGGAATATTGATGCCGTCCTTGACCTGCTTGAGCTGGCCGGGGTTAAGGGCCATCACGGGTTCTTCATAAGCGGCGATGCGGAATTCTTCGATCATGTTGCCGAATTCAATGGCTGACGTCGTATCCGTCAGTGCATGAGCTTCAACAATGATGTCGATCTTGTCGCCGACAGCTTCTCGGATTGCCTTGAGTCGTTCGTAGCCGACCAACAGATCGCGGCGGGCAAAGCAGCCGTACAAATTACGCTTCTTGGCACGGCCTTCAAGGTCAATTTCGTTGACGTCAACTTTGATGGCGTCATAGCCGTCAGCCAGCGCCTGTTCAGCAGCTTTCGCATACTGTTCGGGCGTCGTGAGAATTTCCTTTTTTTCCGCATTGCCCCAGCCGAACTGCAGCTGGCTCGCATACGTGCGGAGTTCGTCGCGGCATTTTCCGCCGAAAAGCTGGTAGCAGGGAACGCCGAGGACCTTGCCTTTAATATCCCAAAGCGCAATATCAATGGCGCTCATGCCGGCAGAAACAACCGTGCCGCCGCCCTGACCCCAGAAGGTCTTCTTCTGCATCTTGTCCCAGATGTATTCGCTGCGCATGGGGTCTTCACCGATCAGAAGACGAGCGAGATCTTTTGCCATGCCGAAGCCCGCAGAAGCCCCGACACCATATGCCATGCCGACTTCGCCAAAACCGGAGACACCTTCATCGGTGTTGATGCGGACGACAACCGGGCGCCATTTAGCTACAGCCGACTGAAGAGGATTCTTCACATCAATGATGTCGACGCTGACGATCTTCATTTCTTACTCCTTGATTAGTGGAAAAACATGCTGAGGTAGGGGGGTTCCACATGTTTTGCAACCAATTTAATTTGAACGAACGGCGTCGAAAAGCCCTAAACTATGTTTAAGCATAAGGTTGATTTATTTTTATAAATAATCTATTTGAATTAATATTTCGATAGTTGGAAAAATGAATAAGTCTGACGAGTTGTTTTCAGCTTTCTCAATGCTCTCGAAGAAAGAGAAGGAGGCGTTTCTACTTAAGATTAAATCCGTAGAAGAAGAAAGGCAGACTCAGAAAGGAAAACCTTCCCTGCTGACGCCGGAGAAGGTTCAAAACAACCGTTTTGCGAATGATTTTTTCTGCCCTCATTGTGAATCTCGCCATGTTGTTCGATATGGCAAAAGACCAGACGGCACTCAACGATTTAAATGTGCAGATTGTCGGAAAGTTTTTCAGGCGACAACCAATACTGTTTTGGGAAAGAATACATATCAAAATCAAGAGAAGTTGAGAGTGTACGTCAACTGTATGTGTAAAGAATTAAGTGTTCGTCAAAGTGCAAAGATTTGTGGAATTACTGTCCCTACAGCATTTGCTTGGAGACATAAAATTCTCAATGCGCTGCGAAATACGTGCGAGCATCAAATGTTGTCGGGCACCGTAGAGCTGGACAGAACCTTCTTTAACCTTTCATTTAAAGGCAGCAGACAAGCTTCTGAGTTTAAGCAACTCATTGAAAAATACGATAAAAATAAAGAATCTCTGCAGCAAGTATGTGTCCCGCTGGCTGTTGGAAGAGATGGTGGATTTACAGGGAAAGTTTCAACCTTGGGTCGCTCATCCACAGACACTATCGTGTCGGCAATAAAAGATCATTTGACATCACAGTCAAAACTTCTTACAGATGCTGAGATATTCAAAAACAATCAACACGAAAAAACATTAAGAAATGTCAATTTAACGACTGTTAAAGGTATTAATGAAGATAGGTCGCTTGATGCCGTACGAAAATTTAAGCAGGGAATTAATGAATCGATTCATCTTAAATTTCGAGGTGTAGCTACGAAATATATAAATGACTACATTCTTTGGTATGGATTTTTACACCTCTCTAAACAAAAGCCAAAAGAGTGTGAGAATCTACTTTACGACATCGCTTTATATAGTATTTGTTCAGTTAATACGCGGTCTATTGGTAAACAAATGATGCCGATTAAGTTGTCGTCTGGCCAGAAGATGCTGCTGTCAGAATTCCTTGACGGACTAGCTGAAAATACTATGAATGATTGATAGTTGTAATTCATTCATACATTTAACATATACATAATAGATATTGCAAGACCATATTTAACAACCATGTGTTAGAACATTAATATGGAATAGGACTTGTTTGCGGTTGTATCCATTCCTCCATTGTTAAAATTGCAAAGAACCTTGTTAAGGCTGATAAAAAAAGGATCTGTCAATGCTTAATGACCTCGAAGCATTGGAAGTATTTGCTTCTTTGTGTACAACAGGATCGATTCAAAAAACTGCTCAGGCGCTCGGTATCGACAGCCCAACAGCCTCGCGTAAACTCACAAAGCTGGAAACGCAGTTAGGCAGACAATTGATCAACAGGAAAAAGCGTCCATTTGAAATGACGGCAGATGCCTGTGCGATTATTGGATCTGTTAAAAAGATTCTGGAGGAGCGACAGCAGATTGAAACCTACTACCGGCGTCTGCAAAGCGACGACTCCATGCTGATCAGAGTCATGATCGGCAATGCTCACATCAACTTCGCGACGAAGTTCATTTTGGAATATGCAGAACAGTTTCCAAAACTGCGCTTTAACATGCTCTCACCGTCGGATGTGCCGAGTTTTCTGGAGGGCAAGGCGGATGTCATCTGTTTGAGTGCACAGGCACAGCTCTCCAACTGCATCATGCTGCCGAGAGGACGGATGATTTTTGTGCCGGTTGCGACGCCTCAGTATCTAAAAGAACACGGGCCAATCAATCATCCTGACGATCTTCTGCACCACCGAGTATTCAGCAATCTTTATCCGAACAGCTTCTCGCTTAACTCGAACTATCAGCTCACGAAAAAAGGGCAGAGCTGCAGTTTTCAAGCGATCGATACCATTCGTTATTCGAATGTAGAGATGACTCGAAGATCGGTGCTTGAACATGCCGGCATAGCACCTTGCATGCCTTTGTTTTTCATCATTGATGATCTCGAAGCCGGGCGCTTAGTGCCGGTATTGGGAGGATGGCATCGGCCAAGTCACCAAAATTATGTGGTTTGTAAGGATGATGACTGGAAAATTCGTCAAATTCGAATGTTTTCCAATTGGTGGGCACAAAAACTCGGCGATTACGAGAAAGAATGTGAAGCTCGTTTAATCAAACTGTACGGGCGAAAATTCTTCCTTAATCTCATTCACTGAGCAGAAGCGTCCTGCAGAAATACAAGACGCTTCATAGAGCGTGAGCGCTAGTGGGCTAATTCCACTACCGCCATGATCTCAACAGGGCTGCCTTCGGGCAGTTCATTGGTACCCAGAGCAAGTCGAGCGGCTATGCCTGCGTCGCCCCATAGATCTTTAAAGACCTGAGAGGCACCGTTAATGACTTTAGGCTGATCCTCAAAGCCTTTAGCGCAGCGGACATAACCGACCACTTGAACGATCTGGCGGATGCGGTCTAAATCCCCAAGATCAAGTTTTAGAACTGCAAGGATATTCAATGCAGCGAGCTGTGCGGCTTGCTGTGCAGTTTCGATGCTCATGTCCTCGCCGACAACGCCTTTGTACTGCAGAATGCTGCCAATGTCAGGTGTTTGTCCGGACACGTAGACGAGATTTCCCACCCGTTTGGTAAATACATAGAGTCCGGCTGGTTTTTTGACTTCCGGCAGTTCTAACCCCAGTTTACGAAGCTTTGCTTCAATGTGCATTTAGTCCTCCATTAAAAGAGATCCGAAGTGATCGCTTATGCCTGAATCTGATTTAAATCTCCGATGATATCGGGTTCAGAAAACAGGGCCGTGGCGCCGCCAGTGTGGAGAAAAACCACATTGCTGCCCTTGGGAATACTTCCCGTACGAATGAGATCCATCAGTCCGTGGAAGGCTTTGCCGGAATAAACCGGATCCGTGAAGATACCTTCCGTTCTCGCAAGGTATCTGATGTCATCATTGGCTTCTTTGTAGGGTTTTTCGTAGCCTGGCCCCACATATTCAGAATGAATCACAAAGGGCAGCTTGTCGATTCGCTCTTGTGCGCCAGCGGTTTCCAGAACGCTGTTGGCCAGCTCAACGATCTTTTGGCCATAAGTCGCAGGATCCTTTTTACCGACTTGGATGCCAATCAATTGAGTGCTGTCATCGTGCAGCATCGCCGCCCCGGCAGCCAATCCTGCCAGTGTGCCGCCGCTGCCTGTTGCTGTGACCAAGTAGTCGCAGGCTAACCCGGCAGACTCGCATTGCTCCATTGTTTCGATGTAGCACTCCGCAAAACCGGCTGCCCCGATGGGAGTGGAGCCGCCGATCGGAATGTTGTAGACCTTATGCCCTTGAGCCGCTAATTGCGCAATATGCGCTTGGAACAGATGGTCATTGGCCTCCATGGTTTCCTTGGTGCTTCGCCCGCAGGACGGCAGAATGTGAATCTCTGCTCCTAAAATCGTATCGAGCAGCAAGTTGGCTCGAACGTCATTGGGCTGAGGTTCCACGATAGCCCCTAGGTAGACAACAGGGCGCATGCCGCAGCGCCGAGCGGCGGTAGCAGTTTCCATCACGTGATTGGATTGGGTAGCGCCATAAGTAAAGACGGTGTCGCATCCCTGTTTCTTGGCGTCGTGCAGCAGATATTCCAGTTTACGAATTTTGTTGCCGCCGAAGAGTCGAGCCGGAGAAGTCTTCCCGCTTTATCCAAAGATTGACGTCATAAGCCGAGGAAATGCTTTCGAGTTTGTGAAAAGGCGTTGGATAAAAGCCTAAAGAGACTTTGCCGAGATTTCCTAGATGAGCTCTGGCGATCTGTGCATATGTTGCCATTTCATTCCCGTCCTTCTGACCCAATAATGCGTGCCGTATCACTTGATGCGACTTATGCCTCACAGCAAATTTGAGTCTATCAAAATAATTTGAATTAATGAAGATAATGAATCAGGACTGCGGCTCTAAGGAAGGAAAGATTGAGGAAAGATTGCCGCAGCAGAACGGCAAGTTTTCTTGGGGGATAAAGAAAAAAGCCCGCACGTTTTGAGAAACGCACGGGCAAAAGAGAAACAAAGGGATGCCTCCGATTAGAGAGGCCGCGCAAGGACGCAGTTATTTGTGCGAGATCTTGTCAAGGGCTTGACCAAGATCCTCAATCAGATCCTGAGCATCTTCCAAGCCAATATGGAAGCGGACGAACGGGCCGCGCTTGCTCCAGTCCGTGGCCGTACGCGGAGGAACCGTCACTGTGGCCAGACTTTCGTAGCCGCCCCAGCTCGCGCCGCAGGCAAAATACTTGAGCGCATCGGTAAATTTGACGGCATCTTCCTTCGTGTAGCCATCGGCAAATTCGATCGTCAACATACCCGACGCGCCCTTGTAGTCGCGCATGAAGATGTCATGATTCGGATGGGTCGGAAGTTTCGGATAGAAGATCGTCTTAATTTCCGGACGAGTCTGGAGATAAGCCACAACTTCGTCGGTATTCTTTTCGATCTGATTCATGCGGACTGCGAGCGTACGCATGCCGCGAAGGACCAGATAGCAGTCATCGGGGCTGGTCGTGAAGCCAAGGGCTTCGGGCAGCTTATCGAAGTTCTTCCATTCTTTTTCGTTGCAGACGACGACGCCCATCGTTACGTCTGAATGGCCGCTGAGATACTTTGTAGCGGCGATGACAGAAATGTCAGCACCGAGTTTCAGCGGGTTGTAGAGGTAGCCGCTGCTGTAGGTATTGTCAATAGCTACAGGAATATTATGGGCATGAGCGATCTTGCAGAGTTTGGGGAGATCAATCACTTCGTAAAGAATCGATCCCGGGCTTTCAACGAGGATCAGCTTGGTATTGGGCTGAATCAGGCTTTCAACGTCTGAGCAGTCGGCCTTGCAGAAAGTAACGTCAACCTTGACCTTGCTGAGGAAGAGGTTGCAGACCGTGCGGACCGGACCGTAGATGGCGTCGGAGACGATGAAGTGAGCACCGGCTTCTGCATAGTTGAGCAGAACCATGGCGAGGGCAGCGAGACCCGTCGGGAACAGCTGAGCGCGATAGCCGCCCTCGAGTTCACAGATGAGCTTTTCCAACTCGAAGTTGGTCGTCGTGCCGCGGGCGCCATAGGAAAGAACCCGGTCCGTTGCGCGAAGCTTGCGGTACTTCTGCCAGGTATCGTAGTCCTTAAACAAAATGGTCGATGCACGCATCACTACCGGATTGACGGAACGAACTTCAACAGACTGGTCGCCGCGGCCGCTGTGAGTGAGGATAGTATTGACGCCCATTTGATGATCTCCTTAATCAAGAAGTAGTCGGGTCATGATGAGCGGGAGGCCTGGGGGTCCCCCGCATTGTGTTTTTTGCCGTGAATTAGTACCAGAACAGGAAGTAGGCAATGTAGGTAATGGCAGTGCCAAAGAGCATCGGAATGAATGTTCTCTTTGCGACTTGGAATGGAGATACCCCTGCCAATCCAGAGATGGCCACAATGGCGCCGGTAATCGGGGAAGAGGCGCGGCCAAAGCCGAGAATCACCTGAAGCGGGAAGATCAGCTGAATGATCGGAACGCCGATGACATGCGCCACATTCGGCAGGAGCGGAGCAAACGAGAAGAACGCAGCGTTGCCCGAACCCATGATGAAGGAGAAGAGCCACACCAGAGCGCCGCCGATAATCACCATGGCTGCCAGACCGAAGCCAGCGTCGTTGGCTGCAGTGATCAGCGTGCCCATGAAGCCGGATTTGATGAGGCCGGCAGCGAAGAATTCACCGCAGACAATCAGGGAGACCACGCTCACCAGGATCTTGCCCATGCCTTCGAAGAAGAGCTTGAAAGAGGCGAGAACGTCGCGAAAATTGCGCAGGCGGATCAGCTCAAAGATGATCGCAATGATGGTGGAGATAACCATTGCCGTGACAACATCCATACGGATATGACTGCCGGCGACTTTGGAGAAGAAAATGATCAGGAAGAGCGGAATGATGGGCAGAACGGCATAGATCTTCGGGACCTTTTTGTCCTGTTCAGTGGTCTTCGCGCCCGCCAGCGTCTGAATATTGTTGGGATCAAAAACCCAGCCTTCACGCTTGTCCCACCAGCGCTGGACGAACATGTGAACGAACGTCAGGATAATGACCACACCGACAAAGAGGGGCAGCTGGTAATAGACGAAGTATTCTGAAACATCAACGCCGGCGGTTTGAGCGGCCAGAATCGCATTGCCGGAACCCGGACCAACGTCTACGAACTGCGCGCAGCCGATCACGCCGAGGGCAGACATAGGACTCACGCCGGAGCGAATGAGGATTGGGTATAGCGTGACCATCAGCAGCAGTGCAAGACCGGCATGCGACGGCACGAAGATCACCATGATCTGCGACACCAGGAAAGAGGCGCCGAGAAGAACATAGGGGGACTTGATCAGCTTCAGAGGCTTTTCAAAAACTGAGAACAGGGCGGCTGAGGCTCCCACGTGCTCCATGTAGCGGGAGAAACCGCCAATGGCCATCAGGGTGAGGCCTAAACCGGCGATGCGGGATGAAAAGCCAGTGCTGAAGACTTTGAAAATATCAAAGCCGATAAAGTTCGTCGTCTGTTTGGCATTGAGCAGATCGCCCCAGCCAAAGATAGCTGTGCATGTGAGCAGCACCACGCCGCCCATGAAAAGAATGGCTTGCGGGTAATACCCTTTGAGCAGCAGTGTCACCACCAGGGCGATGACTATAAGACCAATAATGATGGCAAACATAAGTGTTCCCCTAGAACGTCCTAACGGATAGCGATTGCTTCAATTTCAACTTTCGCCCCCTTGGGCAGGGCAGCAATGCCGACGGCAGAACGACTCGGAGCGCCTGTTTTCGGCATCATGCGTGCATACACTTCATTAAATGCAGCGAAATCATTGATATCTGCCAAAAAGCACGTGGTTTTGACCACTTTGTCCAGAGACGAGCCGGCTGCTTCGAGGACGGCTTTGACGTTGAGTAATGACATTTCCGCCTGCGCCTTAATGTCTTCGGGCATTTCGCCGGTAGCGGCGCAGATGGGGAGTTGGCCGGAAACAAAAACAAAAGTTCCGGCTGCGATGCCTTGGGAGTAGGGCCCAATCGCAGCAGGCGCTTTGTTCGTGGAGAGAATTTCCTTATCCATTTAGAACACTCCGAGATGGTGGCGTTGAACTTGTATGTCACCTTCAGAGGCTGTCGGCAGCTGAGGTCGCAGCAGGTGGAGTTTGCAGCTCAAACAGGTATTTCGAACGTTTCACAAACTCTTACAAGCAAATTGAGCTTATCAAAATAAGTTGAATCAATCAACACTTTTATTGAGGGACTTGTCCTAATATGGGGTGCGTCAAGATTGACGCTGAAGCTTTACGTTACTGCTTAATAGATTGATTTTTTTAAAGAATCACAAGCCTTTGCCGGACTTCTAGGGCCGATGGCGTGTATACTGACTTTAGCGATTGGGGTGAAGTTGTGTGAGTGACGAGGCCTGACGAATTGCTGAGCGGCATGAAAAGTTTATGGTTCAGCTTCTCGTGGCCTGGCCCTGGCGGCTTGTTGTTGGCTGGCAGCCAGTCTGTTTGAGAGAACGGTCAAGCCTCTTTCTGTCGTTCTTTATTCGTTAATCCATTTGATTTAATGGCGTTAAGTCATACCGATGCTCTGCAGAGATGGGTCTGTGGCTGCGGATTCATTTCGATATGCATCGATTGGAACTAAGCAAATGCGGCATAATATTTGATATACATCACTTGAGATGAGTGCATTGAGATAAGTTCAATTTGATTATGAAATCATCATCCGTATATCTTTTGACAGCGCAAGATTGTGAATTGTTGGATCGCTACAAACTTATTGTCGATGCTATTGGACAGGTTTTTGGGAACAGCTGCGAATGTGTTCTCCATTCGTTGGCAGATTTAGAGCACTCCGTCATTCATATTCACAACGGCATGAAGACGGGACGGGTCTTAGGGTCTCCTATAACAGATAAGTCTTTGATGTTGCTTAAAAATTGCGAAAGCCTTCATCAAGATATAACACCTGTCTATCAAACGGTCGCTCGAAATGGATCTCCGATGCGTTCGACGACCATCATTATTAGAAACAACGACCGAATTCCCATTGGATTTTTATGCATAAACTTTGATTTGGGAACGTCATTGTCAGACCTTTGCCATCTATTACTGCCGCAGGATACGAAAGGCGCTCTGGGTCATGGCAAGGGAACAGGCGGGCTGGAAGGACAGTCTTCGGAAATGTTTGTTCAGAATTTGGATGACCTGCTGCTGTCCGTAACTTGCCGCATTCGGGATCAGATCTATGCTGATGAATCGATTACAGCTCGCAATAAAACGAAGGAAATCGTTAAAGCTTTAGATCAGGAAGGATTATTCGAGGTAAAGAACTCTGTCAGCAGGATTGCCAAAATTCTTAATCTTTCTAGGGATGTGGTTTATCTGCATCTCCGTTCTCACAGGGCGAAATAAAGGCTTGTACTGAGTTTATAACCGCTCCCCGCCAATCCCTAATGGGAGTTGGGCGAGACTTCTCGCCTCGTGTTGGCAGCTGCCTCGGGTTTCCAAGGTTTGATGTCGGCTCAACGCCTATTGAGCCGGAGGTCATTTCCTTTACGTCTCAGTACGGGAAGCCCCGCCGCCCTATATAGCCCGGGTCGCTTATGCACGGATGTTTGCATTGCAGCCGTGGGCCGCATTGACGCTTGATGTCCTCAGAAAGTACGTTGAGAGTCAGCCAAAGGCGTGATTCCTAAGGCTCAGCCGCCATTTCTCCCTGCCATTGCGGGGAGGGAGAAATGACGGTTTTGCTGAAGGGGGCTGCAGTATTCCTGCAGCCAAAACTTTAGGACAACTCTATTTTTGAGCGAATTTCGGAGGCAGTGTTATCGCCAAACAACGGGATGTAGCGGCCGTCCTGTGTTTTGAAAATGCCTAGAGGAACTGAAGTGCCTCCAGCCTTTCTGAAAATACGGGCATTCTCCCAAACATGATCCCGATCAGCCTGAGTAAAGCCGAAGGCCTCAGGATGGATGCCGCAGTAGTCCGGATCAGAGAAAAGCTCTTCATGCTCTCGCAGAACATCCCAGCTATTCTCCGATGCCAGCATTGCAGCCGCTTGTGCCGTACTGTAATCAGAAGATACACAGACGGGGAACCAGATGAAATCGATTTGCTCGGTGAGCAATTGACTGGTTTGCCAGAAATGGTTGGACCACGAGCATCGAGGATCAAAAACAACCAATACTTTGGGGAGAGCGTCCGAAATCCCCGGTTTGCGGATACCGTATCCATCACGGTAAAGACGTTCATAGATGGCATCGAGTTGGGTGCCTAGCCGCAGTTTGGGGTACTCCGGATAGGCGGGGATTTTAAAAGGATCCTGCTCATTCGGTGTTGCTTGCGAAAGGGTACAGAAATTGGACATAAACGATTGCCTCCCAGCGTGATCAATGGATTGGAAATAGCCAGACGGAAATGCCATATGCTGCTAAAAGCAGAGCTTCGCAGATAGCGCACAGTCCTACGGTCTTGAAAAAATCCCCTTTGAAATAGTCAAGGGAAATCGTCAGGCACATATGAGTTGGGGTCAGCATTTGCCCGCCTAGTCCGCAAACCATGGCAATGCTGAGCATTTCTAAGTTCCCCGGCGCGGCTGCGGCCACAATGGGGACGACCACAGCAACTTGTCCCTGAGTGATGCCCGTGAGAATGCCAACCATGAAGCTGAGTACGGCGATAACCCATTCGAGCGGCATCGCAGACTGCGTGACGTTGGCGACCAACGCTTGCAGCAAACCGGTACTTTCCAAGAGCTCCATGAAGAAGAAAATGCAGAATACATCTCGGAAAAGCCGCCACTCCACCGCCCGGATTAAGACGTCCGCGATTTGGACAGGGCGGCGGCAAAGTTTGAGCAGCAGCCCGGTGGCAAGTACGGTGATGCCTAAAGCTGCCCAAGCAGAAAGCTTGAAGGTCATCATCAGCACTAATGCGATTAAGATCGGTGTGAATGAGAGTAGAAAATCAAAACGTTCTTTGCGTTTTTGAGCACCGCTAATCTCAATCCGCTTTTCTTCATTCAGCGTGACATTGTGGTAAAGAACGATCCAGCCGATAACAAACGCCGCGGGCGTCAGCCAGGCTAAATGGCAGATCAGATCAATGACCGGAATGCCGGCAACTGAACAAGCCAGAATGATGCCGGGAACGATGGGGCTGGCAAATTCGCAAATGTGACGAAACCAAAAATTGACAGCGCTGAGCCTGTCGCAGCTAATGGCTTCTCCCTGGGCGATCTGTTTCACAATAGGAGCAGAAAACCGCGCTCCGCCTATGCTGGGCAGTAAACCCAAAAATGCGGCCATGATGGCCATGCTCAGTTTCTTTGACGAGGTGAGCTGCTGGAGGTACTTGACCATGCCGTCAAGACATCCGCTTTGCCGAAGTTCAATTTCCAGACAGACGACAAAGTAGAGTGACCCCACGAGATCATACGTTCGGCTGCGCTGCAGCATGGACACGACGCCGTCAACGAGCAAGTGCGGCTCTGGTTTCAGAAGCAGCCAAATGAGCAGACCGCTGCAGAGCACTGAGAAGCCTAGAGAACGCTTCAGCCGCAGCAGAACGATCAATGTGGCAACAACTAGACCGAGGATGAGAAAGATAGACATGCTCTGCAAGGTATTCAGAATTTCTACGTTTTCAATGGGTTTCTATCTCTGAGTCCAATCGGTGCAGCGTCAAAAGTTTTGAACGGTTATATCGTCGGACCGGTCACGTAGATGTTCATTGAGTTGTTATAGCGGCATTGTTCTGCTTTGGTCAGATCACCGTTGATGAACAGCATGATTTCATCGAAGACTCTCTGAGTCGCATCTGCATATGACTCTTCGCCCCGCATGATTTTTCCAACATAGCAGTCAATGTGTTCTTGGAGACACTGCCAAGTGTTTTCATTGCCGGTAGTCTTAACGACAGGAACAAAGGGAAAGCCTTGAGGCGCCCCTCTGCCGGTTGTGAATAGGATCAGATTGCAGCCGGCTGCAGCAAGACCGGTGAGCATTTCTGGCTCGCGCCCAGGAGAATCCATCATGACAAGGCCGGGCTGCTTGACGTTGTCTCCATAAGCGATGATGCGCTGAAAAATAGAGGATCCAGCTTTGGCTAGAGCGCCCAGTGATTTTTCCTCAATCGTGGTGAGACCGCCGTCAATATTGCCTCGCGTGGGCTGCCCGCCTCGCATATCGACGCCGACAGCCTTCGCCCGGGCTTCCATTTCTGAGACGCGTTTGGCAATCTCTTGTGCAACTTCCGAGGTAACGCAGCGGCGAGCAGCAATATGCTCTGCTCCCATGAATTCCGTTGTCTCGCCCCTGCCGCTGTGAAGATATCTGTGATTTTCCCAGCGATGACATTTGCTGAGAGACCTTGGGTGGTGTCAGAACTGCCGCACTTAAGGCCGAGCTTTAGCGTGTTGAAAGGATGTTGTGTCGGGGCGGCGGCGATTTTTTGCTTTAGATCGGCTACTACGGCTTTGGCATGCTCAACCGTTTGGGTTAAGCCGCCTTCTTTTTGAATGATCAAAAATTCAACGGGTTTTCCGAAAGTTTTTGCTTGTCGGACGATTTCCTCAGTCGGTACGCTTTCGCAGCCGAGACTGACGTACAGGATGGCGCCAAGATTCGGATTCTTAGCTAGATTGGTTAGAACTTTGGCGATCAGCGCAAGGTCCGGCTTTGTTTGAGAGCAGCCTTGCTGATGAGTAAAGCACGCGACACCTTCGATGTCTGAGAGCTGAACAACGACATCGTTTGCACATGCTACGCATGAAATGATGCCCACGAGATTACGGATGCCCACACTTCCGTCAGGTCTGGAATACCCTCGATAGCAGAGGCTGCGTGCATTAATAATGGGACGATCAGGTACTTTCGGAGTGAATACTTCCTCACAGCTCTCAAGCTGAGATGCCGGCGTATTCTGTTCAGCCATATCGCCGCGGCCGCGATTGCTTTCAACGTTTTGCACATGTACGTGACTGCCGGCAGGAATGTCGCGGGAGGCCGTCCCGATGACCTCCCCGTATTTCACAATGGAGTCGCTGCTGTGAATATCTCGTATGCTGATTTTGTGCCCGAAAGGGGTATCGTCCAATGCTTTGATCCGCAAGACGTCCGTCTGCCCCCCAACCACGACCTCATCGCTGATCCTGACAGACTTGAGCAGTGTGGCGGTGTTGTCTAGCGCGGATATTTGCAATGCATCAAAGGCGGGACGGGGGGACATGATGGGCTCCAATTTTTAAGGCCGCAGGCAGCTATTCTCTGGGAAGCTGTTCTTTGGCCTCAAGCAGGTGATTTTTCATAATTTGGAACGCAAGTTCACTGTCGTGATTTTTGATGGCTTCAAAAACTTTCTTGTGTTCGCAATAGGCATCTTCTCGACGTTCTTTATTCCAGAGGGTAAGGTGCCTGGATTGCCGTTGAAGTTCACTTAAAAAAAGACTTACAGTGGCAATCACTTCATTGTGTGAGGCTTGCATCAGTCTCAAATGAAATTCAAATGACATTTCCTCTGACATTTGATTATTTTCGACAGCTGTTTTTTGGACCTCTAAAATTTCTTGAAGTGTCTTAATTTCTTCTTCGGTTGCCAGCTTGGCCGCCTGTGCAGCGCCATAGGGCTCAATAGCCAGTCGAAAATCAAAAAGATTGAGCAGGATTTGCGGAGTGATAGTGGTGACGAGAGGACCAACAACCTTCAAGATGTTGCTGAGATCAGCTGTTTGCACCAATACGCCCTTACCGCGAATTTGCTTGACAACGCCTAAGTACTCCAGAGACTTCATCGCTTCCCGGACAGGAATGCGGCTGACCTGCATCTCTTCGGCTAATTCGCGCTCAGAAGGCAGGATGTCTCCGGGCTTGAACTCACCGCTCATGATTCTTTCGCGGAGAATATCTGCGATCTGCCCGTAGAGCGTTTTATTGTTCCGGTCTAATTCGATTTTGCTCATTACAAGTGCGGATGGGTTATTAAGTAAATAAAGGAGGTGCCTACTTGTTTAAACAGCGGGCCGCCTCCTTTTCTAATGTAAACGCATTAGAGAGAGGTAAATAGACCCAGCATTGACCAATAAGGAACACCGACTAGTGCGAAGATTATGTAACTAAGAAGCGTAAAGAACAAACCTATGAGCCACCAAGTCTTAACGCTGACATACCCGCCGCCGAACAGAACGGGGCCGGCAGCATTCGCGTAGTGCGTCAGGATGGCGCCCATAACGCCGCACATTAGAAAGACGAGGAACATGTCCCAGGCAGGCAGACCGGCTGCCAAGCCGATAGTGAACTGCACCGGAAGCACAGAGGCCATATACGCCCCGCAGGACACAAAGAGATATCGGCAGACGGATCCGGCAGCGACCAAAGTGAAGAGCAGTGCGACGTGGCTGAAGGATGAAAAGTCCACATAGAGCTGAAGCTGTTCTGCCATCCATTTAAAGAAGCCGAATTGGTTCATGGCGCCGGCCAGCCCCAGAATGCCGCCGTACCACATCAAGGTCGTCCAAACTTGGCTGTTTTTGGCAATATCCTTCCACTTGAGGACATTGGTCATCAGGCAGACGGCGATGAAGCCCAGAACCACGGCAGTGGAGTTGATTTTCGTATAAGAAGAGGTGGCCCAACCGATAATGGCAAGGACGAATAGGCAGAGAAGAATTTTTTCTTTGCTGCTCATGGGGCCGATGGCCGCAAGGCCTTCCCTGGCAATTCGCACATTATCGATCTTGGTCAGAGTGGGCCGGTAGATCAGATACATGACGTATGGCGCGATCAGCAGCACGATGCCCGCGGGCAGAATAAATGCAGTCGTCCACTGGAGCCAAGTGATGTGCAGTCCCAGCATTTGATCAGCCAGCGCCCAAGCGACGGTATTGGCGGCATATCCCGTTAGGAAGGTGATGCCGGTACACATAGTCACCACATAAAGCAGAACCGAAATGTAGGCGCCAAAGCCCCGGGGATTTTTGTCTGGATACGAACCCAAAGATTCCGCGACGCTGAGGAAGATGGGATAGATGATGCCGCCGGTGCGCGCCGCATTGGACGGCGTTACCGGAGCGATGATGAAATCGGCAAAGGCTGCCGCATACCCGAGCCCCAAAGTCGAACGTCCGAAGATGCGGATCATCCAGAAGGAAATGCGCTTGCCGAGGTTGGTATCTCGGAAGGCCTGGGCGATGATATAGGCGCCGACAACGAGCCACGTCATCGTCAGTGCGAAGCCGGAAAGCGCCACGGTATGGCCGCGCATTATGACGGCATAAAGGCCCAGGAAAATAGCGAGCGCGGTGGCTTCACCGACAGGGCGAAGCATGACCATCAAAATAGCGCCGGCATAGAACGGGAATAATCCCCAGGCCTTGGGGTCCATGCCTTCCGGAGGGTCTAAAAAGAGCAGTAATAGAGGCAAAAACCCTATTAGCATCTTTATTAATTTATCTTTTTCCATTATTGATTCTCCTTGGTGGTTTTTGTTTGGCGCCCCTCGGGGTAGGGCGTTTAATTAATACTTTCTCGTAAAGGAAGTATTTATTTTTTCGAAGATTAAGCAGGGTTTATCTAAATCCTCGAAATGTTTGCAAAGCTCAATAATTTCGTCCTGTACGGCGGCCGGAATAATGCCGTCAGTCATGGCTTGGAATTTAAGCGCGACGCCGTCCCAGGAAAGCGTGTTTTCCGGGTCTCCCGTCGGATTCCAGATCTGGGCATGGAGTTCCTGTCCGTCGTCGGTGACGGCTTCAATGCGGCAGGGCCAATTGCGAGGCACGCAGGCATTGATTTCGGTGTCTTCGACCACTTCTATGCGACGCTCAAGAGCCTTTACATCGGCCTCATTCACGGATTGATCCGAGAAGGACGTTTCCGTAGGCACGCCTCTTAAGAGCGTGGAGGCGACGCAGTACGCCAGGCTGAATTTGGCTTGACGGCCGGTCGCCGGCGAACGGGTGCCCGCCACGGTGTTGGCCGTTGTGTAGGTCAGCAGACGAATGGTCTTTAAGCCGCGGCCTGCGGCTTGCCGGCGAATATCGAGTGCAGCGTCAATCGCAGAATGGGTGTGCCGGCAGCACGGATAGGGCTTGAAGGAAATGAGCCCGGCACGCCATTTTTCGCCGAAGTCCTTGAAGAGGTCATAGCACACTTCCTGACGGGCATAACCGGCAAAGAACCCCTGTTTGCCTTCCAGAATGTGGGTTGCACCGCTAAAGCCGTTTTTGGCAAGCATGGCAACCAGGATGCCGTTGCCGGCAGCCGCTCCCGTATGCAGGCATTTGCTCATGCCGCCGTCGGGCAGGAACTGCCACAAGCCCGCCGACATTGTGCCGGCGTTGCCTAATGCCCAGTTGAGCTGAATGGCATCGAGATCGAGCAGTTTGCCGGCAGCCATCGCTGCGCCGAACACGCCTGTAGTCGCTGTCGTATGAAAGATTTTGTAGTGAGCAGGCGTGATGGCGGCACCGATGCGGAGCATGATTTCAAAACCGCATACGGCTGCGAGCAGTACGTCTTTCCCCTGTTTGCCGGCGAATTCAGCTGCAGCAAAGGCGGCGGCTAAATTCGGGGTAGCGGGATGGCTGATGCTGTCACGGTCAACATCGTCCATTTCCAGAATATGACCGAAGTAAGCGTTTGACATGGCGGCAAGCACAACGTTTCGGCGGCCGCAATCGATGGATGTCGCTTGAGAATTGCCGCCGAGCACGTCAGCTACGGCTTTGATCGGTTGGGAAGAGCGATCTGCAGCACCGCCGACAGCGCAGCCGATCCAATCCAGGGTGTCGCGCTTCATGGTGTCAATGACAGCTGCTGGAATATCCGCATACTGAAGGTCTGCAACAAAATCTGCGCAAGCTTTGGAGGGGGACCAGGTTTGATTAGTCATAGCAATCCTCAAAAAAAGAGGGGGAAAAACACGACAAAGCAGCTTTTCCCCCTTCACTCATCATCAACTACGAAGGATGAATTTCATCAATTCGGAAAGACTACTTGGTCGCTAGGATTTCTTTTTCGACCTTCTGTGCGTAGTCACGTACCTTGTCATAGCGGCTGTTGCCGTGCGAGTCCATGGTGACGAGGAACGGTCCGAAATGCTTTGCCTGAAGCGGCCACATGGCCTCCGGCATGCCGTGCTCAAACCAGTGAGGTTCTTTCGTGCCGACAATGCCTGCTGCCAGGACAACTGCACAGCCCGGACAGGCCTGAACGTAAACCTGCTTATATTTCTGCAGCGCAGCCTTGGTACCATCGCCCATGCCGCCCTTGCCGATGATGACCTTGACGCCTTGCTGGCCCACAAAGTCGGCATGCGGTTCCATACGAATAGAGGTCGTCGGTCCAATGACGCTCAGGTACCACTTCCCCTGAGCATCCTTTTTCATGACTGGACCGGCATGAAAAAGCGCACCGCCGCGAAGGTCTTCGGGGAAAGGCTTGCCGGCGTCGGCGAGCTCGCGAAGCTTCAGGTGAGCAATGTCTCGAGCAGTGCAGACCTGCCCATTCAAATAAATAATGTCGCCGACTTGGAGTTTTTCAACTGTTGCATCATCAAGGGGCAGCGTCAGTTCGTATACGGCCATTGTTATTCTCCTGCTTGAAAGAGCTGTTCAGTGCGGCCGTCGGGGTAGAAACGGATACCGAAGCGACGAGCAACCCAGCAATGGAAGTTGATGACAACCGGGCAAATGGCGGTGTGGGTGGCAGCCCAGCCAATCTTCACCGCCAGAGCGGTTGTATCGCCGCCGATACCAGCGGGACCGTTCTGGAGCTTGTTGATGTCTGCGAGGAGTTCCTGTTCAAGTTCATCAAAGAGCGGATCAGGGTTGTGATCGAGCCAGTTGCGGGTCGAAATGGCTTCACGAGAGAGCTTTGCCGCCACGTCCATTTGTCCGCCCAGGCCAATGCCGATTGAGAACGGCGGGCAGGGATAGCCGCGAGCCCCCATGAATCCGTTGGAGCCGCAGATCGTGTCGAGCACCAATTGCTTGAGACCCTTGTAGTTCTTGCCCAGGGTGGCTGGGGTCAAAATCTTGGCAACGTTCGGGAGCTCAGCACCGCAGCCCTTCGCGCTGACGATGATTTCGCAGTAAGGCAGATCCTTCTCATAGCGCAGTTCGTAATTCGGAACGCCGCGTCCGGAAGAGTCGCCCGGATTGTGGCGGGTCAGCGGATGAACAATGGAAGGACGGATGTAGCCGGCTTTTGTAGCTTCAATGACCGACTGGGTAATGTTTCCCATCAAGTTCGTGAGGTTAGGCTGCATCGCCTCACCCCAGCGAATCCAAACAGAAGGGAAACCGGGAGACTGGCAAACGGGTTTGTCCATTTGACCGGCGAGCTCAACATTCTTGAGCATTGTTTCCAAAAAGGTTTTTGCCTAATGACATGGACCACCCACCTACCCAGTGCGTCACAACGAAGCGCTGCACGATAATGGGTGTATATCAACCCAGTAGGAGGTCCATGTCATGTCAAAGAAGAAT
>ENA-OPXH01000775-OPXH01000775.1-human-gut-metagenome-genome-assembly--contig:-NODE-775-length-26254-cov-3.571434_pt1 | contig 26254 bp, 26 predicted proteins | sample MGYA00241521_ERZ502034 | MGnify/ENA primary metagenome ERZ502034 (study PRJEB25962, sample SAMEA2042103) | human gut metagenome | biome: human gut; feature: human-associated habitat; material: faeces... | reverse complement strand
AAGTTGTTTTCCCATGATCAACGTGTGCAATAATTGCTATATTTCTAATGTTATTCATGTATTTTCACTCCTTTTTTGCCTTTTTGATTATAACACAATTCATTGAAAAGACAATACAAAAAGCTTATCACTTTATGTAATTCATAACGAAAAATACAGGGTTTTTATCCCTGTATAAAAAAATCATATGTTAATTGAATAACTTGACGAATATGTTTCAAATTATCATAGTTATGTGTAGCTCCTTCAATAGGGCAAAAAGTTGGATTTACAAATCCTTTTAAATACTTTTTTGATATTTGAAATGGAACTGTTGTATCCTCTGTTCCATGAATAATCATTAAATCATTTTTATAAATATCCAAATCCTTATATAAATCTCTCGATGTTATATCTTCGACAAACTCATGAGAAATTTCAAAACCACCATGATCATAATAAGGAGCTTCTTCAACATGTCCTTTTAAATATTCAATCGCATCAGGTAGATTAAAAGCTGGTGCCCATAAACACATTTTAGAAATATCCTGTGGGAATCTTTTTGCTACTTCACTTGCAATGGCTCCACCCATAGAATGACCTAATAAATAAATATCTGTCACACAATCCATTTTCTTAACTTCTTCTAAAAGCTGAATAGCTGAATCCAGTTCATTTTGAAAAGTCATATCTTTAAATTCCAAATCTGATTCTCCACTTCCTAAAAAGTCCATACGCAAAGTTCCAATATTTTGCTTTTCTAACATTCTTGACAACTGAACATAAGAAAATTTTGTTCCTGTTTTTTGACCAGTAAACCCATGAAAAATAAGGCATACAGGAAACTGATTAGCATGTGGTTTATGAAAGAAACCTCTCATTGTTCCACGTTTTGTTTTCATTTCATAATACTCTTGCATATCATTTCTCCTTTATTGCTTTTAGAATCACTTCTGTTAAAACTTGATAGCCATCTTCATTAATATGTAAACCATCAATAAAACAATTTGCATTTAATTGTCCATTTTCAAATAAAGAATCATAAACATTAATAAAATGAACATATTCATAAGGAATCATACGTTTATATTCTTGCATAATCATTTGTAAAATATCGTTACTTCTTAATCCTTGATGCATTGATTGATAACCATGAAGCTTTTCAATACACGGAATAGGACTTAACAAATGAATTTGGCATTCTGGTAAATTATAATGAATAATCTCCACCATCTCTTTAACATTCAAAGCAATATCTCTAGGACTTGCCATAATCGTATTTCCTAAATCATTTGTTCCTATTAATATAAAAACTTCACGTGGGCGATATTTAATAACACCTTCATCAACAAAATGCAGCAACATATCAGAAGTAATCCCACCAATACCACAATTATAAACAGGCCCTAAATCCTTAAAAACATGTTCTACATCATAATATTCAATAATAGAATCCCCATAGAAAACAATACTATTGTCTTGAATATATCTTTGTTGTTGAATAATTTGAATCATTCTTTTTAAAACTGATTCTCTCAACTGATAAACATTTGTATCATATTTCATACTTTCACGCATACAACCATCTCCTTATCACTATTATAACATAGCTTATATGAAAAGAATTTGAACAATGTATGTATTTATTGTTAAAGATTTTTTATATATGATATAATTATTATTGCATTTATCAATAGTGTGCTATGGAGGAAAACTGGTATTGATGTGATTTAATGGAGGAATATTAATGGAGTATTTAATTATACTCTATTTAATTCTTGTAGTTACATACAAGTTTTTAAATAAAAACTAGTGAAAACTACATTTCATTAAATTTATATCTTTAACAGTTAGCTAAAATAGCTAAAAGGAAGAGTTCCCGCTCTTCCTTTTCTTTATATCTTTACCAGTCTTTTGACTACACTTATAGTATAGCACAAACAATAAAAATGTAAACTTATTTATTTTATATGAAAATAATTTGAACACATAACATATAAACAAGAGTTCCTCCAATAATAGATAATAACGTGTTACGTTTGATAAGATGTAAAAGAATGACAGTTCCTACACCAATCATTTCACAAATCCCATGATTTCCACTCAGTAAATCAACACTTCTTAAACAATACACTACGAGCATTGCCATAATAGCATAAGGTAAAACATCTCCAAGATATTCAATGATAGGATATGATTTATTTTTAAAGATAAAAAAAGGTAGAACTCTCGTTAAAAAGGTTATAACTGCAATAATACTAATCAGTATAATCTCATGCATTTTCCTTTCCTCCTTTTTCGTATACATAAATCAAACTTAAAATAATCCCTACCATAGATGGAATAATAAAAGCATCACTACCAAAAATCAATAAGCAAACAATACTGATTCCAAAACCAATATAAGTATAAAGATGTTTTGTTGAATTTAAATATTGATCTACAACAATCACAACAAATAATGCAGTCATTGCAAAATCTAATCCCGTTGTATTGATTGTTAGTAATGAACCAACAATACTTCCTATTAAACTTCCTATCACCCAATAACATTGATCAAAGAAAGAAATAAAAAACATGTAATATTGAGGTAAACATCCTTCTGGTGCTTTTGCACTCACTAACAAAGAATAAGTTTCATCAGTTAAAGAAAAAATCATATATGCATTGTGATGCGGCTCGTCTCATGTGTCTGCATTCCGTTCGCTTGTGTTACATCCATAGTATATGGAGGAATCTTATTTTTAATCTGGTAAGTTCTGGTATTTTTAAAGTGTCATTTCTAACATCACATCTGACAGATAATGTTTTAGGCGATCGGCCAGACGCCGGTTTCTTTCTGATTTCAGTCCGGGATCCGTCCGCAGCAGCGCTCCTGCTGCTTCGGCAGCTTGTTTTAGGATCAGAGAATCCTGGAACACATCTCCCAGTTTAAAATCCATCAGACCGCTCTGCCGGATTCCAAAGAGATCGCCCGGTCCCCGAAGTCTTAAATCTTCTCCCGCGATAAAAAATCCGTCATTGGACTGATTGAGGATACCCAGACGCTCTTTTGTTTCTTTTGATTTGGAAGGACTCATAAAAATACAGTAGGACTGATGTCCTCCTCTTCCTACCCGGCCGCGGAGCTGATGAAGCTGAGCGAGGCCAAAACGTTCTGCATTTTCGATCATCATAACTGTTGCATTCGTAACATCAATCCCGACTTCGATCACCGTCGTGGATACAAGGATCTGGATCTCATTTTTCCCGAATGCTTCCATGATCTCATCTTTTTGTGCCTGCTTCATTTTTCCGTGAAGACACCCCACTTTGACAGACTCACCCATGATATCCTGAAGCATCTGGGAATAATCGGTTACATTTTCTGCTTCCAGCGCTTCACTCTCCTCGACCATCGGACAGATCACATAGCACTGTCTGCCTGATTGCACTTGCTTTTTCATAAATGTATACGCTGTATTCCGATATCCGGTATCCACCACACAATTTTTGATTGGAAGTCTGTTTTTCGGCAATTCATCGATGACTGAAATATCCAGATCTCCGTAGAGGATGATTGCCAGTGTCCGCGGGATCGGGGTGGCGCTCATGACCAGGATGTGAGGCAACACTCCTTTTCCTGCCAGCGTCTCTCTTTGTTTGACTCCAAAACGATGCTGCTCATCTGTTACCACCAGCGCCAGATTCTGATACTGCACTTTTTCTTGAATCAGTGCATGAGTTCCGATCACAATGTCTGCCTCTCCCGCTTCAATTCTGGCATAAGCCTCCCGTTTTGCCTTTGCTGTCATGGAACCGGTAAGGAGCTCCGTTTTCAGCGGGATTCCGTATGCTTCCAGCATGCCGCTGATATTTTCATAATGTTGTCTGGCAAGCACTTCTGTGGGTGCCATCATCGCGCTCTGATATCCATTTAAGCCGGTATACATCAAAGCAAGAAGTGCCACAATCGTTTTTCCGGATCCCACATCCCCCTGTACCAGCCTTGACATGACAGATTCTCCGGAGATATCCCGCAAAATCTCCTGCCATACTTTCTTCTGTGCGCCTGTCAGTTCATAGGGAAGTGCGTGAAGAAATTCGTCCACCTTCGGCTGATCACAGAATCCATAATGATTCTTGGCACGGTCTTCCCGTTCCTTGATCATTCGCAGGGAAAGCACGAAAATCAGAAATTCTTCAAATACAAAGCGCTTTCTTGCTTCATAGAATTCTTCTTTTGTCTCCGGGAAATGGATTCCTTCCATTGCAGTTCTTCGATCCAGAAGGTGATATCGGCAGATCAGCTCTTCCGGAAGAAATTCCCGGATTCCTTCCACCTGCTCCAATGCCTGAGCGACCGCTTTTTTTACTGCATTATTGGTCAGTCCTGCCGTCAGGGCATAAACGGGCTGCATTGTATTTCTTTTTTCCTCGTAAGAGGCACTGGGATAGAAAATCTCCGGATGCTCCATCACCAGTGCGTCCTTTTTGCGCACAATCCTTCCGCGCAGAGTGATCACGCCTCCCCGTCCCAGTGTGTTGCGAAGAAACGGCATCCGAAACCAGATCACTTTCAAAGTGCCGGTCATGTCTTTCAGATAGAGTGTGGTGATCTGCATTTTTTTATTCTGACTGACCTGGATCCTCCCGAAGATCGCGCCGGTGACAGTGACTGTCTTTCCCTCCTGGATCTCTCCGATGGAAATCGGATCTTCATAGATATCATAGGTCCTCGGATAATACGCAAGCAGGTCCCCAATGGTATGGACACCTGCTTTTATAAATAATTGTTCTGTTTTTTCACCAACGCCTTTTAAGACGCTGATTCTTTCAGATTCTCTCATAAATGAAACAACTTCCTATTCTACAGATAATACGTAGTAGTAGATCGGCTGTCCACCGCAGTGGAAATCAACATCTATATCCGGATAGATCTCTTCAATCTCGCCTGCAAAGCGCTCTGCATCTTCTTCCAGAACATCCTGTCCGTAATACAGACTGATCAGTTCTGTATCATCATCCACAAGCTGAGAAAGCATCTCTTTTGTCGTCTGCTCTACTGACTGACCGACAGAAAGGATTCCGGCATCACCGATTCCCATGATATCTCCTTCATGGATCTCTTTATCGTCAATATGGGTATCACGCACAGCGTACGTAACCTGCCCTGTCTTTACATTCTTGATCTCTTCCAGCATGGTCTCCATGTTGGTATCGACGTCCTCTTCCGGCATATAGTTGATGATCGCTGTAATTCCCTGTGGAACTGTCTTTGTCGGAATCACGATGATATCCTTGTCCTTTGTCAGATCTTTTGCCTGATTTGCTGCCAGGACAATGTTCTTGTTGTTTGGCAGAATGAAGATGTGATCTGCATTGACCGCATCGATCGCAGTGAGCATATCCTCTGTACTTGGGTTCATCGTCTGACCTCCTTCGATCAGATAATCCACACCAAGTTCTCTGAAAATCTCGTTCATTCCTTCTCCGATGGATACTGCAATAAACCCAACCGGCTTGCGAGGCGCTTTTTTCGCCTGTTCTGCTGCAACTTTTTCCGCATCACGGATCAGCTTTTCCTGATGCTCTTCTCTCATGTTGTCAACCTTCATACGGGACAACTGTCCGTATGTGAGTCCTTTTTCAAAGGCCAGTCCCGGATGATTTGTATGAACGTGGATCTTCACAATGTCTTCATCCGCCACACATACGATGGAATCTCCAATGGACTCCAGGTAGGATTTAAACTCCATTTCATCTGCTTCTGTAAAGGCCTTATCTGTCATAATGATAAATTCTGTACAATATCCGAACTTGATGTCCGCTTCAGCCTGCGCACCTGCTTTGGTCATCTTTGTTCCTGCACTTGCTTCGATCGCACTGTAATCGATCTCTTTGCCAAGAAATGCATCATAGGCACCATGTAACACTTCCAGAAGTCCCTGTCCGCCGGAATCCACTACGCCGGCTTCTTTCAGTACAGGAAGCATCTCCGGTGTCTGATCCAGCACTTCTTTGGCATATGCCAGAACTGCCGGCAAAAACTCTTCCAGATCATCTGTCACCTCTGCCATCTCAGCTGCTTTCTGAGCGATTCCTTTTGCAACTGTCAGGATCGTACCTTCTTTCGGTTTCATGACCGCCTTGTAAGCAGTTGCTCTTGCACGCTCACATGCCTGTGCAAGTACAATCGTATCGATCTCTTTTTCTTCCCGGATCGTCTTTGTAAATCCTCTCAGAAGCTGAGAAAGGATTACTCCCGAGTTTCCTCTGGCTCCTCGAAGAGAACCGGAAGAAATCGCTTTTGCCAGAGATTCCATATCCGGTCTCTCCATGGCGCTGACTTCCTTTGCAGCTGACATGATCGTCAAAGTCATATTCGTTCCTGTATCTCCATCCGGTACAGGGAATACATTCAGTTCATTGATGAATTCTTTTTTTGCCTCCAGATTTGCCGCTCCCGCCAGAAACATTTTTGCGAGCAGCTCTGCATTGATCGTTTTTGTTGCCACAGCAAATATCCTCCTTAATCTATCACTCTGACACCTTCAACGAAGATGTTGATCTTATCTACGGTCATCCCGGTGAATTCTTCCACTTTATATTTGACGTTGTTCATCAAATTATCAGAAACAGAAAGAATATTTACTCCATATGCAACGATCACATGGAAATCCAGAACCAGGATATTGTCATCTGAAATATCCACATGAATCCCATGGGTCAGACTTTCTCTTTTTAACAGCCGCACAAGACCATCTTTCATGTTCACGGCAGCCATACCTACAATTCCAAAACATTCTACAGCAACAGAGCCTGCGTATTTAGCAATAACTTCCGGGCTAATTGTGATAATCCCAAGCTCTGTACTCATACTACCTTTCATCATATATTACCTCCAATTCTTAATGGATCTTCGCACAATTAACATTCGTATTATACTCTCATTATCCGGATTTTACAATATCGATTCATAAAGTGCTGTCAAAACATTCAAAATCTCGTCCTCTGACATGGCCGAACTGTCCAGGCACAGATCGTACTGGGACATCTCTTCCCACTTCTTGTCTGTATAGTAGTTATAATAGAATTTTCGCTGTTTATCGACCTTTTTGATCAGAGAAAGCGCCTCTTTTTCTTCCAGAGAGGTACGCTCCATCACTGTCTGAAGCCTGTAGTCCAATGGTGCATGAATAAAAATACTCCGGGATGTCGGGCGGGATTTCAGGATATCATTGGCGCATCGTCCTACAATGATACAATCCTCCGTATCTGCCAGACGTGTGATGATTTGTGCCTGTGTGTAGAACAGCACATCGTTCATCGGTTCAAACCGAAAACGGCTTTCCATCTGCGTCGGATCTTCTACCGGGTAACGCCATGGATTCGCTCTTTTTTCATCTACTTTGACCAGCTCATCATAAGAAATATCATTCTGTTCACTGGCAAGCTTGATCAGTTCTTTGTCATAATAATGAATTCCCAGCTTTTCGGATAACTTCTTTGCAATTCTGCGTCCGTTGCTGCCATACTGTCTTCCGATTGTAATGATACGTCTGCTCATAATCATTCCCCGCTTTCTGCCTGTCATCAAGGCGTTTGAAGTTATTTGAAGTTACTTTAATTTTACCATGAAATGAAATTGATGTGAACAAAAAACCCGATAGAATTCACAAAAAATCCCATATATTGATCTTCACAAAAAAGAATTTCAAAAAAAGACTTGCATTCAGAGGGGGTTTCTGCTAGAATAACAGTGTTGTGAGTCTGTATAAGACTATTTCAGATTGTTAGGAGGTGCAATGATGGCTAAATGTGCTATTTGTGAAAAGGGTGCTCACTTCGGAAACAACGTAAGTCACTCTCATAGAAAAACACCAAAAATGTGGAAATCAAATGTGAAATCCGTTAGAGTGAAAACAGAAGGCGGAGCTAAGAAAATGTACGTTTGTACTTCTTGTTTAAAATCAGGATGCGTTGAGCGTGCATAATCTGTTATATGACGACACGGAATAAAAAGGCTTGATATTTACTTTGTAAATATGGAGTCTTTTTTTCATGCTTTACTTGCCAGAAAAAACAGATGCCCAGCCGGACACCTGCTCTTCATTTACAAAACAGACAATATCCTATTAAAAGCAACGCAGTAATGATCGCAATCCCCCATGGAATACTCGATAACAGGAGCATGATCAGCATTCCCACTGCGACGAAAATCAGCGCAAATCCGATCACCCGTTTCAAAATACATCACATCCTCCGGCCCTCTTACTGCAAATATATGACAGATATTTCAAAATAGTACTCTGATTTTATACGTTTTCTTCTTTTTCAGCAGAATCTAAAATCTCTGCTACATCTGCTTCTGTTACTTTATCTTCCTTTTTCTCTGTAAAACGGTCCACCAGATCCGGTACCATATCCAGAATTTTTGTCATTGTATCCTGATTTCTCACATTTACAAGCTTGGTCGTTCCATTCTTGATCACAAGAACTGCACTCGGGGTAATCTTTCCACCGATTCCACCCATTCCTTTTTCGCGTTTTTCAGCACGAAAAGAACCTGCTCCGATTCCAAAGGAAACATCTACAAGCGGAAGAATGATCGTATCACCCACATGAATTGCGTCACCGACAACCGTCTTAGATGAGATCATTCCGTCCATTCCCTGAAACAATGCTTCCACAGTCGATTTAAAATTGTTGTTATTCTCTGCCATTTGCTGTTTTCCTCCTTTGGCTTTTTGGTTGTATTCTAAAAGCGTAATTTTCTGATATGGGAAATCGTCGTGCGGATATTCTTGTTCCACAGCAGATTCCATAGAACAATCACAAAATAAACGGCATGCACCCTTCCCTTGATCATTGCCTTTCCTTTGAGCACTTTCTCGTCAAAATTCGGAGTGATCTCCACACATTCTCCGATAAACGGATAGATAAGACTCGCTCCCGCCAGAACATATCCTGTGACAGAAGGGTCTGAAAACCCGAATTCCAGATCTGCCTCACACTTTGACGGCTTCAAAAAGCAAAACAAACGTCGAAGCTCTGTGAGGCATTTCATAAAAGCTGACCGATGAATTTCATCCGTAAGAAACTCCATCAATCTTTCCTTTTTTTCTGCCAGTGATTTGAGCATATCACAAATTTTATGAAAAGTACATTTTATCTGTTCCGCTTTTTGAGAAATCCGCTCTCCAAGTCCCGGTCTTGAATCCTGTTTCTTTTTGTTTTCGGTTTTCTTATGTTCTGTTGTTTTCTTTTGTATTGGTTCCGGCTGTTTTTTAAGTTGTTCTGAAGACTCTTTTTTCTGTATACTTTTTTCAGAAGGAGGAGACTTCAGTGTTTCTTTACTCTGAGAGTGCTTCTCTTCTGCCCGGGAAACAGGTAGGGCTGCCTGTTCGGGCTGATCCGCCAGAAACTGCTTCCATGCGATTCGAAACTTCCATTTTAACGCTCCGCCTTGGTACGACACCTCTCCTTTTACAAGGGAACACAGCCAGGAAAACTTCAGCGAGGCGAACAGGTTTTTCCATTCATCTTCCCCCAGGACATCTCCCCGATATCTGACCGGCACAAAAAGAAAGATACCTGCCAACAGGATCAGTATTCCCAATATTACCAGTAATATCCAGCCTATGATTTTTAAAATCAACAGAAGTATATGTATCATATGATTCTACACACTGCCTTCCCCAGATTGTTTCTGATTATTTAAGATGAACTCTCTTAGTCTGACATCATTTGTTTTTTGGTACACATCCTGCACGATTTCTTCTGTCAGCTCCAGCGCCCCTTCGTATCCATCCGCGAGACCGACTACGAACAGCCCAGCGTCCTCAAAAATATGCTGCTTCAGCAACAATACAGAGAAAAATTCCAGTGGATTTTGTTTTCCCTGGGCTAACACGATCAGATAAAGATCCTTTCGAAACCGTTTCTTTTTCAAGCCCTCAATAATCCTTTTTTCACGTTTTTTCAGAGAACGGCTTACATACAATTCTCTATAAAACTCCATATTCATGCAGTCTGTCATCCCCTTTATGCTTATTCTTTTCTATTGATAATAATAAGAATCCAACACCTGCTTTGCAATTGGAACTGCTTTTGCGCCGGCATTTCCGTCATAACCCTCGATGATCACACTGATGACCAGTTCCGGGTTGTCCACATTCGTAAAGCCTACGAACCAGGAATGTGTTTTTTCCCCGTCTGTCATGCTGTATTCTGCAGTTCCTGTTTTTCCCGCCACGGAATAAGACTGTCCGGAAAGCATCGTGGCAGTTCCTTCATCCACAACTGCCCGCATATAGTCTTTCAACTGTGACGCTTCCTCCGATGTCATCAGTTTTTTATAACTTTTCGGTACATTTTTCCGAATCTCGGTTCCTTTATAGTTTGTGACTTTATCAACCAGATATGGTTCCATTAAAGTTCCGCCATTTGCGATCGCCTGTGTGATCAGTGCCATGTGATACGGGCTGACCAATGTGTTTCCCTGTCCCATAGCTGTCATCATCATCTCTCCGTCACTGGTATTCTCATCCACTACAAACGAGCTTTTTGAATAATCCAGCACGGATGGCAGTTTTTTGTTAAACAGAAGCTCTTCGGCCGTCGCACGGTAAGAATTCCGATCCAACATCAGACCAATGTTTGCAAAGGAAGAGTTGCAGGAGTTTGCAAAAGAACTGCGCAAGTCTTCCAATCCATGTACCGTACTGTCAAAACATCGGATCGTGATGTCTTCATAAGTGATCGATCCTTCACAATTATAGCTGTAATTTTGATAGTCCGGATGTTCTCTCATATATTCCAGTGCAGTCACGATCTTAAAGGTAGATCCCGGAGCATATGCCCCTTGAGTCACCCGGTTCAGAAGAGGACTGTAAGTACTGTCTGCATTTAAGGCTTCCCAATCCTGCGCGATTGTATTCGGATCATAGGACGGTCCGGACACCATGGCAAGAATTTTTCCGGTGCTGGCCTCCATAACCATGATCGCGCCCCGATTTTCTCCCAATGCATTGTATGCCGCCTGCTGAAGCCCCGCATCCAATGTCGTTGCGACGGTATCGCCATGATTTTTTTCATCCTTAAATTCATTGAGAAATTTTTCCGCAAAAAATGCATTGGACGTCAGAAGTTCTGAGTTTTCGATGGATTCCAGTCCGCTTTTTCCTGCGGTCTCATTGCTGTAGCCGACAACATGGGCAAATGCCGCCCCGTACGGATAGACTCTGTTTTCTGTTCCGTCCTCTCCGACCTGTGTCTCGGCAAGAACTTCTCCGTCTCTGTCCGTAATACTTCCCCGGATGATCCGGTCTGCAAAGGCATCTTGTCTTACGTTATACGGACTGTTGACGATTGTCTTTGCCCGGAACACATTAAAATAAACAATATAGGAGATCAGGGCAAGAAACAGCGTAACAAACAAATAGGTCATCTTAGCGAACTCTTTGTTTCGGAACTTCTTCGAAGCCTGGCTCTTTGGTTGTCTTTTTCTTCTTTGTGGTTCTTCTCTTCGTGCCATTTCTTAACTCTCTTTCTCTCTTTCTTTCCAGATTTTCTTCCTCATCTTCTCTTAAAATATACAGCCCCTGTATGATGCCGAACATGATCATCGTACTTAAAATCGAACTTCCTCCGTAGCTGACAAGAGGAAGAGTTACGCCCGTGGAAGGAATAAATTTTGTCACTCCGCCGATATTTAAAAACACCTGGAAAATATAACAGGTTCCAAGTCCCAACGCTACCAGTTTATAGAATCGATTGCGGAGTGCCAGCGCAATGTTTAAAAACATCACATAACAGCTGACGCACACCAGAATCAGACACAGGGAAAGAATCAGTCCCATTTCTTCCGAAATCGCAGCAAAGATAAAGTCTGTATCAGCTACAGGAATCTCATCCGGAAGTCCCTGAAACAGCCCCATTCCAAACCAGCTTCCTGTGCCAATGGCAAACAAAGACTGCGCTACCTGATATCCGCCATCACTATAGGTTGCAAACGGATCTTTCCATGCAGCTACACGTACCTGAATGTGCGCAAATAAATGGTATGCCAGTACAGCAGCGACCGAACCGCCTCCGAGACCGGCTGCCACATAAAGTGGCTGTCTCGTTGCCGTGTACAGCATGACCAGATACACTACGAATAAAATCAATGCCGTACCAAGGTCTGTAGAAAGCACGAGGATCAGCACATGAGCTGCTGCCAGTGCTGTTGTAATCACGATGTTCTTAAACTCCAAAGAACGGTTTAAATTTGCCGCTACAAAAAATACAAATAAAATTTTCACAAACTCGGACGGCTGTATTCCGAATCCGGCGATCGTAAATCCAAGCTTTGCTCCACCGGAAACCTCTGCCAGAACGGCAACCAGGACCAACGCCAGAATCCCGGCTCCTGCATACATATAGCCCCAGTCTTTTAAACGATCCAGCTTACGGATCACAACCGGTACCACCAAACCGATCACAACTCCTACTGCGGCGAAGATCAGCTGCTTGATCGCATTTTCTTCTTCCAGTCTGGTCAGCATGATCATCCCGATACAAAGAAGCATGCACATATTATTAACGATCAGCTTGGACACCTTCGGATATAAAATCCGGTACAACAGAATCACAGCCAGAAGAAAACCCGCGCTGGCTGCATAAAGAGTCAGTATTTTGGGATCATCCTTCTTCAGATACATGACCACATATGCTGTCAGCTGAAGTAAAAACATCAGCACATTCTGCCGGATCAGGATCCATTTCTGCTCGCTCTCATAATTATGTGCGAAAACAGAGAAACACGAAAACGTGTAAATTCCCATTAAAAGGATCATAAGATATTTTGATAATTCTACTATGATGTTAACCACAATTTCACCTGCTTTTATGTTATTCCGCGTCTGAAATGACCGCGCGTAAATTCTTCTCCTGACATTCCCGATACCGCATTTAGGGTATTATTCACAGCAAGAGCTGCATTCAAGATGCGAGTCACCTCGCTGCCTGTCTCTGTCGAAAACTGCACACGGATGCTTCTTGGATGCATCCTCATCCACTCTTCTCTTTCATCAAACAACGATAAAGGAGCGGAATTGTAAACAATATTATAGCAAAATCCGCAGTGATTTTTCACCGGGAACTGTTTTCCTCTGCGATCCGTCAGTGTTGTCGTAACCGGGTGGTGTGTACAGCCATTTGTTGTCTTCACCACACACTGCGCAGATGTCATAACCGGAATTCTTCCATAGATCACAAGTTCACTTTCCTCAAGTCCCAGAACATTCAGCTCCTCTGCATTTAATTCCATCGGAGCTGTAAACAGTTCTACACCGTTCCTTTTCCAGAATTGCCGGCTGTATTGATTGAATACATACAGATTATGATCCAGAAGGAGCGTCCTGTCAAATCCGTGTTGTTTTAAAAACTGAAAACTCTCACAGTTTCTGATCAATACACCGTCCTGTGCGATTTCCAGAAACCGATCATAATGTTGTTCAAATTTTCGAACTGCATCAGCCCGGAAAATATGGGGCATTGCCAGAAAAATCTTGACACTGCTTCTTTTCGCTTTTTCACAGAGGTGCTGCAGTCTCGCATCTTCAAATAAATCCTGTACTATATTACTGTCAATATAAATCCGTTCTGCTGCCCCTGAATCCAGCACACTTTCCAGCTGTTCCAAAGTCTCTGTCAGAACACTCAGCAGTACCCCTTCCGTTTCCTTTTCTTCTGATTTTTGTTTCAAAAGAGGTTGCTCCGTGGATGTCCGCCGGAACTTCCCGCATATCTCCAGTTCTAATTTTTCTAATGCCTGCCTTCTTAATTCATTGAACTGCTGCATTGGAAGAAACACCTTTCCTTCCTGATCAATCTCCAGATGTTCAAATACAAATTCTGTGGCTCCCGTCTTAGAAAGTTGCTTTTGGATTCTGGACACCTCCATCGGCTGATTCTGTGCCTCCTGCACAGTCTGCTCGGAATAAACGGTAACGCTTATATCTTCTGTCCAGACTGTCAGCATTGCCGGTTCTCCCACTGCCGCACGCAGGTATCCGGATATCTGCTCTTTCGTTGCCCCTTCCAGATACTGTTCTTTCATCTCTGTCATCAGTTTCTGGTTACGGATTCGATTTAGAATCTGTCCTTTTTGATATTGTTCCTTTTTGGGAACCAGAATCACAGTCTTTGTTCCCTTTGGAATCTCTTTTCCAAAAGAGTAATTCTCACGCTGCAGATTCAACTCCAGGAGATCTCCCTTGTGGATATCTGTTAAAGTTTCCACCGTCAGTTCTCTTCCTTTCTGTGAGAGCACACGTGCCGCAGGTACTCCTGCATGGTTCGGGCGGGAAATGGCGATCATATCCCGGCCGTTTCGTTCTTTATAATAACCCTGGCTGAATCCGCCCCGATTATACAGATCCATCAGCGCTTCCCGGTCTGCCTGTTCTACCCGATATCCACCTTTTCCCTTTTTTAGATACAAATCTGTATACTTCCGGTAAATCGATGTCACGGCCGCTACATACTCCGGACGCTTCATTCTTCCCTCAATCTTAAATGAATAGACGCCCGCCTCGATCAGCTCCGGAATCAAGTCCAGAGTACAAATATCTTTTGGACTGAGCACGTATTCTTTTTTGCTGCTCTGATCCACACTGTACGGGAGACGGCACGGCTGGGCACACTGCCCTCTGTTTCCACTGCGTCCTCCGATCAGGCTGCTGAGCAGGCACTGGCCGGAATAGCAGTAACACAACGCCCCATGGACAAAGCACTCGATCTCCATCCCTGTTGCACGATAGATCTCCTGAATCTCTTCCAGAGAAATTTCCCTTGCCGGGACCACTCTTGTCACTCCCTGACTTTGTAAAAACTGCGCTGCCTTAACATTAACTGAGGACATCTGTGTACTTGCATGAATCTCCAGATCCGGAAAATCATGCCGGATTAATTCAAGCACTCCGACATCCTGTACGATCACCGCATCTAAGCCATGCAGATACAAGGGTTCCAAATAGTCATGAAGTGTCTCGATCTCCCGGTCTTTCAGAAGTGTATTGACTGTAAGATACACTTTTCTTCCATGGAAGTGTGCATAATCAATGGCCTGCTTTAATGTCTCTTCTGTAAAATTGTCTGCGAATGCGCGAGCTCCGAATCTGGGGCCTCCTGCATAGACAGCATCCGCACCCGCATGGATCGCAGCCAGAAAGCTCTCATAGGATCCTGCCGGAGATAAAATCTCTATCTGTGGTTTTTTCTTTTCTTCTATCAATCAATAACTCCTTTTTCTATTTACATAAAAAGAGGGCCAAACAAAAGCTGCTTGCTTCTGCAGTCTCTTGGGCACCCTCATTCTTTTACTTTCTGCGATTCTTCATCTCTGTTTCCAGCTTCACGATCTGCATCTGAAGATCGTTGTTTTCCTCTTTCATCTTAGCGAGCTCTTTTTCCGCATTCTCCAACTTGATCTGTACGGAAATTAATTCATGCTTTAAGTCATACATCTCTTTATCTTTCAGTTCGATGTCACTCTCCAGTGAATCTCCCTGTTTCTTTGCCTTAAAATAATCATCTGCAATATTCAGTGCCAAAAGTACATTTCTGGTGTCTGCACTCTGCTTGCGGTAACCTTCGCTGTTGGCACATTCTGTTATCTTATGGTTCAGATAGGAAGATACTTTCTGCAGATACTCTTCACCCTCAAATCCACTTAGCGTATAGACTTTTCCTCCAATTAAAACTTCTGTAAAATGTTTTGCTGAACTCATAGCATCCTCCTTGGCATTTCTTATCTGTTATTATAAACTATCTGCAAACAAAAACCAACTGTTTTTTGAAGTTTCTGTGTGACCGTTCACCTTGAAACCGGAGGAAGAATTCCAAGATGCCGGTATGCCAGATCTGTCACAACTCTTCCTCTCGGTGTACGCTGGATAAATCCACACTTCAGCAGATATGGTTCGTACACATCCTCCAGTGTTCCGGAATCTTCTGAAATGCTGGCTGCAAGCGTATCCAGCCCCACCGGACCTCCCTGAAACTTTTCAATCATGACCTGCAGGATCATCCGGTCTCCGTGGTCCAGTCCATAGCGGTCCACATCCAGAAGATCCAGTGCATAGTTGGCTACTTCTTCCGTGATCACACCGTCATATTTGACCTGTGCAAAATCACGCACCCGCTTTAGCAGACGGTTGGCAAGCCGCGGAGTTCCTCTGGAGCGTTTGGCAAGCTCAAGCGCTCCTTTTGTATCAATCTCGACATTGAGCACTCTGGCCGAACGCTTGATGATCGTCATCAACTCTTCTTCTGTATAAAACTCAAGACGATTCACAACTCCAAAACGATCCCGCAGGGGTGCGGTGAGCATCCCTGCTCTCGTAGTCGCTCCCACCAGGGTAAACTTCGGAAGATCCAGACGGATCGAACGTGCGGTCGCGCCTTTTCCGATCATAATATCAATCGCATAGTCTTCCATCGCCGGATACAGCACTTCCTCCACCTGCCGGTTCAATCGGTGAATCTCATCCACAAACAGTACATCATGCTCCTGCAGATTATTCAAAATAGCGGCCATCTCTCCCGGCTTTTCAATCGCCGGCCCGGAAGTCACCTTGAGATTCACCCCCATTTCATTGGCGATGATTCCTGCAAGCGTCGTCTTTCCGAGTCCCGGCGGTCCATAGAACAATACATGGTCTAACGCCTCGTCTCTTTCTTTTGCCGCCCGGATATAAACTTCCAGCATCTTCTTCGCTTTTGCCTGTCCTATGTAGTCCGAAAGAAGCTGCGGCCGCAGATGATTCTCTATCTTCGCATCTTCTTCCAGATTTTCTGTTGTGATAATTCGTCTTCCCATATGCTTCCTCTACTATATCTATAACATTTTTTTCAATGCTTCTTTGAGTACGTCTTCCACAGAGGTATACTCTGTCACCTGGCGTACTGCCTTCAGACTCTCGGCATTGCCATATCCAAGCGCCACTAAAGCCTGCACTGCCTCTGTCTGGATATCACCGTTTCGCCCATCTGATGGAATCTCTGCAGCGGCTGCGCTTCGCGGCTCTAACATCTCCTTAAGATCCAGCTTGTCTTTCAATTCGATGATCAGCTTCTCGGCTGTCTTCTTCCCAATCCCGGGTGCTGCACAGATTGCCTTGGCGTCACCTGACAATACCGCAAACTTGAGTTCATCCGCCGAAAGACAGGATAAGATGTTCAGTCCGCCTTTTGGCCCGATTCCGCTCACGCCGATGACCAGCCGGAATACTTCAAGATCGTCTCTTGTCAGAAATCCAAACAGCTGCATCGCATCTTCCCGCACATTCAGATACGTGTGAATCTTTACTTCACATCCAATCGGCCCCAAAAGACTCAGGGACTGCTCCGGCATATAAATTCCGTATCCTACTCCCTGTACATCTACGATTGCCTTGTCCCGTTCCAGGCCTGCCAGTTCCCCTCTAATATATGAAATCATAGCTTCTGTTTCCTTTTCTTCTACACTTATTCTGCTTTTTTCAAAAAAGCAGTCCTTTTGAGTACTTCACTGGATACAATTCCAATCAGCAGCCCCGTTACCAGCCCCGATACGAGCAAAACCGGGAAATAATACCAGACCTGATAGGTCTCTACGATCATCATCGCGAGCAACAGCTGCCCGATGTTATGAAATACACCTCCTGCGATGCTGACTCCCTGAATACTGAAACCACCGATCTTACGAAGCAACACCATGATGGCGAAACTGAAAATCCCCCCTGCCATACTGTAGAGAATCATACTCAGATTCCCAAACAAAAATCCGGACAGCAGAATTCTGGTTACAGATAAAAGAAACGCTTCTTTTTCTCCATATGTATACAAAACAATGACGATTACCAGATTTGCCAGCCCTAGTTTTATCCCAGGGATTCCAAAAGAAATCGGAATCAAGGTCTCCACATAGCTCAAAATGAGCGCCAGCGAAGTAAATACACCAAAATATGCTGTCTTATTCTTCATCTGTCCTCTCCTGTTTTAAAATGTTAATTCACGATTCCATCCAGTTCACTCTCTTTACTGCCCTGTACACTCACCACGACCTGATTCGGAAGACAGATGATACTCTCTCCCGTCCTGGAGATTGCCTTCTGATGTACGCAGAGCTGATCCGGACAGTCTGCCCACTCCATCTTCGCCTGTCCATTCTGAATACGCAGACGATTCCCATCCTGAATCTCTATCGTCTGATCCTTTGCCAGTGAATACGTACCATACACTTCTCCGTCTACGGTGACAACTGCCTCCTGTGCCTCTTTTCCTGTCAGCAAAAAAAATCCCGCACACACTGCTGCTACCAAAAGTATGCATCCAATCAAAATATAATCTCGTTTTTTCATAGTTGTATCCTTTCAGAGTTTTATCATAGCACACTGCACTCAGGAATGCAACCATTCATTCGACCATATGTTCGGGTTGCATTCTTTTACAAAAATCTCCGGATCGGGATGGTAATCACCCGGAGCACTGCATAAAAAATCTTTTTCTCGGTGGACATTTCACGCGGATGATAATTCTCTTCATAATGATATTCTCCGCTGTCCGTCATTGTTCTGCTATAGGTTTTGTCGCGATCGATTTCTTCTCTTAATTCTGCTGCCAGTGCTTCTGAATCAATCGCAAGCATCAATTCCGTATCCTGATACGTACTGCGCATATCCAGGTTGTAGGAACCTACGATACTGAGTCTGTCATCAATGAGCACTGCTTTGGTATGATTGGAATGAGGCCCCAGATATTCGTGCACCTGCACACCGGTTGCCCAGATTTTTTCTTTTTGGTTCAAGTAATCTGTACATCCCCACGGATTGGCTCCGCTTGACACATCATTGGTGATAATCTCCACATTCGTTCCCTGTTCACAAGTATTTTTCAGATCTGCATACATCTCTTTTCCGCAGATAATATAAGGCGTGCAAATGACTGCATTTTTCCCTGTCTGAAGCAGCTGGTTGACAGAATACCACATATGAGGCTCTTTGTTTTTTGCTTCGATCGGATTGGAAAGAAGGGTTACCTTTGCGGTCTCTACCGTCCGCGCTTCCCAATCCCAGGTTTTTACAATGTCCGGATATAACGCTTCAAGTTTCGGATATCGTTCTTCCAGTTCTTTCAGACTGTTCTGTACACGGTCAGTCTTCTTTTTACAGAGGTATTCTTTGCTGTCCGAAAGCTCCCACACGTGTTCAAAATATCCCTTCAGCTGTTTTAAAGAGGCACTTTCTCCTTCCTTTGCATAGATAAAAATCTCTTTGTCAATATTCTGATGCTTTCCATAATCTCCCAAAAACAGATTGGTCGTATTTCTTCCGCCCAAAAGGTACATCGAAGAATCTGTGATCACATATTTATCATGGAGTCTTGCCTGCATCGTCCACGGCTTCAACAGATTAACCGGATTGTACACTTTCACTTCTATATTTTCTGTAGAGGCGAGTGCCTGAAAATACGGATCTCCCAGCATATCTAAAAATCCACTGATTCCATCTACGATCAGACGAACATGCACATTCCTGTGTGCTGCCTCGATCAGCGCACTCATCACATCTTTGCCTCCGGTATCCGCATTAAAATCAAAAGTCGATACGATTACTTCTTCTTTCGCTTCCCGGATCATTTTCAATCGATATTCCAAAGCTTCTGTATTATCCGTAATGTAAGCCGCCCGTTCTTTTCCCGGCTCCTCAGAATAACATTCCTGTGGATCAAACAGTTTCTTATAATGATCCGATACTTTTTTATGCTGAACATAAGGAATCGTCAGTGCTGCGATATACAAAAAAACTGCAATCAGACAAAATCTTCCCCAGCGTATTTTTTTCTTTCCTGTTTTTAAATCGTATATTCTCACCTCTGCCACCTCTCTGTTTCCTCATAGTTAAAAGGTAGTATAGTTCGCTCCTGCTCAAAAGTCAAGTACGGTATTTTGTTGTGTTTTACGGGAAATTTCGTTATAATAAGCGAAACACTCAAACACAAGGAGATTTCTTTATGAACCAGATCAAATCGATTCGAAAATTATGCTTTATTCCGCTGCTCTTTCTGCTTCTTTTTTCTCTCAGTGGCTGTGCCTCATCTGCAGAACCGCTCCAGATGAACGGGATGTATTTTGATACAATCATTACGATCCGCATATGGGATACTTCCGACCGCTCTGTTCTGGAAGAATGCGAAAAGCTTTGTCAAAAATATGAAAATCTGTTCAGCCGGACCATTGATACCAGTGATGTTTCCAGGATCAATCAGGCAAACGGACAGCCTGTGACTGTAGATCAGGAGACAGCTGATCTGATCAAAACCGCACTGCACTATGGGGATTTATCAGATGGGAAATTTGATATCACCATTGCTCCGTTAAGTGAGCTCTGGAATTTCGGACATAATGACGGACAGATTCCAGATCCGGCTGCCATTGAGGAAGCCAGAAGTCATGTGAATTACAAAAACGTCAAAGTGGACGGTACTACCGTTCAGCTTCTGGATCCAAAGGCTGCCATCGATCTTGGAGCGATTGCAAAGGGCTATATTGCAGATCAGCTGAAAGAGTATCTGGAAAGCGCCGGGATTAAACACGGACTGATTTCCCTTGGCGGAAATACCGTGGCAATCGGGGAAAAGCCGGATGGGTCACCTTTTAAGATCGGCGTTCAAAAACCCTTTGCCGAGCAAAATGATATCCTTACAAGTCTTGATATCAGAAATCAATCTGTGGTTTCTTCCGGAACCTACGAGCGCTATTTTGAAAAAGACGGAAAAATTTACCATCACATTTTAAATCCGTTTACCGGATATCCTTACGAGACTCATCTGCAGCAGGTTACGATCATCTCGGATGCTTCTGTAGATGGAGACGCCTTAAGTACCACTTGTTTTGCACTTGGTCTGGAAGAGGGATCAAAACTGATCAAATCACTGGACGAAATCGAAGCTATTTTCGTGACTGATGACGGAAACATCCATCGGGTGGGGTGATATCACTCCCACCCCAAATGTGTTCTTTTACAATCATTCTTGGCATGAACTTTAAAATCCCATTTCTGTCCACATTGGTCAGAAATGGGATTTTCTTGATCTGTCAGATCACTCGTTCGAAAAACTGGAATTTGCCTTTCTGTGATAGTTTGTCACAAACCTTTCTAATGAATGCAATGCCATTGGAAGAATGATGCATCTTGCAGCATAAAAAACATACCCGATTCCGATGGAAAACACAAAGGATGATATCACCTCAATCAGCAGTTTATTTACAGAAACCTGCTTTTGAATGACAACTGCTTGAAAAATGATGTCTCCGCACCAGATCAATGCATTGATCAGAATGCAACTCAGCAAATTAAGGTTCCACTTCAACAGCAACCATAAGACGATGGCCTGCATCATAGCTCTTTGCGGTATTTCCATGCAGGCAGCTTCAATACACATTCCTATCAGTTCAGTCGGTTTATAAGCTTCTTTTGTTCGTGATCCGAACATTACCATGGCACATGTTGCCACTAACGTAACAGCGGCGATAACCCAGACTTTATAATCAATCAACTTTTCAAAATGAAACGGATGATCACCCATCAGCAGCCATATAATGATCGTCGGTATGATTGCGGTAAGCAAGGGCGAAAACATCAATGCCTTCTTTGTATTCTTCAATTTTTGAGATACATATATGTGGAAGGAAAACCATATTCCACTTAATAAAAATCCTATAATAAAAACAATTGGATAAAGCATTTATAAACTCCTTTTATAAAAAGTCCAAAAACTCCAGATTTTCTCCATAATGGCTCTATGTAATGCTTATTCATTTCCAGTGCTTTAACTGTGAAAGATATATGTTAAATTGAGCTCGCCTGTCATCCACTCCCAGATTATCAGGATTCGGCATATGTTCCACAAGATAATCCAATAAAGACTCTTTTGACAGATATACAAACTTCCCCTCTGCATAACACCATTTACAATAATCTTCGTTGTAGCTTCCATCTTTCTCCCGGCTGATGAATGCATCCTCATTTAATGGCATTCCACAGCATTGACAAATGAGCTGGCGAGGAGAGCCAAGAAGCGTATTGACGGAAACTTCAAACTCCTGTGATAACAGTTTTAATGTATCTGTATTAGGTTGTGTCTCTCCTGTTTCCCAACGACTGACAGCCTGTCTGGTAACCATCACACGTTTCGCCATTTGCTCCTGTGTGAGACTATTTTTCTCGCGCAGCTTTTTAAGCACATCTTTCATTTCCATATTAGTTCCCTCCTTTGTGTAATATCTTAGCTCTATTATGAGGCCTCTCTATGGTTTTAACAAGCAACCTGCAGTTGCTAAGAAGTTCTTGTAATCATACATCGGGAGTCCTTTTGCCGGATCCAGCAGCTTCCATCTGTTTTTTCACATCTACAAGGCTAATCCACACTCAAACGCTAACAGCATGTATTTCTCAGCATTCGTAAGTCCATACAATTCCAGATCTCGAATTTCCCATTTTTCCGAACTGAGACTATCCGCCCCATACAGAAATTGTATAAATGGAACCTGCCGGTATTGTGAAACTGCCAGCATAGATGCACATTCCATTTCAACCGCAAGACAGCCTTCTTGCCTGCGTTCCTCAATCGCTGGAATGGTTTCTCTGTAAATTGCATCCGAAGTCCATGTTTTTCCTTTTACATAGGAATACCCACAGAATTCCAATACATTCTGCAGTATCCGAATGGAATGTTCCGATGCTTTAATTTCCTCTGATGGAGCTATGTAATGATAGCTTGTTCCTTCATCACGGACTGCAGAAACCGGAATAATCATGTTATCCTTCACTTTCTCATCATCCAACACACCGCAGGAACCAAACATTACAAACTTCTTTGCACCCATGGCAACAACTTCCTCAAATCCTGCCACACACGCCGGTGCCCCTACTCTGGATAAATAAAATGCAATATCCTGATTTTTGTAATAAATTTTATAAACAGGCAAAGCTCCATTGGCCGTATATAGTTCTGCAATCTTCTCTACACTTTTCAAGGAAGCAAACTTCTGAATAATATTTTCCGAAAATGTGGAAACACAGATTTCCGGAAAATCCTCTATTTTTTTCGTAGTATCAAAAGGCGTAAAAAGTGCCGGTTCTGTTATTGCATTTTTTTGAAAAATAGTTCCCATAGTGATACTCCCTTCTTGTCATCCTCATGAAAAGATCTAAAATCATTGCATAATACGCGCTGTAATAATCGTATCGCTATATGCGTTGACTGTTATTTTAAGAATTCAACACAAAATACGAATCATACTCTGTTCCATCATGCCCTATCAGTTTTTCCGCCGAACGCTCAAACCCCAGATTTTTCAACGCTTGAATACGTTCCGTAGCTGCTGGAATTGCTTTTGTGGCAATTTTACTACAATGGAATAAACGATATGCAGGCGCGATAATCAAACTTAATATTTTTATAATCTTATCAGACATTTCATAGTCGCTCCGAATATCAAGCCTAAGCAATCCACAATCTGTAAAATAATCTGCGGCATCTCTGTGAAAAAGTTCTATTGTCCCTATTGCTTCATGCGTTTCTTTTGATATAATCGTCCACCGCACAAATCCCTGTCGATTATACTCAAAAAGCCAATAATCAATAGCCTGCTGCATTCTGTTTTCAGTTGTATAATAAAAATCATCTCCGCCACAATTATCACTATTAAAGAAAGAGACAGCCTCTTTATCTGAATAAACTTTTAGTAAATCCAGTCTATCCTCCTGGCTGACCATTCTCAAAATATAGTCATTATTCTCAAATTCAGGACAACTTCTATAAATCTCTTCCATACTGGTCTTCCTCCGTAAATTCCGATTGAGATTTCACCTGTTTTAAGAAATTTAATAACTGTTATATTTTGTTATTAAATTCTCCGCAAACCCTTGAAAACACTGAATTTATCACTGGTGAGCTTTCCCTTATTGTTTCCCTTGTGTTATATTGTCCCACCAGTGTTTACGAACTCTGATAAGGGCAAATACAAGGGCAAGAAAATCCTATAAAACAGTATAACACAAAATAAAAGTGACATGGTGAACTGATTGAAATGCTTCTGATTTTTGCAACAAATGATTGATTTAACGATAAGGAGATTTGATACGATGAGAACAATATTTGCAGAATACAATCCCTAGCGCAACAGTATTGATGTTTATACCTATGTTGGCTATATGCTCCGCATTGACTGTTGGGAAGCTGAAAAGGACTTAAAAACCACATCAGGATCAGACTGTGCATTAAACGCACTCGCCATTGATGATCCTCTTGAATATGCAAGATTATATCTTGATGGAAATTTGCAGATGTGGGTAGATGCGGAAGACTCATTAGATATTTTTTAATTTTTAAACAAATACAACAGTTTAAATAACTATTAGCTACAATATTTCCGGAAAATTCATCATAGGTTTGTATAAACGCAAAGAAACGGCGGCTCTGAAAATCAAAGTCGCCGTTCTAAATTGTCTGGTTTTTCTTTTGCCGTCATGCGGCAGATAATCAATTCATTCTATTTTGAACTTCTTTTATGCTACCTGATGTCTGCAATAGGAATGAATCGCCAAGAATGTAAACACAAATAATTCAATTCCTGCCGAAATCAAAATAACATGCGGTGTCCAGAAACTCATTCCACCGATATTCAGATAATTGAAATTTGCAAGCTGAGAAAGGAAATTGTTCTGCATACCAATTCCAGCAGATGGAAGTATGGCAGAGAGCCATGTTGCTCCCATCGCCACATAAGCAAAAAGCGGCATGAGAAGAACTACGATAGAGATCAGCAAAACTGTCAATGTGTCTTTACATTTTGCAGACAGGAACAATATACAGCTAACCGTTGCTAATACAGAAAGTAAGCCCGCTGCTGCGAGAATTATCTGCAACTGCCCCAGATTGATGTTTGGCAGATTAATGATAGAGTATCGCATCTGAAACGATGTTTTTAAGCAATCCGTCCCGAACGCTGCATCTAAAATCAGAATGTGTACCGTGATCCCGACAAGGAAATTAACAACGAAAAGTGTAAATGCCGCCAGAATTTTGGTAATTGCTAATTGTTTATGCCCGTATTTGGTGGTTCGCAGGATGCTGTCACCGCCCGTTTGATATTCTCCGGCGAAAGTAGGTGCTGCGATTGCCACACACAAAATAGCAAGGAACAAAATATAAAACTCAATATAATCAAATGCATCTTTAGAAATTCCAGAATGAAGATAAAATGGCGTATCAAGTTCTGAATATTTTTCACGAGCTTTCTGCTGTGCGGTTTCGTTTTCTCTTTGCTCATTCCGCATGACATCCTGTAAATGTTCTGCGCACTTTTCATAATAGGCTCCGTCAATGTCATTCGGGTCAATATCCATTAAATCAGCACCAATGCCTGTTAATGGATCAGCAAACGCTTCGGACAGACCCATCAGCAAGTGACGGAACGGGACGATTTTTTCAATAAATACAGCCAGAGGAAAGCCCTCTTCCTCGACTGGCCCATATTCTCGAACGCAGCTTTGATAAGTTTCCAAAGCCGATTTGATCCTATCCGGGGTCACTTCACCAGCGGATGTTTTATATAAATCTTGTTCGTACTTGATAGCTGCCAAGCCATCTAATTCTGTAACCGTTCCATCTTCGTTTGGACGGTTAATACCCTCAAATGAAATAGGCAGGTATGCCATGGCTACGGAAAGCAAAAGTGCGATTGCAAGTAAAATCAGGGTGCGCCGTGACTTCAAAATACGTTTTAGTTCAAGTCTAAAGAGCCGCATATTATCTGTCCTCCTTTTCCAAGTCTGTCTGCGGGAACAACCATAGATACAGATCTTCCAATCGTGGCTCCGTTGTAACAGACCCATCAATTTCCGAATGTTCGGACAGATAACGAATAGAAACCTGATTGTGATCTTCGCCTCGCTGATTGATAATGCGCAGCCGCATTTCACATTCCGGCAGCTTTGAGGTCGGAATTATGCAATTCCAAACCTTGCCCTCAATCCGCTTGACAAGTTCTGCGGTAGTTCCGACATCAACAATTTCTCCGGCTTTCATAATTGCGTTGCGCGTAGAAATATATTCTATGTCAGATACGATATGGGTGGAAATCAACACGATTCGATCATGCGAAAATTCGGAAATGAAATTCCGCAGACGCACGCGCTCTCCGGGATCAAGTCCTGCTGTCGGTTCGTCCATAACAAGTATCTCCGGGTCGTTCAACATA